>Ga0209211_10008794_pt1 | contig 13693 bp, 15 predicted proteins | sample RifGroA2_FD_183992 | JGI IMG/M metagenome (GOLD analysis project Ga0209211, IMG submission 183992) | Groundwater microbial communities from Rifle, Colorado, USA - Groundwater A2 (SPAdes) (version 2) | ecosystem: Environmental > Aquatic > Deep subsurface > Groundwater | place: Rifle, Colorado...
CCGCCTGGATCATGGCGAGGTAGGTGTCGCGCACACTGGTGGCGTTCAAAATGTTGAGTGCCACGCCCTGCACGTCGGACTTGTGGCTGATGTCCGGCGAGTCAATCTTGAGCGCCACCGGGAAACCCAGCTGGGTGGCAATCATGATGGCTTCATTGGCGCTGCGCGCCAGGATGGTCTTGGTCACCGGGATATGAAAGGCCGCCAGCAGCGCCTTGGACTCCATCTCGGTGAGCACCTTGCGGCGCTCAGCCAGCACACTCTCGATCAGCAGGCGCGCACCTTCCACATCCGGCTGCCACAAGTCTGACAGCGGCGGCGGTGTTTGCTGCAGCAGCTGCTGGTTTCGGTAGAACGAGGCAATGTTGCCAAACGCGCCCACCGCCGCCTCCGGGGTACGAAAGGTGGGAATGGCGGCGTCATTCAAAATTTTGCGGGCATCTCCCACCGTGGCATCACCCATCCAGCAGGTCAGCAATGGCTTGCTGACATGGCGGTTGAAGTCGGCCATGGCACGGGCCACAGCATCACCATCGGCACCCATTTTTGGCGAGTAAATGACCAAAATGCCGTCAATCTGGGGCGCTTTGCTGACGGTTTCAATGGCCAGACGGAAATGCTCCGGCCCGGCGTCTTCGGACACGTCGATCAAATCGGCCAGGGTGGCCAACGCCGGCATTTGCGGCTTGATGGCCAGCGCCTGCTCGTGCGTGAGCCGCCCCAGTTCCAGATTGATTTCGCTCACCCAATCAGCCGCCAGCACGCCCGGCCCGCCGCCGTTGGTGATGATGGCCAGGCGCTTGCCCACAGGCTTGTAGCGCGAGGCCAGGCACTTGGCCGCCGAGAACAGCGCCACAAACGAACGCACACGCACCGCACCCGCACGCCGCAGCGCGGCGTCAAACACGTCGTCGGTCCCGACGATGGTTCCCGAATGGGTCAGGGCCGCCTGATTGCTGGCCGGCCTGCGCCCGGCCTTGAGCACCACCACCGGCTTGGCGTTGGCCGCCGCGCGCAGCGCGCTCATGAAGCGCCGGGCATTGGTGATGCCCTCCATATAAATCACGATGCTGTGGGTCTTGGCGTCCGAGGCCAGAAAATCCAGCACCTGGGCCATGTCCACAGCGGTATTGGGCCCAAGGGACACCACTGTAGAGAAGCCCACGGCATTCTTTTTGGCCCAGTCCAGAATCGATGACGTCAGCGCGCCCGACTGCGACACCAGCGCCAGCGGCCCCAGTGCGGCGATGTCCCCCCCCACACTGGCGTTGAGCTGCAGGTGTGGCCGCTGAAAGCCCAGACTGTTGGGTCCCAGCAGGTAAATGCCGTCACGGGTCGCCATTTTGTGCAGATCAGCCGCCAGGGCGGCGTCGATGCCAGTCGAGATCACCAGGGCCGAACGGCATTTGATGCGCCCGGCAATTTCCAGCGCAGCAGCAACCTCGGCAGGCGGCAGCGCAATGATGGCCAGGTCGGCATTCACTGCGGCCAGGTCGGCCAGGGTGCCACTGGCGTGAATATCCAGAAAAATCAATTTGCCGGTAAAGCGCTGGGCTGTGATGGCCTGGTGCAAAACACGCGCCTGCGTGGTGAGCAACTCGGGCTCTTCGGGCTTGCCAGCAAACACCACAATCGAGGCAGGCGAAAACAGCGTACTCAAAAAATGCTTATCCATGAAACCACCTATTGACAAATAATCCGGGCTGATGAAGCAATATCGCAGAGCTTAACCTGAATGGCCTGGCATTATTTTGACCTGACTCACCAAAGAAACACGCAGCCGGGCTACTTTATTCCAGATTGGGCCCGACACAACAACAAACCGGCCCTGATTGCCGCGAAAATCATGGCGCCATGAGTGTCCCACCCTCCCCTCACCTGCGCCGTATTGCCCACCTGGACATGGACGCGTTTTATGCCTCTGTGGAATTGTTGCGCTATCCCCAGCTCAAAGGGCTGCCGGTGGTCATTGGCGGCGGGCGCAGGCCGCAGGACGAAGACCTCAAGGCGGCACAGGGCGAGCACCCCCTGCACAAAATTCCGGTAGCCGACTTTCCCCGGTTGCAAGGCTACAGCGGGCGCGGCGTCATTACCACCGCCACCTATGCGGCGCGCCAATTTGGCATCGGCTCGGCCATGGGGCTGATGAAGGCCGCCAAGCTCTGCCCTCAGGCGATTTTGCTGCCGGTCGACTTTGCCGCCTACCGGCACTATTCCCGCGCCTTCAAAGACATCATCCTGGAGATTGCACCGCTGATGGAAGACCGCGGCATTGATGAGGTCTACATCGACTTCACCCAGGTCCCCGGCGGCCAGCGCGAAGGCGGCCGGGTGTTGGCGCGGCTGATCCAGAAAGCCATTTTTGACGCCACCGGGTTGACCTGCTCGGTGGGCGTGGCGCCCAACAAACTGCTGGCCAAGATGGCCAGCGAATTCAACAAACCCAACGGCATTGCCATTGTTTTTGAAGACGATCTGGAGGGCAAAATCTGGCCGCTGGCCTGCCGCAAGATCAACGGCATTGGCCCCAAGGCCGATGAAAAATTGCAGCAACTGGGCATTCATACCATCGGCGAACTGGCCCAAAAAGAGCAGGACTGGCTGATGGACCACTTTGGCCAGAAAACCGGCGCCTGGATGTTTGATGCGGCCCACGGCGTCGACACCCGACCCGTGGTGCTGGACAGCGAACCCGTGTCCATCAGCCGCGAAACCACCTTCGAGCGCGACCTGCACGCGGTGCGTGACAAAGCCGAGCTGGGTGCCATTTTTACCCGCCTGTGCGAACAGGTGGCGCAAGACCTGGCACGCAAGGGTTTTGTGGGAAAGACCATTGGCATCAAGCTGCGCTTTGATAACTTCAAGAGTGTCACACGCGACCTGACACTGCCTGACCACACCTTTGATGCCGCCACCATTCGCCACCACGCCGGCCTTTGCCTCAAACGGGCACCGCTACAGCAGCGCCTGCGCCTGCTGGGGGTGCGCGTGGGTTCACTGATGCCCTTAGCCGAACATCAGGCCGGACTGCGCCATGACGCCCCCCGAGCGCAGTTGCAAACCGCGATGGACCTGGGCATATAAGCGATAATTTGGCCCGGGGAAGACCGCCGTTTGGTGCCTGTTTTGGGCCTCTGGACGTTTTTAACGCCACCGTTTCAGCCATGCACCGAACCATTTTTTCGACGCCCATCGTCAACGCCTTGCTGCGCGCCTTGTCCGTGGTTTATCTCAAGCTGGCCGGCTGGCAAGTGCAAGGCACCGTGCCCGCACAGGCGCAAAAATGCGTGCTCATTGCCGCCCCCCACACCAGCAACTGGGACCTCCCCTACACCCTGATGGTGGCCTTTGTGTTGCGCCTGAACATTTACTGGATCGGCAAGGCCAGCCTGTTTCGCTTTCCGTTCGGACCGGTGATGCGCTGGCTTGGCGGTATTGCGGTGGACCGCTCAAAAACCAACAACCTGGTGCAGGCCTCGGCGCAAGCCATTCAGGCCGCCGAAGGTGCCTTGCAACTGATCGTGCCCCCTGAGGGCACACGCAGCAAAACGCGCTACTGGAAAACCGGCTTCTATCACATTGCGACAGCGGCGCAGGTGCCGATCGTGATGGCCTACATGGACTACCAGCGCAAGATCAGCGGCCTGGGGCCCATTTTTGTGCCCACCGGCGACGTTGAGGCCGACATGGTGCAAATCAAGGCCTTTTATGCCCCGTTCAAAGGCAAGAATGCCGGGCAGTTTGAGACACCTTAGCGCGCAGCTATCAAGCCTTGGCAGCCCGATCGATCTGAGCGCGTAGCTCGGTGTAGTTCATCGTCACCGGAAACTGCGGAAACTCGTCGATCACGTTTTGCGGCGGGTGGAACAAAATGCCGGCGTTGGCCTCGGCCAGCATGGCGGTGTCGTTGTAGGAGTCACCCGCGGCAATCACGTGGAACTGCAATTCGCGGAAACGCTGCACCGCTTCTTTTTTCTGGTTGGCCATGCGCAGGTGGTAGTTCACCAGAAAACCGTCGGCATCGGCTTCGAGCTTGTGACAAAACAGCACCGGCATGTTGAGCTGGGCCATCAGCGGCATGGCAAATTCGTAAAAAGTGTCCGACAGGATGATGACCTGGTAGTCGCGCCGCAGTGCATCAAGAAAGTCGCGGGCACCGGCCATCGGTCCCATCTCGGAGATCACCTTTTGAATGTCGGGCAGGCCCAGTTTGTGGGTCTTGAGCAGCGCCAGCCGGTAAGTCATCAGCTTGTCGTAATCGGGCTCGTCGCGGGTGGTGCGTGAGAGTTCCGGGATGCCGGTGCGCTTGGCAAATTCGATCCAGATTTCGGGAACAAGAACACCTTCGAGGTCAAGACAAACGAGCTGCACGGACATTCTCCATAAATTGGTAAGCAAAGGCGGGCATGTTACCGTGAAAGAATCTGAATTTTGTAGGGTCGACTTCAGTCGACCTGGCGGGTGCAAGTCCGCCCGACAAACGCCCGACAAACACCCCACACATCAGGCACTGCCCTCGTCCAGCGTGGCTTCTTCCAGGTGACGGGTATCGCCCCAGCCTACCAGGGTGAGTCCGTTGGCGGTCCACAACAGGCGGTTGATGGCGGCATTGCCCAGCTGCCAGGTGCGCGGGGCGTGTAATTCCTGGCCGGTGGCCAGACGGTACAACACGTCCATCACGCCACCGTGAGCGACCAGCACAATTTGTCCGCCAACATGTTGTGCGGCAAAAGCATCTACGGCACCTGAAATGCGTGCACGCAAGGCCAGCAGCGTTTCACCACCGGGGGGTGCCCAATCGGTCTCACGCAGGCGCCAGCGCTGCGCCTCAAGCGGCCAATGTGATTCAAGCTCGGCATAGGTCATGCCTTCAAAGCTACCAAAGCAGCGTTCGCGCAAATTTTGGCTGGCGACCAAGGGCGCCGCTGTGGTTTGCGCAATAGCGCGGGCAGTATGCCAGGCGCGCAGCAGGTCGCTGGCGTAGATGGCCGCAATGGGCTCGTCAGCCAGCGCGCGTGCCGCCTGCTCCGCCTGCCAGAGGCCTTTGGGGTTGAGCGCAATGTCGAGGTGGCCCTGCAGCCGGGTGTCAACATTCCAGGCTGTTTCTCCGTGGCGGATGGCAATGATGCGGGTAGCTAACATGATTTTTTGTGGGACGGACCGCAGTTACACGGAGTGAACAAGCTCGGTCCTCAACATTTTAGAAATTTGTGGGACAGACCACAGTTACACGAAGTGAACCAGCTCTGTCCTCAACTGCTTAACGAGGAATTTCAATATTGACCCGGCGAACACCTGCCGGGGGTGTTGGAAAACCTTGCAGCGCCGCATCCAGCATGGCCGCCAGCACCGTATCACTGTCAGCCCAGACGCCCTCGTGGCTGGCGTGGCTCTCAAACACCACCGCACCCGAGGCGTTGCGCATGATCAGACTGACCTGACGCCAATAGGTGGTTTGCGACTCAACCCACGGAAACATCCCACCGTGGCGGCCGACGCTGATGGCACCGTTGCCAAACACCCAACCCAGGCCCCAGCCGATGCCCACGCCGCCTTGATTCATCGTGTTTTCCTGGCGCTGCACAGCCGTGACCTGCACACTCAGGGGTGCGTTATTGTGGCGCCTGAGTCCCACTTTGCTCAGTGCCCGTTCAGCCAGATTTTCCAACCTGGCCTGATGCACCGGGTCTGCCAGTTGCGAGGGCAAACGTTCAAACTGGTAACTGGCACCGGCCGCGATCACCTTCGGCGCAAAGCTGCTGACCTGGGTGTCAACCAGGCGCACGCTGGCGCAGCCCGAGAGCAGGAAGACCCCTATCAGCAGAGCTGCACGCACCGTTTTAACAATAGACATATTTTCCTCACCGGTTCAAAGTTGCACTACTTGCAATCCCGCCACATTGGGCAGCGGGAACGCTTCTTCGTCAAAGACCTTGTCGCCATCCACATCGGCCTGTCCCGTGATTTTGATGTTTTTGAAGTCGTAGCGATTGATATCCATCAAATGTGAGGGCACCACGTTTTGCAGTGCCGTGAACATGGTCTCGGTGCGGCCCGGGTACTGCTTTTCCCAGTCACGCAGCATCTGGCCAATAAGCTGGCGCTGCAGGTTTTCCTGGCTACCACACAGGCTGCAGGGAATGATCGGAAATTCGCGGTGTGCGGCCCAGCGTGTCAGGTCTTTTTCGGCCACGTTGGCCAGCGGCCGGATCACGATGTGGCCGCCGTCGTCGCTCACCAGCTTGGGCGGCATGCCCTTGAGTTTGCCGCCAAAGAACATGTTGAGAAAGAAGGTCGCCAGCATGTCGTCGCGGTGGTGTCCGAGCGCAATCTTGGTAATCTTGAGCTCGTCGGCCACCCGGTACAAAATGCCGCGGCGCAGCCGACTGCACAGGCTGCACATGGTTTTTCCCTCGGCCACCACTTTTTTGACAATGCTGTAGGTGTCCTGGGTCTCGATGTGGAACTCGATACCGAGCTTGGCCAGGTACTCGGGCAAGATGTGCGCCGGAAAGCCCGGTTGTTTCTGGTCCAGGTTGACGGCAATGATCTCGAAGTTGATCGGCGCGCGCTTTTGCAATTTAAGCAAAATATCGAGCAGCCCGTAGCTGTCTTTGCCACCGCTCACGCAAACCATGACCCGGTCGCCCTCTTCGATCATGTTGAAGTCAATGATGGCCTGGCCAACCTGGCGGCACAGGCGTTTTTCGAGCTTGTGAATTTCCCGCTCGATTTTTGGCTGATGCACGGTCTCATGGCCGTCTGCACTTTGTAGGTCAGACTTCAGTCTGACATTGTCATGGCGGGTTGAAACCCGCCCTACAGAATCAGAGTCAGTTTCGTTGTCGGTCCAAATTGCATTCATGGGTTCAATCCTTGTGCCACTGGCCGGTTTCAATCCGAATAGCCACTTCGCAGTCGACAAAAATCTCCAGCTTGGCAATCTTGACGCGCACACCCTTCACACCCGGCAACTGCATGAGCCGGTTGGCGAGTTTGCCAATCAGGGTCTCCAGCAGGTTGACGTGCTCGGCGGTGCATTCGTCGATGATGATTTTGCGCACCTTGCGGTAGTCCAGCACATGCATGATGTCATCGTCTGCGGGCAGCAGGGGCTGGTGCCCCAGGCTCAGCTCGGCATCGACCTGGATCGGTTGCGGGGCGGTTTTTTCGGTTTCAAGAATGCCCAGATTGGCGTCAAAGCGCAGGCCGGTCAGCGTCAGGGTTTGCTGGCCCAGCGTGTGGCTGCTGGTGTAATAAGTCATGGTGCAAGGAAAGGGTTAGAGGAAAGGCCGCCAGCGTCTAAAGCGACGCGGCGATGCGCTCAAACTTCGTCAGGTGTTGACCACCGTCCACCAGCAGGGTGGTACCGGTGATGGAGCGGTTTTCAAGCGCAAAGACCACGGTAGCCGCCACATCGGCCGCTGTCGACAGGCGGCCCAGCGGCAACAACCCGGAAGCCACCCCCACCACCCGCACGCGCGGTGCCAGTGCCAGCGCCAGCATGGTGTTGGCCGATGCCAACGCGGCCTTGGACAGCGTGTAGCTGATGAAGTCAGGGTTGGGGTTCCAGAGCTTTTGGTCCAGCAGGTTCACCACCGCGCCGGTCGCGCCCTCGCGCGTGAGCAGATGCGTGTGTAATGCCTGGCTCAGCAAAATGGCGGCGCCGGTGTTGGCGCGCAGGTGTTTTTCCATGGCAGCAAAGCTGAAGGTCGCAGCCGTGTCGTGCTCAAACGTGGACGCGCTGTTGACAACAGCATCAACCTGGCCCATGGCCCCAATCACACCCGGCAGCAGGTTGCGCACCGCCGTCTCATTGGCCAGATTGGCGCGAAACGAGGCGCAACCGCCAGACAACTTGTTGCAATCGGCCACCGTTCGACGCGCCTCCTCGACCGAGTCACGGTAATGCACGGCCACCCGCCAGCCGGCGCTGGCCAGGCTCAGGGCGATCTCGCGGCCCAGCAGTTTGGCCGCGCCGGTCACCAAAACGGTGCGCTGAACCAGGGCTGCGGCAGGCTGTGATGTGACGGGGTGAGACATTCGGGGACAATTCCAGGCTATGACAACAGCCCACAGTTTAACGAGCGCGCTCGCGCACCACATCCGCCAGACGATTGTTGAGGCCGGGGGGTGGATTGGTTTTGATGGTTTCATGGACTTGGCGCTGTACACCCCTGGTCTGGGTTACTACGCGCATGGCAGCACCAAGTTTGGTGTTTTGCCTTATACCGAGCACGACAGCGTGCGGACCGCAGGCAGCGACTTTGTCACCTCGCCCGAAATCACGCCGCTGTTTGGCTGGACCCTGGCGCACCAGGTGGCCCAGGCACTGCAGGTCACGGGCACGCAGGACATCTGGGAATTTGGCGCCGGCTCTGGCGCGCTGGCGCTGCAAATCCTGCAAGCCCTGCAGGCCCAGGGCGAGCCCTTGCCGCGCTACACCATCGTCGACATTTCCAGCAGCCTGCGCGCGCGCCAGCAAGCCACGCTGGCGGCTTTTGCCGGGCAGGTGCGCTGGGTCAATGCCCTGCCCGACGACCTGCAGGGCGTGGTGCTGGGCAACGAGGTGCTTGATGCCATGCCGGTCAAACTGCTGACGCGAATCCAGGGCGCGTGGTACGAGCGCGGTGTGGTACTGGCTGCCCCCGACCCCGACGGCACACCCAGCTTTGCCTGGGCCGACCGCCCCACCGAGCTGCGCCCACCTTTGGCGATTGAGGGGCCGCAGGATTACCTGACCGAAATCCACCCCCAGGGGGAGTCTTTTGTGCGCACCTTGGGCCACAAACTCTCAATCGGCGCGGTGTTTTTGATCGACTATGGCTTTCCCGAGGCCGAGTACTACCACCCCCAGCGCCACATGGGCACGGTGATGTGCCACCAGGCGCACCAGGTGGACGACGACCCGCTGGCCCGTGTCGGCCAGAAAGACATCACCGCCCACGTCAACTTTACCGGCGTGGCACTGGCCGGCATCGAGGCCGACCTGGGCGTGCTGGGCTATTGCAACCAAGGCCGGTTTTTAATGAACTGTGGCTTGCTAAGCCACATGGAAGCCGCCGACCTGCCAACCCGCGTGATGGCGCAAAAACTGATCATGGAGCATGAAATGGGCGAACTCTTCAAGGTCATCGGTTTTTACAAGGGCGAGCCCTGGCAGGCGCTCGGGTTCGAGACCGGCGACAAAACGCACACCCTGTAAGCAAGGCGCAAAAACATGTTCCGCTGGCTTATTGTTGTTTTTCTGGCCCTGGTGTTAATCAACGGCTTCACACCCTGGCTGCAGCGCCTGGGCTTTGGCAAACTGCCGGGTGATTTCCGCTTTAAAGTTTTTGGCAAGGAATTTTTTATTCCGCTCACCACCACGCTCATCTTGAGCATGGCGGCGGCAGCCATTGCCAGATTCCTTTGAAGCTCGCGCTTGAATCGACAAGGAACACAAGTCGTCAATCAAGTTCAAATATCTGTCGCGGGGTCTTGTGCAGGCACTCGCCTGGCCCCTGTGCCTCGATCAGGTAGAGCTCCGTATTGTGAACAAACATGCGCTCATTGAGAATGCCGGGATGTACCACGATGGCCATGTGCTCCTGGATGCGCATGGCCTCGTCGTTGCGGATCAGCGGGCGTTCGACCATGTCATATCCCATGCCGTGGATCGAGATGCGCCTTTCAGGAGCCAGTCCTCTGGCGCGCAGCCAATCATTGTGTTGCGCAAAAATATCGGCGCAAGCTGCGCCTGGTGTGAGCAGTGTCAGTGCGTAGCGCTGCGCCTCCAGCACTTCGGCGTGGGCGTCGCGCAGTTCTTGCGACGCACGCCCCAGCACAAAGATGCGCGAGACTTCTGCGTAAAAGCCACCTGCACCGTTGTTTTCGACCAACAAGGAATAAACATCCCCCTTGTCCAGCGTGCGACCCTGCATGGCGCGTGGCCGAAAGCTCGCCGCTTGGCCGGGTAGCGCCGATGAACACAAAAAGATGCCCTGTTCGCTGCCCAGCTGCTGGCCGACGTACTGGGCAAAGGCCGCAATCTCAAAGTCTTTCATGCCGGGGCGAATGAACTCGCGAACGCGCGCCATCACCTTGTCTTGCATCGCGGCCACCTGGCGGATAAAGCCGCGTTCTTCTTCGCTCTTGATGGCCTTGATGCCATCCACCAACTCGGTGGCATCGACCACCTCCTTATCCATCAGCGCTTCACGTAGATGCTGACCAAAGCTGTGGTACATCGCTGATGGTGCCACGAAACCCACACGCCGTGCGCCCAGGCGCTTCAGCTCAGCGCCAGCGATTTCTGCATCGTAGCTGCCAGAATAGTGCACCGAGGCGTAGCTTGGCGTGGTCAACCTGCAGGCGACGCCGCTCTCGTTCTGCTCGGAATCACTGGCAACGCGCGTGCCTCCGAACGGCCCCTGTTCGATCAAGGACATGCCCTCGTTCAATGGAAAAACAATCGTGTTCGGGTAGCCATTGGTCGCGGGCTGGTTGCTGAACCAGCGCACATAGCCACCGATCCAGTCGCTGGAATTCTGCATCACCAGGGCGTCAATGCCCTGCTCGCGCATGGAATCGCGCACCATGCGCCAGCGGCGCTGTAGTTCATTCAGGGAGACTGCGTTGACAACGCGGGAGGTATTGGCTTGCATCAGGTTGATTCTCAATGTTGATCGGGATCAGTGCGCCACGACGTTGACCATCGCGTCGGTTCGGCCAGCCATAAATTGGCGCAGGTTGTCGCGCACGATGGGGTAGGCTTGGTCCAGGTAAATATTGCTCATGCCGCCTACCAGCGGCGTGATGAGCAACCCGGGCTCGTGCCAGAGCGGGCTGTCCGCTGGCAACGGCTGCTGCCGGAACACGTCGAGCGACGCGCCTGCCAGTCGTTTGTCCCGCAGTGCCTCTACCAGCGCTTGCTCGTCCAGCACACCGCCGCGCGCCACATTGATGACAAAGGCTTGCGGCTTCATGGCCGCCAGTACGCGCGCGTCAACCAGGTTCTCGGTCTCGGGTGTCAGCGGCACAATCAGCACCAGGTAGTCGGCCTTTGATGCCGCCTGCATCAAATCATCGCGTCGAAACACGCCATCGAAGCCTTCCGGCACCCGCGGGGAGTTCGACACGCCATAGACCGTCATGCCAAAAGCCTTGCAGCGCGGCGCCAAGGCCTCGGAAATCGCGCCCACGCCGACGATCACCACCGTTTTCCCCCACAGCAAAGGTTGCGGCCAGCGCTCCCAAAGACCCGCGACCTGGTTGCGCTGCATGCGCGGAAAATCGCGCGTGAGCGCCAGCATGTGCAGAAAAACCAGTTCAGACATCTGCGGTCCGTGCATGCCGCGGGTGGAAGTCACCATCACCTCGGGGCGCAACGCCTTGAGCTTGAGAATCGCGTCAGTGCCGGTGGTGAGCGACTGTATCCAGCGCAGCTTCGGCGCTCGGACCAGCAGGTCTTCATCAAACTGGAAATGGTGCCCGATCAGCACCTCGGCGTCAGTGGCATGTTCCATGGCCTGCGCACGGTCGTTGGTGGCGAACAGGTCGATGCCAGGCAGGTCGGTATGTGCCCGCGCCGCAAAGGCAGCGGCATCGGCTTCAGGTGCGCCGATATAGATGATGCGCTCGCCTGTCATGACAGCACCTGCACTGTGTCACTCGGGTTGAGCCGGAAGATGCGCTCGGCGTTACCGCAATATATTTTTTGACGCTGAGCTTCGGTGATGTCAACGGTGTCGAGAAACTCGACGCCTTCCTGGACACTCTCATAAGGATAGTCGGCGGCAAACATGATGCGGTCCTCACCCAGCACCTCGAGGCTGAGCTTCAGCGCCGGTGCCGACATCACACCGCTGGTGGAAATGACAAAGTTGTCCCGAAAATACTCGCTGGGCAAGCGTGGCAGCTTCCTGACCGCACCGATCTTGACCTGCAGCAAATAACGATTGTCAATGCGCTGCAGCCAGAACGGCAGACCCTCACCCATGTGACCCAGCACGATCTTGAGCCTGGGAAACTGGTCAAACAGGCCGCACATGATCAGTCGCATGGCGTGCAAACTGGTTTCTACGGCAAAACCAAAACCGGCAAAGTAAAGCCCGTAATCCATAAACGGCGCGACCATGCTTGGCGCGGGTTCGCGCGGGTGCAGGTACAAGGGCATGTCCAGCGCTTGCGCGGCCTCAAAGATTGGCCAAAACTTCTGGTCGTCCAGGTATTCGCCCATGGTGTGCGAATTGATCAAGAAACCTTTCATTCCCAAATTGTTGGCGGCGCGTTCAAGTTCTTGTGCTGCGCCTTGCGGATAGTGCGGGGCCACCGCCGCCAGACCCGCCAGCCGTGTGGGATGAGCTCTGGCGGCCGCCGCCAGCACATCGTTGGCCTCGTATGCAAGCCGCGTTGCGGTGACCGCATCGAACACCTGCACACCGGGCGAGGTGATCGACAACACTGCGACATCAATGCCGTCGGCATCCATTTGGGCAAGACGACCGGCACCGATGTCCAGCAACCGCGAATGCACCAGCGCGGCGCCAGGATCGTCCCCCAGGATGGTCTGGCCCATCATGCGAAAACCGGGTTCCACAAACTTGCTGGCCAGGACTTTTTTCCATTCCTGGGCAATCTCTTCTGTGACGAAGGCTTCTTCGACCGCAATGCGCTTCAGTTTCATGATCACACCTCTTTGAATCAATGGTTTTCTAGTACGGCGCTAGGGCTATTGCCCCCGAAAGACCGGTTTACGTTTATCCAGTCTGGCCCGAATGCCTTCCGACTTGTCATCGGTTGAGAACAAAATCTGGAATGACTTGCGCTCAAGCCGCAGCCCCACATCCAGCGGGCTGTTCATGCTCTCGATCACCGCTTCCTTGATGAACCTCAACGACAAGGCCGGCAGGGCGGCCATCTGGCATGCCAGGCTCAGTGCCATTGCTTCAACCTCGCCATCTTCGACCAACTCGCTGACCAGTCCCATGGCGGCGGCGGTTTGGGCACTGAAAGCTTCCCCCGCCAGCAATATTTTCATCGCAGCAAACTTGCCCACGGCGCGCGTCAGGCGCTGCGTGGCACCACCGCCCGGCATGATGCCAATCTTGACCTCGGGCTGGCCAAAACTCGCGCTGCTGCCCGCAACGATGATGTCGGCATGCATGGCCAGCTCGCAGCCGCCGCCCAAGGCGTGGCCGCGTACCGCCGCAATCACCGGCTTTCGACATCCGCTGATGGCACCCCAGAGGCGATCCATCTGACGCTCAATGATCTCGGGCGGGGTCGCATCCACGTATTCGTGGAGGTCGGCGCCCGCACAGAAAGCCCTCTCGTTGCCCGCCAGGATGATGACCTGAACGCCCGTGTCGGCATCCAACCGGCTGAAGGCCTCGGCCAGGGCCCGCCGAAGCGCCAGGTTCAGGGCGTTGAGCACCAAGGGACGGTTCAAACGCAGCAAGGCAACGCCCAATACGGGCCGTTCTTCGTTCAGAATGTCTTCCATGGCATACACCTTCAGCGGCCGAACACCGGCGTACGTTTTTCAAAAAAAGCGGTCACCGCTTCGGTGTGGTCCGCCGTGTGGTGCGCCAAGCCCTGGAAACGGCCAGCCGTATCGAGCGCCTCGTCCAGCGACCCGGTGCGGGCTTGTTGCAGCAGCTGTTTGGTCCAGCGCAGTACCTGCGGTGGATTGGCTGCAATACGATCCGCC
>Ga0209211_10008798_pt1 | contig 13688 bp, 11 predicted proteins | sample RifGroA2_FD_183992 | JGI IMG/M metagenome (GOLD analysis project Ga0209211, IMG submission 183992) | Groundwater microbial communities from Rifle, Colorado, USA - Groundwater A2 (SPAdes) (version 2) | ecosystem: Environmental > Aquatic > Deep subsurface > Groundwater | place: Rifle, Colorado...
AACAGGATTATTACAAGGAAATATACAGCAATCCCCACAGCAATCTTGATCAGAAAATATGCATTGCCCATTGTTAGAAGGATAACCGCAGCCATGATTGCGCATGCAATTATTGGTTTATATAAAATACCAGCCAAATTAATCTTATATCCATGTTTAAAGGCATAGTAAAACAAAATTGTGAAATTTAGGGCTTCAGTCATAACAGTGGCCCAGGCTGCCCCTGCATAGCTGAAGTACGGTATTAAAGCCAGATTAATCAAAACATTAAACAAGGCGCAGATCCCTGTGCTTATCATAAACACCTTTGCCAAGTTGATGGCCATCAGCAGGTTGCCAATGAAGTAATTGACAAAGATAAACAGCATTGCCAGCATTAGTATCTGCAGCGCCAAAACAGAATTGTTAAATTGTTCCTTGTATATCAGGCCTATTATTTCCTTGGATAAGATAATTCCCCCTGTAGCTACCGGAAATGCCAATAGCCACAAATACTTTGTTACTTTTTGATACAGGACTTGCAAGGATTTTACAGATTCAGCATGCAAGCGTGCCATTGTTGGAAATAATGCTGCACTGATCATCACCGGTATTTTCATGAGAACCTCTATTATCCTGTATGCAGCGCTGTACCACCCGGTCACAGCATAGTCTTTCATTACAGAAAGCATAACTGTATCTATCCTGAAATATATGAATTCAAATACCCCTATGAGCCAGAAAGGAATAGACTCCCTTATCAGGAATTTCCAAAATTCAAAGTCAAAACTAAATCCAATTCTGACAATTTTTGCACTTGAGATGAAATAAAACATTATCAAAGTTGTGAAATACGAGCCAATTATTGCCAGGTTTACGCCAATTAATCCATAGCCCATGACCAGGCAGTATATGCCAACAAGGGACACAATTATTCTCTCAATGATTCTGACAATGGCCTCGTACTCCATCTTTTCATAGGCACGAAATGCAATCACATATGTCTTGTTGTAAGTTGTGAAAAAAGTTGCTGTTCCAGCCAGAAGGACAATGAGCCACATCTCATTGCTGTTGTCAGTGAAGAACAGGGCAAACATGGTAAGTGCAAGGCTCAGTAATCCTAAAATAAATTTGAGCGATGCAACATTATTCACATATCTGCTTGTTTCTTTTTTATCATGGGCAATATTCCTGACTGACAGGCCAAACAGCCCCATGTCAGCAAGCATAAAAAACAGGCCTGCAAAGGCATAAGCGAACGAATATTTTCCAAGCCCGACATCGCCCAAATAGCGGGCAATATACAATATTAGAAAAAATGAAAATACCTGCCCGATTAGCTCAGCTGCGACCAGTGCAAATGAATTTTTGAATATCCTTGCGACGAGATTCATGGATAAAAGAAAATAATTGATTTATATATATCTTCCTGTTTGTTTTGATTTCCGTTGACATAAAAATCATTAATTTTTCCTGTCTTGGGCCATTCTTAAGTCCCGCATATATTGCTCTGCCCCTCTTCTCTCAACGCTTTCGATTGACTTTAAAATATCCTTATTCTTTTCCAAATATGCCAAGATCTCGTGCATGCTGAAGTAATCGCTTTTCTTGCCCAAATTTTCTATTATATTTTTTGCAGCATCAAACTGCGGTTGTGTGTCAACTGAAAGCACAATGCCTTCATAATCCTTGTCGCAATCGATTGTTTTTATCTTAAATTCATCCGGGTGAGTGTAAATATAAGGCGTAACGTGCTCCCTTTCCCCAGGCAGCTTGGCGATTTTCCATATTTTTTGCAGAACATCAAATTTCACTATTTCAACTGAGCCTATCCCATTTGGCCAGGATTTTGAAGTCCTGGCATAATCATAGCCGCCAGCCAAAAATTCTTTTGCTGTCGTTTCTATAATTTTCGGGTCAATTAATGGGCAATCAGAGGTTATTCTTACAACAATATCAGCTTTGAAGATTCTTGCCGCTTGGTAATACCTGTCCAACACGTCCTGCTCACTTCCCCTATAGCAATCAATCCCATTATTTGTGCAATAATCATATATGACATCATCCTTTTTCTCTGTGCTTGTGACAACAATTGCCATATCAATTAACTTTGCCTTCCTGGTTCTAACTACTGAATACCAAAGCATGGGCTTTTCCTTAATTTTCATCATAACTTTTCCAGGCAGCCTGGTGGAGCCCATCCTTGCCTGAATTATTGCAACAATTTTTATTTTGATCAGCCTCTTAAACTGAATCTGGACTAATGACCTAATTATAAAGGCACTCCATAATTTCTATAAGCTATTTATTTTTAGTTCTAATGCCCAAAAACAGCGCTATCAATCTTTGTTTTGGCTATGATTAGGACCATGCTATACAGTGGGTAAAGCTCATTATATACCTCAGAAACGGTTTTCCCGCTTATCTTGGTATAAATCTCCTCTATGACTTCTCCTTCATCTACCTTTTCTATCATATAATGGAGCCCAACTGATGCCTCACTGTCTTTGTTTTGGATTGCACGGCCTATAGGGTCTTTGCCTTTATATTTTGACAGGCATGGATGCATATTTACGCATATAAATGAGTTTAGCAATTCTTTCCTTAAAATCTGTTTTCCATGGCAACATACAAATAACGAGGCGCCTGTATTTTTCAAATACTGTATAAACTTGCCATCATTCATATTTGTCGGAGTCTGAACATCTATTCCCAGCTTTTTGGCAACATCCTTCACAATATCGTCGCATGGCACAACGCAGACAACATCATAGCCAATTGACTTCAAAGTAAGCAGAGCTATCATGCCCGCTTGCTTCCCGCCATAAAATACTGTTTTTATATTTTTCATTGTCATCTGCCTTTTTTAAATACAACCTGCCAACGAATGAATGCCCCTCACTACATTTTTATCTATCAATGCATTCTTTTGTTAATGGTTCCTGTTCCGAAACATTTTTTGCTGCCTTTTTTCCAAGCACATATTTATAATAGGAAGGTTCCAGGCCTTTTTCCCTTTTGCCTTTCCTCAATACAATTATGTTGGCCGGGGAATACACCTCTCCTTTTTTTATGTTTCTCTTGGCATAGATGTAACTTCTTGCAAAGTCGTAAAGTTCCATCTCTTCCTTTAATATGCCCTTAGTTTCGTTTCCAAGGGCTTTTTCAAGGTTTCGTATATCCTTTACCATATTCTCAAGCTCATGGGGGAGTATGGCAAAACCGTGGTCTGGCCCCGGAAGGCCGTTGTCTGTGGTATAATGCTTCTCTATTAATTTGGCACCCAATGCAACTGCTCCAAGAGGTGCAACATGCGGTATTCTGGAATGGTCAGACAGGCCCACAGGAACACCAAATTTCTTCATAAGTGAAGGTATTGTCCTAAGATTTATGGTCTCCATAGGCGCGGGATATTTGGTAGTGCATTGCATAAGGCAATACCTGTAATTGCCTTCCTGTTCGATTATCTCAACTGCCCTTCTGATCTCTTTTTCAGTAGAGGCTCCTGTTGACATTATTATTGGCTTTCCTTTTTTAGCTATGTGCCTGAGCAAGGGCTCGTGCGTGATGCAATAAGATGCAATCTTATACGCTGGCATATCGACTTTTTCAAGCTGGTCCGCAGATTCCTCGTCGAAAGGGGAACATAAGAATATGATTTTCCTCTTGTCACATTTTTCCTTAAGTCTGGGCAGCCACTCATGTGGCAATTCCATCTCTTTGATTATGTCAAATATCGACTTTTCTTTGCCTATATAATCAGCATTTCCTGAATTTTTCAGGTATAATTTTTGGGCACGATAGAGCTGGAATTTGACAGCATCAGCTTTTGCATCTGCTGCGATGTCAATCAATTTAAGGGCCTGTTTAAAATTTATTTTAGGATCCTCAGATATTCTGAAATTTGATCCTGCCTCGGCAATGATGAAGCAAGGGTGTCCTTTACCTATAGCCTTGCCTGCAATTTCAATATGCTCCTTCCTCTGCATCCTTTCACCACGTAATTCCACATGAATCAATCCTCCCTTGAATCAATCCTCTCTCGAAGAATCGCAACAGCAAATTAAGCCATTTCCTTTTCTATCAGCCTTTTTCCGGAATCATCACATTGTGTCAGTCGCTGGAATTTTACAGCAATATCTATTTCATTTTTTATAAGCTTTTCTCAGGGAGTCAATCACTTTTGACTGTTCTTCATTGCTTAAGCTTGGGTAGATAGGCAGGCTAATAATCCTTTCATAAAACCTCTCCGCATTTGGGCAGCTCCCTTTTTTAAATCCCAATTTTTGGTAAATGGGGTGCCAGTAAACAGGGATGTAATGGATCTGGCACAGGATGCCCTCTGTCTTTAGGTGATTAAAAAGTTCCAGCCTCTTTTCCTTGCCGCCAGTCTTGATAATAAATAGGTGATATGCATTGAATTGATCGGAATTTTCGCCAATCAATTCCAGGCCAGGGACATTTTTCAGCTTTTCAATATACTTTGAGGCAATCTCCCTTCTCCTTGCTATGAATTTGCCAATTTTTCTTAATTGGGACAATCCAAGCGCACATTGAAAATCTGTAATCCTGTAGTTATAACCAAGATTTTGTATTTCATAATACCACGGCCCTTCATCTTTTTCCAGCAGCCTTTGGTGGTCCTTTATCATCCCATGGTTCCTTAAATCTGTCAGCTTTTGGTATATCTCACCTGAATTTGTTGTTATCATCCCCCCTTCTCCTGTAGTTATATGCTTTACGGGGTGAAAACTGAAAACAGACATGTCGGCATACTTGCAGTCGCCTATTCTGGAATCCTTATATCTTGCTCCAAGGGCATGGCATGAGTCCTCAATCACAATCAGTGAATGCTTATTGGCAATTGCCCTTATTTTTTCCATGTTGCATGGCAGGCCACCATAATGCACTGGCAATATCGCCTTTGTTTTTTTTGTTATCTTTTCCTCAATCTCGTTCTCATCAATTAGTCCCTGTTCGTTGACATCCACAAATACCGGCTTTCCATTGCAGTACAGGACACAGTTTGCAGATGCTGCAAAAGTCATAGGGGTAGTAAGAACTTCATCATTTTCACCGATGCCCGCAGCCAGGCAGCACATGTGCAGCGCGGCAGTTCCTGAATCCACAGCAACAGCATATTTCGATCCAACATATTCTGCAAATTTGCGCTCAAATTCGGCCACTTTTGGGCCGCCTGTAATGATATCGGAACGTAAAACCTTGACAACTTCATCAATGTCTTCCTGATCTATTATCTGTTTCCCGTAGGGTATAACCATTTTGGCCTCTTCCACCGCATAGCTGCCTAATCAGTGCCTTTTGCCTTTATTCATAGCCTCTATCTTTATAGTATCTTTATACTGTGGTTTATTGTTCTAAATTATTCTAGCTAAAATAATAGTCATCCAGCAGCTTCCTCAATTTCTGTTTAGAAATTAGACTGTCATTTGAAGAATAGTTGGCATGCTGCCCTTTGTCAATAAGTTTTCCTTTTTGGAGATAGGACTTCGCTTCCTTTATATGCCTATAATTCTCAATCTGGCAGGTCAAGACAAAATAATCCCCCACATCATATGTCCTATCCATCTCTGAATCATTCAGCATAAGTTCATGCAATTTTTCGCCTGGCCTTATGCCTATAATTTCAACAGTATTCTTGGATTTGTATTTGTCCTTCATCACATCTATTAAGTCAACTATCTTAAATGCCGGAAGCTTGGGCACGAATATTTCCCCCCCTGTGCTGTTCTTGATGGCATCAAAAATAAGCTTAACAGCCTGATCAGGCGTGATGAAGAATCGGGTCATTTGTGGATCAGTCAGTGGGACGGATTCCTTTTTCTTGATTTTTTCTTCAAAGTATGGTATGACAGAGCCTGTGCTTTCAACTACATTTCCATACCTGACGCAGGAGAATATCGTTTTTTTATGCCCTTTGCTGAAATTGCTTTCTATAAATATTCTTTCCCCCACAAATTTGCATGCCCCATATGTGTTTATTGGTGAGCATGCTTTGTCGGTTGACACAAATATTGCTCTTCCAACATCGTTTTTCAGGCAGGCATCGACAAAATTTAAGGTGCCATCTATGTTGGTTTTAATGCATTCATCCACATTATATTCAAGTATGTCTATCCTTTTAAGCGCTGCAGCATGGATTGCTATGTCGACGCCGGCAAGCGCCCTTTCGAGCCTTCTTAAATCCCTGACATCGCCGATCAGATGGCGCAACTTCCCATGATTCTCAACTTTATTGAATTCCTCACTCATGTTATGGTGCTTTACTTCGTCCCGGCTGAGTATTCTAATGCTGTGGGGATTGCATTTTAGTATTGATCTGGTCAAGTTTCTGCCAAGGAAACCGGTCCCTCCGGTAATCAGAACAACCTTATTTTCAAAAATGCCCCTATAGTTTTGTATGTCCATCAATCCGCAATATAATATTTTGCTTTTAAAGCTTTCGTTTATATGGCACAGACCATCAAATTTTTAAACTCATTGCAATTTCAAATATCTGAAGATTATACCTTGAGATGATGCTGAAGATTTTAAGTTCTTTGGCCTAAAAAAACTGAGCAATATGGAAATTGGACTAAAGATATGGTCGACAAACACTTTGTCTTTCAAAAAAATAAATGAGTTTTATCAAAAGAAACTGATTGATTATGTGGAGTTGTATGTAGTCCCTGAAAGTTTCGACCGGAGCAAGCTGGAGATTTTAAGGGGAATTCCGGTAATTTTCCATGCACCACATTCAAAGCACGGGTTTAACCTTAATTTCATGGATAAGGCATTTGATGATGCTCTGGGCACACTCCTTGGGTTTTCTGATTTCTTTGAAGAAAAAAGGACGATTATCCATCCAAGTTTTGATAAAAAAGACCCAGATACTTCGGATCAGACAATTCATGGTTTAAAAATATTCAGAAAAAATGGGTTTGACATAATTCCAGAAAATATGCCAAGTGTGGATAGCGATGGCAACTTGTATTACGGCTCAACTTATGGGGAGATGAAGAATATAATAGCCCAACTGGATTGCAAATTTTGCCTTGACATTGGCCATTCAATATGTGCTGCAAATCATCAAAAGCTGGACCCTTTATTAATGATAGAAAGGATGCTCAGCCTAAAGCCCTATATTTTGCATTTAAGTGACGGGATGTTCAATTCAGTAGTTGATCGTCACCTGTCTTACGGCGAAGGTGACTTTCCGATGGGCAAGATATTTGAAAAAATACCCTCATCGGGCTTCCTTTCCATGGAAACCCCTAAAAAGGATGATTTTGCAAATTTGAATGAGGATTATAAGAATATAATCAGGCTAAAATCATACCTGGCAAAATAATTTCTCTTAAGGTTGTCTTTTGGAGTTATTTTTATGATATAAGCCATACTAGCAGGCCATACTAGCGTAATAGAAATTGGCGACAAATTCTTCTTGTCCGGATATCACGCTTTTTTCAAAAGATACATGGCATCCACATTGTCGCTGCCGATATACTTGATTTTTTCAGATTTTACAAGGCTAAGATCGGAAAATTTACTTAGAAACAGGCTTGAAAAATCATTTTTCCACAATTTGTTCTTATTTCCCCTATATTCAATTTCCTCCAATTTTTCTGAAAAATATTCAAATCCCCATATATATCTGCCAGTTGCCCTATGCATCTCTGACATTACTTTATCAAGGGAATCAGGGGGTATATGGATGAGGACTCCTGAGGTAAACACCAGGTCAAAAAAACCGTCCTTAAAAGGTATGTCTGTGGCTGAACCGAATATGACATTGATGTTCTTGTTCTGCTTTGCAATGTCCAGTGCCTTTTTATTTATTTCTATTCCCCAAAGATTATCAAAACCAATCGCATTTAGCAAGCTGAGCTGTTTTCCAATATTGCAGCCCACTTCCAGAATCCTTGTATTCCTGTCCAATTTGGAGAGGAACTGCTTGTTCAGCAATGTCCTTGTAATCCCAAATTTCTTTTTGAAAGATTCATCAAAGTCATCTGAATTTCTCTCTATATATTCATCGCCAAATCTTCCTCGCCAAAAATCCATTTGTTCATTCTCATTCATGCTGGACTGACCGTTGCGGGTCTTTAAATACTTTTTCATAATAAGAAAACGGCCTTGTTGCACTTTAAAAAAAATCCAATTTTGGATTGTCCTGCCTGGGAGGTGCGCACTGATAGGACTGTATTATCAGCTTCCCAAAAACATCAGGCATTCATGGTGCCTTGGTCATCTGGCAACCATCCTCGTAAGCAGTGCCTGCAGCAGCATCTACAAAAGTTTTTATAGCCGGAAAAAAATCATATTGTCATGCCAGGCCTCACTTATATTTTTGTGAAAGATGACAATGATGCTGATAAGTTGGAAACCATGTTGGACGCGAATAAGTTTAACCGGTCAGGCTGCATGGTCGTGATTTTGGACAAGTCCCTTGCGTCCCGGCTTGCCAGGACCGGCATACCCTTTATTTTATTGGACAGTTATATGAAGGAAGCTGATTTTAGCATGATCCGGAAGGGTGTTTTGAGCCTTATTGAGAATTTTTCTCATGCAAAGATTCTGGGCAATAAGTCCATTATTGAGCTGCTTGAATATCGAGGATATTCCCTTTGGTGGTTTGTGCGGCAGGGATTTTATGTGCAATGCTCCTTAGTCTTGAAACAGATTTATTCCCTTATGCTTATTATTCGAGTACGCCGAATCAAGCGGATTTTTGTTTTATCATCTGCCCCCTTGTTTAGGGCAATAATCGAGGAGCTGAGGAAAAAAAGCAAAGTTGATGTAATTTATTATAGCGATTCACACAGTGGCGCAGACAGCCCAATTGACTCACGAATTAAGGGGGCACGCACGCTGGTGTTGGATTTTTTCCCGCGCATTATCCGTGTGATGCAGGGATTCTTCAGATATTTTCACACCAAAAATAACAGGGACAGGACAAATATCCTTTTGTTCACCCAGTCGCACGTCTGGACAAACCTGGCAAGCGGAATCAAGGGAGATGCAAATACCTACACAATACTCACAGAGCTCAGCAAGGATAGGGGCTTCAATGTAGTCCCGCTGGATTTTGCGCTGAACAGGCAGTCTGCATGGAAAGCAATTGAACAAAAGAAAGGCCCTTTTCTCCCTTTTGATTACTTTATCTTTTGCAGCATGCTGAACCTGCGTATACAGGGCAGATTGTCTGCCTTAAGTTCCAGACTCAAGGCAACCTGGCAATCTTTGGAAAATGAGCCTGAAGTGCCAAAGGCGTTAAGGTGGGGCAATGTCAGCCTTTATCCAATATTGAAGCCAGTGCTCAAGAATTATTTTACCAATTATTTTGCAGATTCCTTCATATCCGCTGCCAGGAACCTGGAAATTGGCCTGAAAATAATAAAGGACATGGACATTAAGGCGGTAATATGCGTGGACGAAAACGGATCTTCGCGTTTTTTGGTTGTATCTGCCCATCATGCAAAAGTGCCGTCACTGGCAGTGCAGCATGGCATCATTCATCCAAACCATGTGTCCTACAATTATGAGAGAAAGGACCTGCACTCATATGGAAATAATCTCGGCTGCAGGCTGGCTGACAAGACTGCAGTTTTCGGCAGTTATTTCAAAAATGCCCTGATGGCAATTGGCCATTATCCTGAAAGCAAAATTGTAGTAACTGGCCAGCCCCGCACAGACCTTATATATCAGAACAGAAAAAATTACTCGAAGAAGGAGCTGTATAAGCGGCTTTCGCTTGACCCTGAAAAAAAATTGGTAGTTTTCGCATCCGGCCCGCTTAAGGAGCTCCTTGAGATGGAGACTGCGCTTACGGCTTTGGCTGAAGAACTGCAGAAGATGAAAAAAGTACAGCTGGTGATTAAGCTGCACCCAAATGACAGGAAAGAATATTATGATGGGCTGATGGCCAGGATTGGTTATAAATGTGTTATAATCAAAGATATAGACTTGTACGAATTGCTAAGCACATCTGACCTTGTTATGTCCATCAATTCAACTGTCATGCTTGATGCATTGCTCTTTGGTAAGCCTGTTTTGCAGCTCAACTTACTGGAAAGATTTAAGATTTTTGGTCCGCTGGATAACAAGCTTCTGACACGCATTGTCAGCAGAAAGGAATTGTCCGCGGAGCTGAAAAAATACTTAATGTCCAAGTCTGAAGCGAGAAGGGATTTGAAGCGCAAAAGCCGCATCCTGTCGGATTTTTACATGAAGATTGATGGAAATGCCACAAAAAGGTTTATTACCATGCTTAAATCAGCCTTGAACAGGAAAACATCAGGCAATGAAAAAAAATGAATAATCCACAATGGCAAAAAAAGACATGGCAAAAAAAGAAAGTATATACAAAATCTCAGTAATACTCCCAACATATAATGAAATGGAGAACATCGCCGCTCTTATAAGGGAGACCTCAAAATATTGCGGCAAACACCTGCATGAAATTATTGTTGTTGATGACAACAGCCCTGATGGCACCTGGAAAATAGCTTCAGACTTGCGCAGGAAAAACAGAAAAATTAAGCTCATAAGAAGGATAAATGAGCGCGGCCTTCCATCTGCAATATGGGCTGGCATAAGGCACGCAAAAGGCAATGTTGTGCTCTGGCTGGACTGCGACCTCTCCCATCCCCCTTCGCTCATATCAAAGATGATTCCCTATTTGGATAAATATGACATTGTGAGCGCCTCGCGCTATGTTGATGGCGGCAGGGACAAACGGCCCTTCTTCAGGCAGGCAAGCAGCAAAATGATTAATTTTTTGGCAGGCCTTGTGCTCAACCTTGGCGTGGCAGACATCACAAGTGGCTTTTACCTTGTAAAGACAGCTGTATTCAGAAAAGTCACACTAAAGCAGACAGGCTATGCTGAGTATTGCATCAGGTTATCATATGATGCAATCAGGAATAATTTCCACTGGAAGGAAATCCCATATACTTTTACAGACAGGGAAAAGGGAACCTCAAAATCTTTTGGCAATATCTTCAATTTCATGAAAAATGGTTACCTTTGCCTGGCAGAAATTATAAAATTGAAATTTTCAAAGTAATTCTATATAAATAATTCTACGTGGCAGAATTTAATCCTCATTTTTTCCTGACAGCCTTTATCAATGTATTGCAGATATATTCAATCTGCTTGTCAGTTAGGTTTGTTGAAGAAGGAAGATACAGTCCCTTTCTCTCCAGGCTGTCCGTGACTGGGAATTTGTCTCCCTTGCGGACATATTCTTTTAGGGAGGGCTGCTTGTGCATGCCTGTAAAGAAAAACCTGCTGTCTATTCCATTTTTGTATAATATTTTCTTTACCTCATCCCTGCTGTTCTTTGACTTGTCCTCAATCAGGATGCCGTACATCCAGTATACATTCCTTACATATTCCTTCTCAGGAGGGGTTGTTATCTCAGGGACATTCTTGAGAATCTTATTGTATCGTTCTGCCATGCTTCTTTTTTTTGCAATTATCTCTTCCACCCTTTCGAGCTGGGCAAGGCCTATCGCAGCCTGGATATTTGTCATTGGGTACTTGAAGCCAATCTCCTCATGGACATATCTTCTTTCCTTGTCAAAGCAAAAATTCTTCAGCCATCTTGTCCTTTCAGCCAGCTTATCATCATTTGTCACAACCATGCCGCCCTCGCCACAGGTTATAATCTTGTTTGAGTAAAAACTGAACGCGTTTATATGGCCGAAGCTTCCCATTTTCCTGTATTTGTAAAGCCCACCTATGGCTTCAGCTGCGTCTTCAATAAGGAAAAGATTGTGCTTCTCTGTTATTTTGACAATGGCATCCATCTCACACGGATGGCCGTAGATTGGCACTGCCATTATGGCCTTTGTCTTTTTTGTAATCTTTTTCTCAATCTGGGCAACATCCATTGTCCATGTCTCAGGCTCAGCATCTACAAAAACCGGTGTGGCGCCTGTATATACAACAGCAAGGGCAGAAGCAATCATTGTAAAGCTCGGGATAATCACCTCATCTCCTTTCTTGAGGTTTAAGGCAGCAACAGCCAGATGCAGGGCGCTTGTCCCGCTTGTGTTTGCTATGCCATGCTTTACGTTGCAGTAGTTTGCAAATTTCTTCTCAAACATCTCCACATATTTCCCAGTCGAAGAAATCCAATTGCTGTCAAGGCAGTCCATCACATATTTTTTTTCATTGCCTTCCAACACTGGCATGTGCACTGGAATCATTTTGGTCTCCTTATAACTTTTTTATTTATTTTTGATTGGCAATTATTCTCAAAGCCAAGTCATTGATGAAAATTATGAAGTTTATTTTATCAATTTTATTTTATAAATAGCATCTTCTAACTTATTTTATCTTTACCCTGTATGTGTCATGCTCATAGCCATTGTTGACACGGGACTGGTCTGTCAAAATCAGGAGCTTTGACAGCTTTATTGCCTCTATTGTGTGGATTATGTAAGGTGGTAGCCTTATCATGTCACCCTCAGACATTACAATTTTTTTTACAGCTCCATTCGCGTTCCAGGCCTCTCTGAGGTAAATATTTATCTTTCCTTCTATAACATATGTATATTGCGTTGCCTTCTTATGGAAATGGTTGCCTCGCAGGGATTTGGGCTTTGAGATAAGCAGGCCGGCATGCCTTATTCTGTCCGCATCCAGCAGGTCAAATATGCCTCCTCTAGCATCAGCATGCGAGGGCTTTATTTTGTGCAATGATTTAATTGTGGACAACACATTTTCCTTTTTTCTTGCCATTTTGACCTCGCAACCTGTTTTTAAAACCATTCCAACATAAAGATTATATAGCGTCTGCTTATAAAATATTATTATATCTTATCTAATCGTATCTTATACCCCTCTTCATACCACTCTTGGTTTCGGGATGGGTATAATAAATTTTCCACCTTTTTTTGCATACCTCTCAAGGTTTTTGATTATTTCAGGGGCAAAGTTCCATGCAAGGAGAAGCGCATAATCTGGCGCGTCTTTTAGCATCTCTTCATCCCGCACAACAGGAATGTGGGTTCCTGGCGTGAACAGGCCTATTTTCGTCTCTGATTTTTCTGTGACATAATCCAGGTAATCTGTGCCAAGCTTGCAGTACTGCAGCAGGGTATTCCCTTTTGCAGGCGCGCTCAATCCAACAATTCTCTTGCCTTGTTTCTTGAGTTTTCGCAGAAGGTCAATCAGCTCCTCTTTCTGCTTTGCAACATCCCCGCTGAACCGTGCCAGTCTCTCAAGGTCATAGCATTTTTTCTCTTTTTCCAGCGCAACCAGCTCATCCACCATTTTCTGGCGCTTGTAGCTTCCATGCCCAGCTACAAAGACCCTGATTGAGCCTCCGTGTATAGTTGTCCTTTCAACATCAAACACCTCCATGTTGAACCTGGCAAAAAAACTTACCAATGGCTTAATTGACATGTAGCTCAGGTGCTCATGGTAGATTGTGTCATATTCAAGATTTTCAAGCAGGTCAACCAGGTATGGGAGCTCAAACACGAAGATGCCTTTCTTAGCGAGCAGTTCCTGCACTGCATGCATGCAGTCGTCAAGGTCATCTATATGCGCAAAGACATTTGTCCCTGTTATGACAGCTGCCTTGCCCTTCTTCGCCAGTACTTTTTTTGTGATTTTGGAATCAAAATATTCAGGCCATGTCTCGATGCCTCGCTTGTTTGCCATCTCAGCAACATTTGATGCAGGGTCTATGCCAA
>Ga0209211_10008801_pt1 | contig 13686 bp, 13 predicted proteins | sample RifGroA2_FD_183992 | JGI IMG/M metagenome (GOLD analysis project Ga0209211, IMG submission 183992) | Groundwater microbial communities from Rifle, Colorado, USA - Groundwater A2 (SPAdes) (version 2) | ecosystem: Environmental > Aquatic > Deep subsurface > Groundwater | place: Rifle, Colorado...
AACACCCGCTTAAATTTTTCTTTCGGCACAGCCCACAAGAAATAGGTTTGATCCTTGTGGAGGTCGGTGGGACGAAAAAGAAAATGGTCAAAATGGTTAGAAAGATTGGAATGGTTAGAATGGTTATAACTATTTTTAGCCATTGTAGCCATTTTCGCATAGTGTCCTGTCGCTACATAGTCAAACCCTTCTTTAATCACCCAATCTAGGAATAACCCAAACTTAATATCCCGGTTGCAAACCACATCCGGATTCGGAGTCCGACCTAATAAATATTCTTTTTTAAAATAATCGATTACAGCCGCCTGATATTCTTTTCGGAAATCTAACACTTGAAATGGCAATCCTAAATGCATCGCCACCGCCAGCGCATCTTTCCGGTCATTATCACCTCTGCACCCCGATCCGCCAGCTGGCGGACTATCAAAACAATTCAAATATATACAGGATACATCAAAACCTTGCTTTTTAAGTAAATAAGCACAAACCGCAGAATCCACTCCCCCTGATAACCCCAACGCTACTTTCACTTTCATAAAGCTATTGTACCCTTAGAAGAAAAACTACTGCGCCGATAGCGGCGCCGCAAGCTGACCCAATTGTTGCTCCGTACTTTACCGATTTAATAAGATCATCTGTAGGTGATTCGGTCTCTCTAAAAAGCAATGTCGCAGAAAATGTTCCTATAGCTCCTCCTGTTATGGCTGATAAAATCACAAATGTCGAAAATTCTCCAACTCCCGGCAAATTCAAGAATGGACCAATGTTAGCAATAGATTCTTGAAAAACGTTCATAAGGGGCTTATTTTATCATTTACCTGCTCACTTCCCCGGTCTAACCATAAATGTCGACAAATCCCGCCTCCCGATCAAAAATTTTTCCTTCATTTTAGAGCGGTCGGAAACGTTAGCCGTCGTTTCAATTTTCCGACCGATCAGCCAAAAAGTTACCGGAATAACCGGTCTTTTTTCCCTTCCTAACGAGGAAACGTAATAATCATGCCACAATACCGCCCGATTTTTCATCAACCCCAAACTTTCAGCCAATTCCCTATCAATCGACGACCGGAAAGCCCCTGTATCGATTTTAGCCGGCAGTTCGATTTTTATTCCCTTAGCGTCTTTCAATTTGGCGGTTTCAAATACTGACACCACTTTTACCCCACGCTCGGCCATGATTTTGTCGGAAAATCTTTCGGCAAACAAAGCTTTAGCCACTTCAATTCCCCGTCCCGGCGTCACATCTTCCAACCCCTCAACTCTCTCTATTCTTCTTCTTAATCCTGACATGTTGGCAATCTGAATTCCCATTCCGGGTCGGGCGGTCAATTCGACGATTAATGGGCCTTTACCTGGATCTATCAAGAAATCTATCGCCATATATCCTAAAGAAATATGTTCCTGAACTTCGACCGCCAACTCCATCATCCGATCCCAAAACGGGATTTCTAAACCGGTTAACCGAAAATTTGATCCCGGAACTCTGGAAATCGGTTTATCCCAATGCGATGCAGCAGTGGTTATACCTGTGGCCAAATCAATTCCGACCATAATCGCCCCCTGGTGGATATTAGCCCTCCCTTTGGATTCCGGTGTTGGCAAACGCAAAGCCGCCATCACCGGGACTTTATTGAATACAATTATGCGGACGTCAGGGGTACCCTGATAGGCATAACGACGGAATTTCGGATGCTTATATACCCTTTCTTCGATAATCGCCGTATCTTGTAAATTTAACCGGTTAAACCGGCCCTCCAGAATGTCTAAAACATGGAGTTTGAGATCGGAAAGAGTGATAATAGAGCCGTCCATGAGCTGGAAGTTAACGGAAGAAGAATGACTAGAATGGTCAGAATGGCTAAAAGGGCTAGAATTCTTTAAACGATTGTGACCGTTTTTAACCATTTTAACCATTTTTCTTCTTATCAAAACTATCCCTTCTCCCGCGAACCCTCCTGCCGGCTTGATGACAAAATTATCCTCTAAACTATTCCAGTCAAAATTATTCACATCAGCTACTTGGGAAAAAGAAACAATCAGCCGCGGATGGGGCAATTTTAATTTCTTTAAGAACTTTTTAGTCAGCAACTTACTATCGGCAATCCGTTTTCCCGACCGGAGATTAAACCGGGAAAGATAGAGGTGATTGCGTGAATTAAGGCCTAAAATATGGAAAGCGCGCATATTTAGTGATTTATGATTTATGAATTATGATTTATGAATCATGAACCACCCCCTCTGATTCGTTATTCGTAAATCGTAAATCGTAAATCAATAATTATTATTTTCGTATCAATTCCCTAAATCTCCAATACTCCATCAACCTCAACCCCGTAAATCTGCCCAAGAATATATTAACCGCCACCGTTAAAAGCACCGTCAATTCCGGTTTAGCTAATACCCAATCTCTGGTAATCTGCAAACTAAGAATGGAATAGCCTATGGTGGCCAAAACCAAAGTTTCAATTGTAGTGGTCATAGCTTGCTTTAATCCATGAGAAATCTGGGTTGAAATGAAAGTCTCAGTCAGCAAGACTAACAATAATATTGGGAAAATCCCCACCATTAATAGTTTGTCTAAACCTAGCATCTCCCCAATTCCGCCTATTTCCCTAATCCCGCCTATCACTCCTATAATCAGCAGTACTCCCAAACTAATCACCAAAATTACCATTGCCATATTGGGCATATATTGCAACCGCAGCCTTTTAACTAATAGTCTGGCTAATATCGCGATCAACAAAATTCCTAAAAATAAAGTCAATCCCAATCTCAAACCTGTAGCTAAAAAAGCCACCGAAACCACCGCTGGAGTAAAAATTCCGAATCCTCTCAAGCCGATAAAATGTCTGGCAGTAGCGATCACCGTGGCTACCACCGGAAATAACAACAAAATTACAATCGTCTCCAGAGGTACTCCGGCCGCTTCTCCTTGAGCAATGGCGAACTGGAGGAAATTACTAAGGTTCATAAGATGATATTATATATCGTAGACTAATTTTCAATTTACAATTTACAATTTTCATTGAATTTTCAATGAACAAATTTTCAATAAGCAAACAGTGACGTCCGTTTATATCATTGTAAATTGAGTCATTGAGATTTGATTGTAAATTGAAAATTGAAAATTATTCTATTATATTAATCCTATGTCTCCCTGGTCCCAAGTTCTAAAATTCATCTCCTCTTTCAGACCGTTGTTTAAAGATGTGCCGGAATCAAGATGGCAGAAGTTGCTGAAGCATGATGCGATACATAAGGCACAGCTAAAGGTTAATAAGGATAAAAAGGTTAAGAAGGTTGAAAAGGTTAACAGGTCAAAAAACCTTTCTAGTCTTTCTAGCCTTTCTAACCTTTCAACCTTTCCAGCCTTTAGATGTCAACATAATAATTCCCGCGGCCCGTACAAAGGCGGCATCCGGTTCCACCCAGATGTGACAGAAGATGAAATCAAGGCCTTGTCATTTTGGATGAGTATTAAATGCTCTGTCGCTGATATTCCTTATGGAGGAGCTAAGGGCGGAATTATCGTGGATCCCCGAGAACTGACTCAAAAACAATTGGAGGAGTTATCACGAGCCTACGCCAGAGCCTTTGCGCCATTTATCGGACCCGATCAGGATATTCCTGCCCCCGACGTCAATACCAACAGCCAGATCATGGCGTGGATGATGGATGAGTACGAAAAACATAAAATGGTTAAAAATGGTCAAAATGGTTACAATGGTCAAAAGGCATCAAGTCTTTCCAACCATTTTAGCCCTTCTAGCCATTCCAGCCATTCTATCCCCGCCGCTTTCACCGGAAAACCGATCGAGCTCGGGGGAAGCCAAGGCCGTGAAGAAGCAACGGGATTTGGAGGAGTGGTAGTCCTTCGCGAACTTCTGACGAAGTTACGCGAAGACAATTTCAAATTTCAAATTTCAAATTTCAAATTGCCGGAATTTCCTGATAGAAATCAGGAAATTACGGTCGCCATCCAAGGTTTCGGCAACGTCGGCTACTGGTTCGCCCACTTTGCCGACAAGGAAGGATTTAAAGTAGTGGCAGTATCCGATTCCAAGGGCGGAATTTATGTTCCGGAAGGTCTAAATCCTGAATTAACTCTCCAATGCAAAGAAAAATCTGGACATGTAGCCGGTTGTTACTGCGTTGGTAGCGTTTGCGATTTGAAAAAGGGGCGCCCTATCACTAACGATGAACTCTTACGACTTCCGGTCGATATCCTAGTTCCGGCCGCCTTAGAAAATTCAATCACTATGGAAAACGCCTCAAAAATTAAAGCCAAAATCGTTATTGAAATGGCTAACGGTCCAACTGCCCCGGATGCAGACGAGATTCTCAATAAAAAAGGCGTGTTAATTTTGCCAGATGTGTTGTGCAATTCAGGAGGAGTCATCGGAAGTTATTTTGAATGGGTCCAGAATCGAATGGGGTACTATTGGACAAGGGAAGAAATGCTCAATAAACTCGAACTAAAAATGCAGCAGGCATTTGAAGGAGTGTGGAATGAATGGCAAAAGTTATTAGTTATTAGTTATTCGTCTAGGCAAAAGGGTAATGGCATTGGGAAAAACGTCCTAATGCCTAACGCCAAAACTAATAACCAACAACCAATAACCAATAACTATTCCCCCCGTTTCTCCGCTTACTGTCTCTCCCTAAAACGAATCCTTAAAGCAATGGAACTTAGGGGAAACTAATAAAATATTTCTTCTGCTAATTTCGTGTCCTCTCTGGGGAATTTAACCTAGGTTTAAGATTTAGGAAACCTCCGTTCTATCCATTATCCCGCAGAACAGAATCCTGCTTCACAAGAAACTATATGTGCCCTTGGTGGGAATCGTTATGCGAAGCGCAACCTGGCTCCGCCATAAACTTTGTGTCCTCGCTCAGAATCGAACTGGGATCTAGGGTTTAGGAAACCCTCGTTCTGTCCATTGAACTACGAGGACATATTGAGTATTATAGATTTATGGACACAAAATGGAAATTGGTAATCATCGGATCCGGTCCCGCAGCTTGGACAGCTGCAATTTATGCTGCTAGAGCTGAACTGAAACCATTAGTTTTGGCTGGAGAACAACCGGGCGGACAATTAATGTTAACCACTAAAATTGAGAATTATCCCGGATTTTCCGATGGCGTCATGGGACATGATCTGATGATGGCAATGAGACAACAGGCAGAAAAACTTGGTGTCAAGATAATCGACCAAAACGCTATAGGGCTTAAAAAAGATCCAAGCGGCTTTTCAATTTCGCTTACATCTTCCGATCCTTCTCCCTTTATCACCGCTTCAGCAGTGGTCATTGCCACAGGTGCTCAAGCTCTTACCCTTAAATTACCAGGTGAAAACCGGTTAATGGGACGTGGCGTAGGCACATGCGCAGTTTGCGATGCACCATTTTATAGAGGTAAAGATACAGTTTTTATTATTGGAGGAGGAGATAGCGCAATAGAAGAAGCATTGGAAATATCTAAATTCGCATCAAAAGTTATCATTCTAGTAAGAAAAGAATCTATGAGGGCAACCCCTATCATGCAAATTCGTATAAAAACATCTCAAAATATAAAAATATGGTACAAATCACAAGTTATAGAACTCGTAGGCGACAAGAAACTGGAAAGGGTAAAAGTTAATAAAGACGGAGTAATCTCTGAATTTCCGGCCGACGGCCTTTTCTATGCCATTGGTCACTCTCCAGCCACAAAATGGCTTGAGGGTTCAGGCGTCAAACTTGATCAAAATGGCTATATTATTACTTGTGACCAATCCTGCAAAGCAGGATCTGGCTCCGCCAGACAACCAACAACCAACAACTATCTCACCTCCACATCACTTCCTGGTGCCTTTGCCGCCGGCGACTGTGTTGATTTCCGCTACCGCCAAGCCATCGTGGCCGCCGGCCAAGGATGTATGGCAGCCTTGGATGCACAGAAATGGCTAGAAAATTTTCTCCCTTGACAATCTCTGATTTATCGATTAAGTTGTAACTCTATGATCACTGATTTAACTACTGACAATTTTGATGAAATCGTTTTGGAAAGCGATCTTCCAGTTCTGGTAGATTTCTGGGCACCATGGTGTGGTCCTTGTAAAGCTGCCAGCCCCATAGTCGACGAATTAGGTGATGATTACGCCGATAAAATTACTGTCTGCAAGGTCAATGTTGATGAAGAACCGGAATTGGCCCGACGTTATGACGTCATGAGTATCCCAACTGTTGTTATTTTTAAAGACGGAGAAGAAGTTGACCGCAAAACTGGTTTTGGCGGTAAATCAGGGTACGAAGATCTTATCAATAAAGTGGTATCTAAATAACCTATTTTTCATTTCAATTAATCTAATATTGCCCTTATACTAATTATAAATATTATATCTATTATAAGTATTATATAAATGACTTATATAATAGATATATATCGATTTAATTCTCTTCTGACTTCGAAAAATACCCAGTCAGCCGGTAATAGCTCTTTAGGTAACCAAGGATCGTCTCCGGCAATAGTGATAAAGTCAGACCTGACTTTCCTTAAAGCAATCGATTTCTTATCTTTAATCTGCTGGCCAAGCCCCATCTGAAATCTTCTGATTAAAGCTGCATATCGGCTATTTAGTTCATCCAACCTCCAGGCACTTTTCGCTAACCCACGCGGATCGGGAAATTTTTCAATCGATTCCGAAAAAAGCTTTATTTTGTCCACGATTCTTTCATTTCCTAAAGCCTGAATTAAAACATCGGAGAAAGGAAATGGAGAAATATAAACTCCCCGCCGTAAACAACCTAAACCAAAGCAACTGGCCAGCCTACCTCCTAAACCGCCCAGAATCAATCGCCAACTGCCGTCCCATTCCATTTCAACCAAACCTCTGCTCCCGTAACGGTTGACCAATTCATCTAAACCCATAGAAGTTAATTGGATCGCGAACTTTTCGTTAACTTTTATTCTACGTAACAATCCATTCCTGCATAAACTACCCAGCATAGCGTAAAAATTCTTTCTGGAATAGTTAGGCGGCATCCACAACAAAATATCCCTGTGTCTTAGTGATTTATTTAATCCTGTTAGGAATTTATTGCCGTCTGAAGGATCAAAAGCCACCGCGATTGTTAGTAGTATTCGTTCTTTAATCGACATGTTTTTCAACCATTTTAGCCATTATTTTTCTCATAGACAAATTTTGATCAATTCAGGTTTAAAATTCTCAAATTTTTATAATAGCCATAATTTATATATCCATTATAATCGTTATTTTAATAATCTTCTATAATAGATAGATAACAATAATCCCATCTTGTAAAAATGTCAATATTTAATTCTTGAAAAATGAATATTTAACCCGAAACATAGCCCTTATTGATCGATTCAGACATTAAGAAATTGAAGTTATTGTTAGCAATTTATATATCCGAGCGCCAGATAAAGAATAATCCTATATTTTACGCTTATATAGTGCAAATTTATATAAATTCTTTTTTTGCCGGAAACTCTTGGTCAGAGTGGAGAGAATTGTCCTGCGGAGCAGGATCCCGCTCTGCGGGAAACTCGAGAAGTATTATCTTTACTTTCAGTCTTCAGTCGGAGACCAGGGAATTGGACCCTGTACCTCACGAACCCGAATCGTGCGTTCTACCGATGAACTAGTCTCCGTATAACGATTATAACCTTTCTAACCCAGCCTTTTTAACCTTTTTAGCCTTTATCCTGCCTTAAACATCATTTCCTGATCCGCCCGGAAGTAATCGTTACAAATTTCAGAAGCCTCAAACCATAAGTCTAATTCATTTTCTGCTTCAGATTCGTTTCCTGATGCATGGATCAAATTTCTAAACGGTCTTTTTAAATCATTGGCTAATTCCACGTTATCAATTGAAAAATCTCCCCTGATCGTTCCCGGAGCAGCTTCAGCCGGCTTAGTAGATCCCACCAATTTCCTAGCCACCTTAATCGAGTCATATCCTTCCCAAACCGTTGCCAAAATCGGCCCCTCGGTCAAGTAGTCTACATTCCATTTTTTGATTAATTTCCCGATCTTGACTGCGTCGGCAGTTCCCAGCTCTTTTACAGGATCAATCCCTTTTTCTTTATACTCCGTCAAAGTCCTCTCTCCAGCCGTCCGATACCAAACCTCGTCAGACGGATAATGCTTTACGGCTAACTTTTCCGGCGCCTGGATAAATTTAAAAGCCACCATTTTTAGCCCCGCCCGTTCAAACCGCTTCAGGATTTCCCCCATCAGCCCCCGCGCCACCGCATCGTGTTTTAAGATAATTATGGTCTTTTGTGTTGAAATGGACATAATTTAGATCAAAGCGCAAATCTCAAAGTGCAAAGCCGAGCGTAAAGTTCAAAACCAAACAATCCTGATAACTTTAAACTTTGAAATAGGCTTTGAGTTTTGATTTTTGAGTTTTAAGCTGTCTTCATATTTCTCCGAACATCGCCGAATGATCGGTGCGAATATATTTATCATTAAATTCAGCCTCTTCTCCAAACCAAAAAGAAATCTCCTGTAAGGCTTCGTCAACGGTTCCGGAAACGTGAACTATATTCCGCAATGCTCTCCGACTCTGCACGCTAGTCAAAACCTGAGAATCAAATGAAAAATCACCCCTGATGGTTCCTGGAATTGCTCCGGCAGGAGCCGTGGCTCCAGCTAATACCCTAGCTTGACTAACAGCCAAATGGCCTTCCCAAACCATAATTATCATCGGCCCGCTAGTTAAATATTGGATTAAAGAATCGTAGACTCTCTGTCCGAGTATTTCCGGGTTGTTGGTTCCATGATCAGCCACAACGTCTCGGCCTGTCTCCTTGTAAGTATTCAAGGTCTTGCGGCCCAAGTTTACCAGCCACTCATAACCGTCCTTAGTGGCAATATCAGGATAGTTGCCTTTGGCTTGGGAAACAGTTGGAACCAACATCTTTCCAGCCACTATTTTTAATCCCAACATCTCCAACCGGCGGATAATTTCGCCGGCCAAAGCCCTTTTTACTCCATCGGGTTTAACTCCAACTACCACTCGTTCAAAACCAGGAATTGTGGCCTGAAGATGGGAGAGAGATTTTTTAGTCATGGTTTGTTAGAAAGTATAACATAGAAACAAGCCGTAATTTACAATTTGAAATTTATAATTTGAAAACAATTTAAAATTATTCAATTTGAAATGCTTTAAGCATTAAAAATTGGGTCATTGTGATTTGATTTCAAATTTCAAATTTAAAATTTCAAATTCCCTTCGCTTTCAGCGAAGTGTCCACCGGTCCTATTGCCGCCAAACTCAACTGCTGATTGCTTCCGAACAACCATTCTGACAATGAGTTAACGTCGCTTAAGTTAACTTTTTTAAGATTACTTTCAATTTCCCGTCTTGACCTGATTGATTTTTCAAATGAAAAATCGTCGGCCATATGGCTGGCGATAAAATCGCTCTCTTCCCAAGACAAAGCCAAATGCCCCATGGCGTAGCCCTTAGCTTCAGACAATTCAAGAGGAGAAACTTTAATCCCGCGGACAATTTTTAAAATCTCTTCTTCAGCCCGGGCCGCCCTTTCCGGCGCTACACCCGCCGCAATTGCCACATAACCATCTTCTTCGTAACGGATTGAACTGCTATGAACGTAATACGCCAAACCCAGCTTTTCTCTAACTATTTGAAATAATCTCGAACTGGGATTACCGCCCAAAACAGTCATCAACAAACCCAAGGCATAGCGCCGGGAATCTTGACGCTTAAACGCCTTTTTTCCCATTTCCAAATGAACCTGATCTGTGTGGCGAAATTCGACAGAACGAAGCAAATGAGTCAAAGAAGGTTTAAAGGGTTGAAAGGTTGGCAGGTTATCAGAACTTTTTGACCTATTAGTTTGTTGACCTGTTAACCCTATCATTTGCTTCTCCGCCAACCTCACTACCTCTTCAGGTTTAATCCCGCCAGCCACTACCAGTACGCTATTTTCCGGACGATATCGCCGTAATCTATAGTTCACTAATTGTTTCAGCTTCATCCCGGAAATCGTTTCCTTGGTCCCAATTTTATCCCTCCCCAATGGCGATTCTTTTCCAAAAATTAAAGCTTCAAAATTCTCCCATATTTTGCTCATCGGATGATCCTCGATCATAGCCATCTCCTGCAAAATTGTTCCTTTTTCCTGATCCAATAAATTTTCCGGCAATAACGGCCGACAAACCAGTTCACTAATCATTTCCACGGCCTTTGATAAATTGTCAGCTGCGGTCTTAACCCAATAAGTAGTCGATTCTTTTCCAGTTCCGGCATTATGTTCTGCTCCGATAGAATCCATCGCCCGCATCACCTCTCTTGAAGAAGGATATTTTTGAGTTCCTTTGAATACAAAATGCTCTAAAAAATGAGACACCCCTGCTTCAGCCGGATTCTCGTTTTTACTCCCGGTTTTAACTGCGTAAGCCACAGTCACTGACGGCACCGTCAGAGGCGCAACCAGAACATTTAAACCGGAATCGAGAACGAAGCTGGAATACCAAGAGGACATGAGGGAAGTATAACACCGTTGACTAATTTTTAATTACCAATTTTAAATTTTTAAACAATTTTTAATGTATAAATATTAAAATTTAAAACATTTAGATTTTAGATTTGATTAAAAATTATCCTTCGATAATACTCAGGATCCTGAGCTTGTCGAATGGAAAAATTAAAAATTAAAAATTTTTTATCTTTCTTTATATCCCACCTCTCTCCATCTGTCTCCACCACCACGTCTCCATCCCTGTCTGTACGCATAACCCTTGCCCCAACCTCTTTCAATCTCGCCAAAGCTTCTGACGTTGGATGACCGTAACTATTCTTGCCTACTTCAATAACCGCCAATGCCGGTTTAACGGCTTTCAGAAAGTCCAGAGATGAACTATATTTGCTACCATGGTGAGCAACCTTGAGAACGTCAAAGGCAAAAAGACTAGAAGGTTGAATGGCTGATAGGTTAGAATTAAGATTTTCTAACCTTTTAACCTTTTGAGCCTTTAACTTCTTTATTATTTCCTCCTCTTCTTCCTCTCCAATATCCCCGGTAAACAAAGCATCAAAATCTCCATAAATAAAATCCATCACCACCGCACTGGAATTTAGTTCTCCCGAAGCGGCCGCGCCGAGAACTGAAGAATGGTTAAGGGGGCTAGGATTGTTGGGATTGTTAGGAGGGTTACCATCTTTACCATCTAAACCATCCTTAACCATCATCCTTTTTTCCGGCCAAAGTACTTTCAGTTTCAACTCCCCCACCCTAACCTCATCTCCCGCTACCACCTCTCCAATTTCCGCCCCCTCTGCCAACACCGCTCTTGAAAATTCTTCCCATTCACGGCTATCTCCTCTTAAGCCGTTATACACAAAAGATATCACTTTATATCTTTTGATAACATCTATTAAACCTCCGAAATGGTCAGTTTGGGGATGAGAAACCACCATTAGTTCAATTTGGCGGTCAAAAAAGGGTACGTGTTTTCTCAGGCAATCCAGCGCCCGGCCTGGCCGGCTGCCATCAATTAATATTTGGATAAATCCCCTTTGTATCAATGTTTCATCTCCCTGACCGGCTGAGCAAAACACTATTCTAACTTTATTATCCGGAAAATTAATCACCACCAGCCACGCAGCCGTGGCTAAAACAAGCACTAGCTTCATCCAATTGCGGTAAAGCCAAAAAGACAAGTCAATGGCTAAAATAGCTATAATAATTCTAACCTTTTTAATCATTCTAACCATTCTCACCATTTTAACTTCGCTCCTATTTCAATCAATCCCATCATAGCTAACAATAAAGGTTTTCCGGCTATAGCCAAGGCTTGAGTTAGAACCGGAAACCATGATCCAAAAATTAAAACAACCATGCCCAATCCCATCAACGGTCCCACTAAAAAACTGGCCGGAATATTCAGTAAAACTCCCATTATTCCCAATTGTTTCCAGCCAAAATGCCAAGCTAAAATCGGAGCCACGGCCAGATTTGCCGCTAATGATTCTGAAAGCTTACCCCCTAATCCCCCTAATTTTCCCAATCTCCCCAAATTCCCTAATTCCCCTAATTTCCTTATCCTCGGTTCCAACCACAACATTGCGGCAGTGGCCGCAAACGACAACTGAAAACCAATGTCATACAACCAATCGGGAAAAATAAATAATAAAAGACCTGCAGTGGCCAAAAAAATTCTCTTAGCCGATCGCCTGCTACCTCCGATTTCTGCTGCCCAATAACCGGCCAAGCCCATTATTCCCGCTCTGACCACTGATGGCGAAAAATCACTAACAAATATAAATAAAAAGATAAATAGTATAACAAAGAACTTCATTAATTTTCGTGGTAAAATCCAAAAACTTAATCCCCAAGCCAAGGAAATTACCATAGTAACGTTATATCCCGAAGCTGCAGCTAGATGTAAAAGACCCGAAGCCTTAAGTTTATTAACGAATTCTGAACTTGCTTCAACCAACCTACCGGATAACAATCCTTGAATCAAGACTGACTCATCCGGATAGAAATATTTACCCAAAGTAAAACCAGAATAGTCAACCAGACTATTGGCCATTACCTTAAGACTAACAAAGGTTCTCATCAAAAAACTATTAAGATTGCTAACCGATACGATTTGGGCTTTATCTAGGACTAATCCTGATAATTTTTCGTTTGTCAGTCTAAATCCAAGAATGCCAGTGGCTAACACAGATCGTGGTTCACCGTCATAAGCTAATTCGTTATTTTTATCTATGAATTCAATTTTCTTTGTTGATATATTTGTTAATAAAAAGAGATATTTTAATGATTTACACTCCTTGCAAATCATTAATACATCATTTATACGAACTAGTTTCCCCTCCTGTTTAAGATAGGAATAATTTAACCAAAGATATTGCCGATGTAATACCGAATATATTATAAATACCCAAAAGACGAAGCGGAATAAAAAATGCGAATGGCTGGAACCATTGTAACCATTTTGACCATTTTTAACCATTGTAACCATTTATAAGCTTAGTCTATTCTTATTCTTCTCCACTACATTCTTAGGTAAGATTTTCTTTGTTACCAAATCTTCAATACTTGAATACGGCCGACCATTAATGATCGCTTTTGCGCGAGCTTCTCCCACCCCCCACAACGATTCCAATTCTTCCGTGCTAGCACTATTTATATATATAATATTGGAATTATCTATACTATCTGTAGTACCTGTTATATCTACGTTACCTATATTTACGGCCGGCAAATATATCTTCATCCCATCTGTTACCAATTGAGATAGATTGATTGTCTTTGAAAGAAAACCCCTGTCAGCCATTTCCGATAATCCTCCGGCAGCTGCCAATGCATCAACAATTCGCGCACCCTGCCACAATTTGTAAACTCCAGGCCTCTCTACCGCTCCGGCCACATCCACAACAATTACTATTTCTGCCTCCCGCTCACCACTTTGACCCTTATCCCTTATTATCTCCACCCTACTATTCTCTGAAGACAATAGCGCCAACCCCACCAAAGTCCCCAATCCGGTTAACAAAAGCAGCAAACTCAACAATCCCACAATCCGCCGCCTTTTCTCCTCCCCGCTTTCCATTAAATGCTACTATACCATCCTTCACTTTAATCTCTTTATTGTCAAATGTCTGCGTTAAATTCCAGATAGCAACGGCTGTCGGATCA
>Ga0209211_10008802_pt1 | contig 13685 bp, 12 predicted proteins | sample RifGroA2_FD_183992 | JGI IMG/M metagenome (GOLD analysis project Ga0209211, IMG submission 183992) | Groundwater microbial communities from Rifle, Colorado, USA - Groundwater A2 (SPAdes) (version 2) | ecosystem: Environmental > Aquatic > Deep subsurface > Groundwater | place: Rifle, Colorado...
GAAGGCTGCTGGCGGAAGCGCAAGCGTGCAGCGCTTGGATTAGGTGAGGGAATGGTTACTAAAGTAAAGTTTTTGAAAAAGCCAAAGTGCAAGAAGTCAATAATGCTTACAGGCCTGCCTGGAATCGGATTGGTTGGAAAGATTGCAATCGACCATTTAATCGCGCAGCTAAAGCCTGAAAGAATTGCTGAAATCTCTTCAGACTCTTTCCCCCCAAGCGTCAGGACTCAAAACGCTGTCCTGGACTTGATAAAGAACGAGCTTTACTACGCAAAGTCCAATGGCTCGGAATTCTTGTTTCTTGCAGGCCCTGTGCAGCCGACCTTGGATTTTCGCGCAGGAAGCGCGCAAGAGCATTACGAGTTTGCGGAATCAATAATTACAGCATTAGAGCCCTTGAACGTGAAGGAAGTTTACACTCTTGCTGGATTGGACATCAGGGAGAGGCGGATGAATTCAGAGCCGCGCATAATCATCGCAGCAAGCTCCAAAAAAGTGCTTGAGGACTGGAAAAAGTTCGGCGTTGTAATAGACAAGAACGAAGGCCTTATTTCAGGGGCTGCAGGCTTGCTTTTGGGAATTGCAAAAGAGCAGGGCCTTGAAGGCGCTTGCCTTATGGGAGAAACTTCCTCGCAGCTTTACTTAGGCGACCATGGAAGCGCGAAAGCATTGCTTGAATTATTGGTGAAAAAATTCAAGTTCAAGCTGAACCTGGCAGAATTGGAGAAGGAAGCCAAGAACATCGAGGAAGCTTTCCAAAAGCTCACGCAACAGCTGAAAGAGCAAACCGAGCAGGAAAGCCCGAATTTGAGCTACGTTAGGTGAGCCACATTAGAAGCATTGGAAAGCCCAAGCCAGTCATTTTTTCTGAAAATTTCAGGCGTTTGCCAATGCTGGAAAAAAGGCAAAAATGGCAGATTCTCAAACAAAAATCCAGCAATGTTGAAAACTCCTTCACGCAAATTCTTCGCGAATTAAATTCTTTCTGGCAGAAAAGCTTGAAAGTCCCTGAAGCAAAGCAAAGAGAATTATTAGAATCTTTTAATAAAACACTCGCTGAGCTTGACCAAGTAATGGAGTTAGATTTAGAAATCTTTCACGGGGGCTCGCCTGTTGTTTATAGCCAAATCAGCAAGCAATCGCAAAAAAAGACTGTCTTGATTAATCTGCTTCACAAAGTAATCAGCAAGTATAAAGGGATAGGGTCAAGCCTTGAAGTTTTAGAAAATATGCATTTGATTCCAAAACAGTTTAGGCAGGAATTTTCTGAAAGATTAACGCTGTTAAGCAATAGAATTCCAAAAGTTCGCTAATAGTCAAACAGCGTCCTCTGGGTTTTTGCGGCATTTTTTCCTGCTTCAATCTCCAAGCGCTTTGCTTCGCACTCCTGCTCCGAAAGGCAGATGAATGGCTTGCCATACTCTCCCCCGCCTCCAGGCTTGTAAACCACTAAACCCTTCCGAAAGCTTTCAATCCTTTTTGCAATCTCTTCATGCATTTCAGCCAGGTTTACGATTGGCTCGTCTATTAAAACGTTTATTTCGTTCTTGAAATTGCTTACAAACTGTTTCCAGACTTCCTGCACTCTTTTATGTTCAGGCATTCTCTCTCCCAAAGTCAGCTGTATTATTTCAGCAAGCGGGATAAAGTGCAAGTATTCTGGCCTGAAGTCAGGGTGAACTTCTTCCTTGAAGGTAGCAAGCTCTGAAATCCTGTCTTTTACTCCTTTTTTTATAATGCCTCCGCAAGGGCATTTCCATCTCATTCCTTCAGCTTCTTTTAGATTGTAATGCGCGTGGCAGGAATTGCACGCTGTCTCATGGTACATTCCTTCCCTGGGGTCCAAGCCAACATTCAGCGTTATCCTGCGCTCGTTCTCAAACTCTAAAGTCTTTTTCAATTCCTTGAAAGAGCATTCTTTCATCTTTGCTCTCACAAACTCTCTCCCGAGCCTGTGAGGCCATACTGAATGCGCATCGCTGAACGAGAAAAAATTGTACCTGTGGTTTTCCTCAATCAAGTCCGCAAAGTAAGAGTCTGCTGAAAGCCCTAATTCTATAAACTTGATTTCTTTCCCAAACCTTCCGTAAGCCTTTTGTATTGAATCGTAATGGGCGTAAACCCCAAAATATGGAGTGAAAGCGTGCGCTGGGCCTATCAGGCCTTTCAAGTCCAGGACTATTTCCGCAATCTGTTCTGCAGAAAGCTTTAACTTTGGCCTTCCTGCTCCGTAATAGTCCAGGTTTGCGAACTTTTTCAGCCTTTCTCGGAATTCTTCAGCCCTTGCCAAATCCTCCAGGAAAACAAGGTGGTGCACTCTTCCGATTGTCTCAACCTCTGTTCCGATAATGAATTTTGTGCCAAAGCCCTTGCACTTGAAGACTCCGTTAGAGTCCTCGCTGACGTTTTCCTTGACCTGCTTTAGCCATTCTGCATGAGTGATGTCAGCTGTTGTAATGCAGTCAAGGCCTTTAAGAGCTGCCTGCTCCGCTGCTAATGGAATCGTTGTCTTGTTGCTTGTTCCGCCAGCAAAAGGCCCGTGGAAATGCAGGTCTAGATTGAATTCTTCCAATATCTCACCTTCAAGGCTTAAGATTTAAGTTATAGCAAAACAATAATATTCTGGTATGAAAGAGTTAGATGAAGGAAAACAAGCCCTTTTTTCCAAGCCCTTGCCTCAAGGAAAAGTTCAATGCACTGCGTGCAATCATTACTGCGTTTTAAGCGAGGGAGAGTTTGGAAAGTGCGGAGTCAGGAAAAATGCCGGGGGAAAATTGTACAGCACTGTTTACGGCCATACTCAAACCTTGACTGTTGACCCTATTGAAAAAAAGCCTTTATTTCACTTTAAGCCTGGAAGCCACTGCTTGTCAGTCAGCACTTTTGGATGCAATTTTGCGTGCGATTTTTGCCAGAATTTTGAGATGAGCCAAGGATTCAGCAAGGAAAATGCTGAAGGCGCTTTTGGGTTTTTAGAGCCTGAAAAAATAGTGCAGGAAGCCTTGGAAAGAAAGGCTGAAGGAATTTCCTACACTTACACGGAGCCGACGATTTTTGTGGAGTTTGCTTTGGACATCATGAAGATTGCAAGAAAGAAGAAACTTTACAACGTTTGGGTTTCCAACGGTTTCATGACAGAGCAGGTTTTGGAAGCAGTTTCGCCATTCCTGGATGCAATCAATGTTGACTTGAAAGGCAGCAGGGAATTTTATGAAAGGCTTTGCAAGGCGCGCTTGGAGCCTGTGTTGAAGAATATTGAATGGCTTTTCAGGCACAAGGTGCATTTGGAATTGACTTACCTGATAGTGCCTGGGTTTAATGACAGGAAAGAACAGTTTGGGGAAGCTATTGATTTTGTTCTTTCCCTGTCTGAAAAGATTCCCCTGCACTTTTCCGCCTTTCACCCTCAATTCAAGCTTTCCTACCTTCCTCCAACTCCTGCTGGAAAGGTTTTGGAAGCGCAAAAGCTTGCCTTGGAAAAAGGAGTAAAGTACGCTTATGCGGGAAATTTGGGAATGCAAGAGGACTCTTTCTGCCCTGAATGCAAGAGCTTGCTGGTTAAAAGGCAGAATTACTCAACGCAAATAGTTGGCATCAAAGGAAAGAAATGCTCAAAATGCGGCCTTGATTTGAGCAAAGACTTTGTTTTTTGAGAACTGCTTAGACCGTAATGCCTAGAAAGTGCAATAGCAGCAATACTCCGACGCCTGCAATCCCGAAAATAATGCTCACTATCAAGGAAACCCAAAAGTTCAGCTTTACCTGGAAGACAAACTGTAGCAAAGCCCATGCTATGATTCCAAGCACTGAATTGACCAGGATTTGCTTCAGGAATGCAATCACTATTATCGCTATTATTATGAAGGCGATTGCTGTAGCAAGCAATCCCCAGTTGCCTTGCGCAAGCTCTAGAAACTTGCCTGAATTTTGGCTTATTGCCTCTCCAGCCTGCAGCAAAATCATTTTTTCCCTTCTTGCTAATAAATCCTTTTCGCTTGCTTTATTAAAAACTTTCCCTCCCAAAGATTTAACTTATGGCGCAGCTTTCGGAAACCCAGAAGCAGATTTCAAGGCTTTTAATGCAAGGCCCCAAAACAGCTGAAGAGATAGCAGGCAGCATAAGCATGCCTTACTCAAAGCTGATGGAAGAGTTGAAGGAAATGCTAAGGCTTGAGCTTATAAAAAAAGAAGGCTTTCCCACAAAGTATGGCTTGAAGAAAGAGATTGTGGAGAGAGTGCAGGAAAGAAAGAGAATAGAGGAAAAGGATTTTTTCAAGATAAGGCTTAGCTGCATTATTGAAGTGCAGGCTATAGAGGAAGAATTGCTCAAAAAGTCCTTGAAAGAGATTGAGGAAATGCTAAGGCACGAGAAGATTTTCACTATTTATGATTGCAGGCAGGCTGAGATAGTGAAGGAAGGGGAGTATTATTCAAGCTTTTTGGAAGTCAATCTTTCAGTCAGAGATTTCAAGGCAATGGTAAGGCTGATGTTCTATTACGCTCCAATAACTATAGAGGTCTTAAAGCCTGAAAAAATAGAGCTGTACGCAGGCGATTTGCAAGAGGCTTTAGTAGACATGGCCGGATTAGTGCACGCTTACGCTGACCAGATTACAAAGCTAATGAACAGGAAAGAACTGGAGCAATTCAATAATTCACTTTATGGAAAATGATTTGCAAGCAAAGGCAAAAAATTGTACAATTAGCGAAAAAACACGCTTCGTTAATCGCCTTCAAGCAGTTCTGCAAAAGCTTGAATTTTGCCTGTTTTTGTTTAAAAACCCTGCATTTTGCTTTCCTAACCAGGCAAAAGCTTAAAAACCAACTCAACCCCAAGTTATACTTGAGCCTTACACTATTGTCTTCCCAACTCAAATCATTTCTTGGAAAGGAAGGCGTAGGATTGGCTTCAGTTTTGATACAAATCAGAGAACTTGATTTGTGAGGTGAAAAATCAAATGAAAAAAATAGGAGTAAAGAAGCTGTTTGCGATAGCGGCAGGGGCAGCATTGCTGGGTACAGCAGTCGCGCCTTTCGTTACAGCAGCAGCAAGCGAGTTATCAAAGACAGACATCTATGACGCACAAGGAAGCCCAATAGTTAACATAGTGGTAGGCAGCACAGCTAAAGCATCAGACATTATCTGGGCAGGAAATGTTGCGGCAAAGATTGCTGAAAAAGCAGTGACAGAGAGAATAGTTGATACAAACCCAGTTGCTGGATCAGTTGATGCCAGCGCTGCAAAAGTTGCTGTCGAAGTCGGCGGCGGAGCAACAACCTACGAGAATGCAAAGACATTAGAATCTAACTTGAATTCCCTAGAACAAGAAGGCGAATTTGACAAGAACGACACTACAGGAACTTCATTGACACAATCCCAGCTACCTGACTTGTACAATTCCACAGACACTTACAAGTGGGCTGGAACAACCTATACAGCAACTTTCAAAGAAAAAATCGACGTTACAGTAAACCCGAAATACAACACAGTGCCAAGCGTCAAAGCCTTGACCGCTGAAATAGGAGTCGGCGGATTTGGATATCTTGTCGACTTAGGGGGCGGAATTCCAGTAACAGAGTCAAGTTCTAGCTCAACAGCGTTCTCTGACGGAACAAACGACAACATCCTGATTCCATTTTTTGGAAAAAAATACCTGGTAAAGGATGTTGATGTCAACACTTCAGGAAGCGAGTGGATAAAATTAGTAGAAGCGAACGCTAAGACAACCCTCTTGCCTGGAGAATCAGTGGAAGTCGAAGGAAAAGGAACATACGTTGATAAAACGCTGACTTTAGAAATGGAACTGTTGTCAAGTTCCGGAAGCAGCGCAAGATTCAACCTTAGAGATGGAGATACACTGTTGCAGTCAGTAACTCAAGGAACTGGAGATTTAGACTTTACAGACAGTGCAGGCAACGACATAATGGACACTGCAGTTACTGTTGATTCAATAACAGCAACAGGAAGCAACACTACAACCGGAGTGACAAACGGTTATGTTGACGTGTTTGTCGGAAGCTCTGGATTAGAGTTGCATAACAACAAGGGATATCCTTACGACTCTTCAAACGCTACAGGAATCTACGACTGGAAAGTGACCTTTACCACTACTACTGGAACTTCAGGAAAGTTGACTAAAATCAAAATACTGAACTCCCAGAAAAGGTGGGATGGGACAAATTCCTTGAGAGTCGGAGAAAGCGCTGAGTTCGCAAGCGGAGGCTTTTCCATAAAGTTCAATGGCTGGAAAGACGACAAGACGTTCACAAACATTGCAGTCGGAAACAATCTCGTAACGTTCAAAGACACTGCAGGACAAACGCACAATGTCCCAATGGCAATCGGTGATGATTCCTCATTAACAACTACTTCATCCACGGCTGCAGCAGGAACATACACGAACGGTTCTTTCGCCTTTGACGGAAAAACAGCCTTTTATGACAGCAATGGAGCAGCGGACTGTAATGTCTATGTCGCAACTGGAACAAAAGTCAACGGAAGAACTTGGACAGTCGGAGGAGGAAGCGCAACAGACATTAACGTAACTGTTTCCGGAGTTGCACCAATAAACGATGTTAATGTCGGTCAGTCTTTCGTTGCAGATGGCGTAACATACAACATTACCCAATGGGGTGGTGGAAACATCATCAAAGTCAGCACTGACGCCTGCATTACCTTGAGAAAGACTTCAGCAACTGGAGACATTATCTCAAGCAATTTGGGCGCTACAGCAATGACTGCAACAGATGCAAACGCCTACACTAGAATCTTCCTGACAGGAGACACAGTCTTTGATGCAAACTCAGTAAACCTAAGACTTTACAAAGACCTGGACAGTTCAAACAGTTCAGACTTCTATACCTATGTAATAAGATACAACAAGACAGGCTCCTATGCAAACAGGCTGATTTTCATGCTGGCTGCTGACCAGAACTTAAGCACAGAGTTCAGCGGAAACAGCAAAAAAGTCGGCTTGGCAGGAACAGACACTGGTGAAGACCTCGTTGTAGACACAAACTACTATAAGCCAGACAAGACAATAACTGGCGGCAGCGAGTCTGACACAACGTACTACATGGCAAAGTTCAGGATAGATGAAGGCGGAGCAACAGTCGGAGCAGCAGACTCACAAACTGATGCAAACATCTTCATCGACACTGGAACAGGCAAACTCATGGAGTACAACACCAATCTAAGCAACTACGCATACCCAGTAGACTACAACAACTACAGGATTGCGACAAGCGAACTGCACTTGGGCGGAAACACAGCTGTTTCAACATACTACGCCGACGCCTACGCTGACTCTGGAACACACATCTGGCTTGACAGCGGAATAGCAAAGTTCTCAATTCCAGAAACAAGGCCTTACATCACAGCAACGATCAAGACCTCTGGAACAACAGAATCAATTTCTGGCGGAGAAGCAGGCATTCTGGAAGTAGGAAAAACAATCACTATCGGAACCACCAAGATCAGAATAGCAGACGCTAACGCAATTAGCGGCCTTGCAGTAACTGGTGCCGACGGCGGAACCGGAGAAACAGTAACAGTCCTTGAAAGAGCTCCATTGAACAACAAAGCACAAGTTGTTCTAGACTCTGCAGACCCTGGAGCAGCAATCTTGATCGGCGGCCAAAAAGTCAACAGGCTTACAAGCGCTTTAGGAACAGCAATTTCCTCAAAGCTTGCGAAGTCTGGAGACACTGTGGTTGAAAAAGTCGACAACAAGATTGTAGTGGCAGGATATACCGCGGCAGACACTGGAACAGCAGCAAGAGAGCTCATAACTTGGCTTGACACGCAATAAAATCTTTGAATTAAAAAGAATGCGTTGAAAAACGCATTCTTTTCTTTCTATTTTTTTTGAAAAACTTTTTTTAGGAAAGCCTTGGCGCTAAGCAATTAATCTGTTTTTTAATCATTTCCAAGCTTTTAGTGATATTATGAAAGCTTTGCAAGCGTTGGTTGCGGTGATTATTTTTGCAGCTGCATTTGCTGCAGCGTTCTATCTTTCGCTTCCTAAAGCAGACGACTCCCCAAACTTCAAGTTCAAGGCAGTGGAGCAAGGCGTTGCATTCTACTCTAACGAGCTTCCGCCAGGCGATTTTTTGAAGGCGTTCAGCGACAGCAATGAATTCACCATTGTTGTTTCAGCAAGCTCTGAAGCGCAATCTTACAATAGCTTTGCAGGAAACGCTTTAGTGCTTTTGACTTCCGTGCTGCAGGCAAGCGGCAAAAAGCCAGTTTCCTTGGTGAAGCAGTTTGACAATAACTCTCTTGCCTACTGCCAGACAAACAAAGGCCTTGCTGTATTGAACGAAACAATAAGCGTTTCGGAATGCATGGAAATGCTTGGTTCTGAAGCAAAATTCATAATAATAGAATCCCCAGATTCTTCATTAAAGCAGCCTGAGGTATTGCTTGAAAAAAACAAAGTGACAGTGAAGACGCAAAAGGCTTCAGACTTTCAAGCAGTGCCCTTGATTGTTTTGAAGACAATGTTTTCTGACTCTGAAGAGAAAATAAAGATAATTAATGATTTCGCAAAGAAGGTAAGTGGTTAGGTTGAAGGAGCATTACAGGAAAGCGATTGTTTTCCTCATCCTGGTTTTTGCCCTGATTTCAGTAGTCATGATACTTACTGAAGCACGCACAGAGCTTGAAAAGACCAACGGCCTGTTTTTTGCAATCGCCGCATTTTTCTTCATTGCGAGCATTCTCATTTGGCTTTTTTCCTGGGCTTTGCTGATAAAGAAAAACACCAACCTTTCATTCTCTAAAATACTTACTGTCGGGTTTTCTTCAGTTTACGGCGCTTTAACCCCTGTACAGCTTGGAGCAGAAGCCCTGCGTTCAATACAGTTAAAGTATTATTTCAAAGTCTCATATCAGGAGTCAATAAGCGCTTCAATGGTCGTTAAAGGCTTGAAATTCCTGGTGCTTTTGATTGTTTCCCTGATTGTGATTAGCCTGTTTTTTTCAAACGTGAAGCTCGAGCCAGCAATTCTTTTAGCTTTTGCAAGCGGCTTTGCTGTTGTAGTGCTTGCTGTCATAGTGTTCCTGCTGCCTTTGAAAAAGTCCTTCGGGATTTCCATAGCGGCTTTCTTCCAGAGCCTTTCCAAATTTTTCAGGCAGTTTGAAGGCTTGAGCGTTTTTTTCAAAGGCTATTCAGAATACCTTGAAAAAACAACAATCGCAGCCTTATTCCTGACTCTTGTCCTGGCAAGCATTTCTTTCGCTTTCGAGTTTTCCGCACTATACTTTGCCTTTGCTGCAGCAAACATTATAGCAAGCCTTAAGGCATTGCTAGTTCTAATGATACTTGTTTCAATACTTGAAAGAACACCGCTACTTCCAAGAGGCATTGGGATAGTGGAATTGGTTGCTTTCAGCTTCATGTCTTTGCCTGCATTTTCCGACTCTTTGCTTTCAACAGCGCAGATTGGAGCTGCGATAATAACATTTGACATCGTAAGGCTTGTGATTCCAACTATAGCAAGCCTTGCAGTTTTGGCACTATCTTCCAAAAAGCTTGAGGAAGAAAACCTTGCCTCCACCAGCAGAAGGAAAAAAGCAGCAGCCTGATTTTTTTTACAGAATGCCAGAAACCTTGAGCCAAAAACCAGCATTGGCTGCAACAACAATCCAAATCACCAGCACGATTTGCCATTCCCTCAAAGGCCCGAAAACTTTAATAACAAGCTTTGCAAAATCCAGCCTTTCTCTTCCGTCAGGGTATTCAGGAATTGCAAGCTTGCCGCTCTTCAAAAGCTTGTAAGGCCTTTGCTTCTGCTGGCTAGGGTCTTTTTTATTAGTCAAGAGTTTCAAAAAGAAAAAGTCAACAACGTGGGGAATGTATAATAAAAGGCTGAAAGCCATTAATTCAATGCTCGCATTCATCACGAGCAATCCCGCAATAGCGCTTCCAATCAAGAGCGTTCCTGAATCCCCTTCCAAAACCCTTGCAGGATAGTAATTCCAGGCAAGAAAGCCTAAAATAATGGCAGCCAATACTATGGAAAGCTGGAAGAAAGCGCTTCCTGCAAGCAAAATACTGACTGCTATTGCAATAATAAAACCGCTTCCGCCTTGCCAGCCATTCAAGCCTGCGAAAGTGTTCTGGAAAGAAGCCAGTCCTGCAATGAAGAGCGCGATTGGAATAATCCACCAAATGCTTGGCGCAAAAATCCAGGCAAAAATAAGTGAAACTATTGCAATCATTAAAGCCCTTGAAGCCCAAGGCATTGCTTTAGTCTTCCACTTGTGCTTTGTATCATCCAAAAAACCAATCAGTGCAAAAGCTGAAACCATCAAACCAAAGGCAATAAAGTCAATGTTGAATGCTTGAGTCTCAAAATACGCAATTGCAAGCCATAATGGAATCAGCAATACAATTCCAGTGCTTTCCGAAATTTTAGGCTGCGAGAGCTTGTTGATGTCAATTCCAAAGATTCTGCGGTTCAGCTTGCTCCACGCGAAAACGCAAAGCATTGAGGCAAAAAACACCAAAGCGTAAAATGCAATCATGCTATTCAAGAATAAGCAGTATGGTTGCTAATAAAAATATTCTGCTTCCAAGTGCTATAATGCTTAATCAGGCAAAAACCCTTGAAGAGCTAGAAAAGCAAGTTATAAGCCTGAACAAGGAAATGTTTCCAAACCACAATCTTGCGACTATTTTGGGCAACGGCAGGAGAGAAAAGCCAAGGTTTGCCTTTGTTTTCATAAACCCTACTCACAAGAACATCAGTTCAAGGAAGGAGTGGCAAGGTCCGAGGTTTCCCTTCATTGGAACTAGGCAGGTTTGGAGAGTGTTCTACAATGCAGGGCTTTTTGACAAAGCACTGATTGATGGAATAAACAAAAATGCTGAATGGAGTTTAGGCTTCACTAGCAAGGTTTTGGAATTTCTTGACTCAAAAAGTTTTTACTTCACAAACCTTGTGAAATTCACAGGCAATAATGCAGAACTCCCAGATTCTGCAAAAATCCAAATGTTCCTTCCTTTGTTGAAAAGAGAGCTTGAACTCTTGCAGCCAAAATTCATCGTAACCTTTGGCTTGCTGCCTTTTGAAAGCCTTACTGAAAGAAAGATTAAATTGCAAGAATATTACACAAATGCTTTGAAGCGCAACGAGCTCGAGTTTTTTGAAGCTAAAATAAACTCCTTCAAAGCTAAAATCATCCCGTGCTATTTTCCAGTCGGGAGAGGAAACCCGAAAAGAGCGATAGAAATGCTCAAAATGCTTCAAACCTTAGAATAGAGAATTATTTTTTGCAAACAGCCAACGCTTTAATCACTATTGAATCCTCTACTGGAATCGCAAACCTTCCGTTAATAGAATGCATTTTTCCAATCCTTTTAGGCAGGGAGTAAAAGACCTGGCCGCTGACAGCTTTCTTGTCAGAACTGGTTTTTTGAATAATCGTTTTGAAATCATAATTTGGTAATTTTGTCGGCAATCCAAAAGCCTTCAGCAGCTTTTTGATTTTTTCAACTTCCCCTTCATTCATCAGGCCTAAAGCTTTGGAAATTTCAGCTTCTGCAATCATTCCTATAGAAACAGCCTCTCCGTGCTTTAGTTTGGAATAGTTTCCCAAGCTTTCAAGAGCATGGCCGATGGTATGCCCGTAATTCAGTATTTTTCTCAAGTTTTCCTCTTTCTCGTCTTTTTCAACAACGCCTCCCTTAATTTCGCAGTTTTTTTTTGCCAAAAAAGCCATTGTTTTTTTGTCCAATGACAGGATTTTTTTGCGGTTGTTTTCAATGAAAGAAAAAAGCCCCTTGTCAAGAATGATGGCGTGCTTGACAACCTCGCTCATTCCATTGACCAATTCTTTCTTTGGCAGGGTTTGCAAAAACTCGCTGCAAATGAAAACTCTTTTCGGCTGCTTGAAAGCGCCTATGGAATTTTTTGCCAATTTAGAGTCAACGCCTGTTTTTCCGCCAATGCTTGAATCAGCCATTGCAAGCAGCGTTGTTGGAACCTGCACAAAATTGATTCCGCGCATGTAGATTGAAGCAGCAAAGCCTGCAATATCCCCGGTAACTCCTCCGCCCAGTGCAACAACGCAGTCTTTCCTATCAAATCCAAGCAAGAGCATTTTTTCAAGAATTCCTGAAACAGTCCCAAGGTTTTTGCTTTTTTCCCCTGCAGGGAATGAAATCATTTTTGCACTGGTTTTTTCCTTAGTAAACTGGGCCAGCAGTTTTTTTCCGATTATTTTCTCAACATTGGAATCTGTTATTATGCAGTATTTTCTTCCAAAGCCTCCTTTTATTATTTCCTTTGCAAGAGTTTTTGACCTGCCATGTTCAATAATAATATCATAGCTTTCGTCGATTTTCTTGCGCAACTCTACCCTGACTTTCAAGCACACACCTTGAGTACTAAACTTTTTCAGAAGATTGCTTTAATAATTCAGCCAGTACAGTAGTAGCGTAAGCTCCTTTCTCGAGCTCAAAGCTCACAACTGCCTTTAGCTTTCCCTCATTGAACTCGTCTTTTCCAATCTCAAGCAGTTCAAAATTCCTTGGCTTTAGAACGAGCTTTTTTGCAGCGCCTTTGGAGGAAAGCTCCGGCATTTGCCTTACTTTAAAGTCCTCTTTTTTCACGCTTTCCTCGTCAAGAATTTTCTGCACTATTTCAAGGCTTTTTCCTTCAGGCATTTTGCTTTCAAAACCTATTAGCGGGATTAAAACATTTCCTTCATCGTCCTTCAAGTCTCCTTCAATCTCTTTCAAGCCAAATCCTTGCTTTATTCTTTCTTCAATAATGCGATTGTACAAATGCGACTGGAAAGCGTGAGTGAATAGGTAACGCATTGCTTTTGGCAATTTTCCGATAGCGCCTGCAAAATCTTCAGGGTTTTTCACCAGGTGGTTGAGCATTGATTTTTCAAACCTGTATTCTTTAGGGAATAGCGCAAGTGCTTCTGCAAATTTTCCTTCATTCACTAAATTCCTGGCCTGTGTTGATTCTTCTTTCTCGCGGGCTTCAACAAATCCCAAGTAGAGCATTACCGCATTTTTCAATTTTCCCTGAATTACAAAACGCCCAACCTCGTGGGTTATTGCCCTGATGCCCCCAAACCTCTGCTCCCCGAAAAAATTAGCCACTCCATTGCTTCCAGCCTCTTTTGCAAACTCTAAAATCCTTTCCCTGCACTCTTTCTCTTCCAATTCAATATTGCGGATTGCAATCCTGAAATTGTTTGCCTTCAAGTCTCCAATCTCAACTCTTTTTGCAGACCATTCCAAAGGCCTCAAGTCAATGAACCTGCTCTTGAATTTTTCCAGCCTTTCCAAATCAGGCTTCCACAAGCTGACGCGCTGGCAGGTTATAGCCCTCTTGTCCTTCAAGCCGGCATAGCCAACGCGCTTTCTTGAAGACTGCAGAAAGTGTGAAACAAACCTTACAGCCATGTTCAAGTCATAGTTGAATTTTTCCATCTCGCAAATCAAAAATTCGCTATTTTCCGGATTTTCAGGAATTAAAATCTTTGAATCAGTTTCAGAAAACCCGTTGATTTTTCCTTCAGCATTGAATGCTTTAATCGAGCAAACCTTTCCTTGCGGGGTTATTTCCTCAACCTGAAAGTCCGCAATTCTCTGCTTTATCCTGCCGCCAATGCCTTTGCATTTTGTTGAGTACATCAAGTTTCCTCGTTGATTTTGGCA
>Ga0209211_10008804_pt1 | contig 13683 bp, 15 predicted proteins | sample RifGroA2_FD_183992 | JGI IMG/M metagenome (GOLD analysis project Ga0209211, IMG submission 183992) | Groundwater microbial communities from Rifle, Colorado, USA - Groundwater A2 (SPAdes) (version 2) | ecosystem: Environmental > Aquatic > Deep subsurface > Groundwater | place: Rifle, Colorado...
GGTGATGACAAGGTCGGCGAGCTGCAGCGCCGATTGGTTGCGGTTGGTGATGATGAACTGCAGGTTGGCCGAAGTGCCGCCGTCGATGAGCGCGGGCGCCACGATTTGCATATCGATGTTCTGCGAAGAGACGTAATTGCCTCCGGCAAAAAAGAAGGCCGCCGCCCCCGCCGCCGCCAGCACAAAAAAGACCGCCGACCCGATAAAAAACTTGGTAGAAAATGCCATACGCCTCTCCGGCGTCAAAAAGACGGGCTTGGGCGCTTTTGCGGGCACGGCGGAGTCGCTCCACGCGACCGGTGCATGAGCGTCAGAGGGCTCCAGCGGAGCACGGATGTCCTGCGGGGCCTGGCTCCCCTGCCGCGAGTAGAGCTTGTTTTTGAGGTGTTCCACCCCGCCTTTATCCTCCTGCATATAAGGAGAAGTATATCACCACAGAGCCTTTATTTTCTCGCTCAACTTGCGGGCATTTGCATGGGAAAGCATGCCTAAATACGACTGCCGAACGCTCTCCGTTGGCTTAGCCGCAAGGGTACGAAACATCCTCAACTTAGTCCGTGTCCGCACCATGATTGCATGAGGCAAAACAACATACCCCAAAAAGTCCACACCTTGGCTTATTTTCCGTATGGTTACCTTGTTTGGATGCAGTTCCAGCTGCAGCTTTTCTTTAAGCGACCGCGCAATCTTGGGCAAAATATCCACCAAATACTTTTTGTCTTGATGCAGGATAATAAAGTCATCGCAATAACGCAGATACAATCTTGCTTTGAGTTCATGCTTCGTCCACTGGTCCAGCTCATTCATGTATACATTTGCAAAGAGTTGGCTCGTAACGTTACCGAGTGGGAGGCCTTTACCTGGCATTGTTTCAAAACTTTTGATTATGCCGGTTAAAAGTTGCTGCGCGTCTGTATCGTGCACCCGTCGCTCCAATAATTTTATAAGTATTGCATGGTCTATCGAGTCAAAAAACTTTCTTATGTCGCATTTCAGCGCATACGCGGGCCGTTTGTGATTAGCACTTATCTTGCGCAGATACCGCGCGAGCTGCCGAACGCCACGATGCGTCCCCTTTCCTTCGCGGCAGGAATAGGAGTCATGGATAAAACTTGCGTCAAAAAGCGGATACAGGACGCGGAATATTGCCTGATGCACCACGCGGTCGCGCACGCTTGCTTTATGTATGTGTCGAAGCTTTGGGTCAGTTACAAAAAAGGATACATACAGTTGAGGCCGGTAGGTATGACTCCGCAAAGACTCGCGGATTTCAAAAAGATGCTCCTCCAGTGTAGAATAAAACTCCAGTACCTCCGCCTTGCGCATCTTGCCGCGCTTAAATTCCTTCCAAGCGCCAAAAATATTTTCAAACGAAATTATTTGCTCAAACAAACTTTGATGACCCCCCCCCACATCTGTCAGCGCTCCTATTATCCATACGTTGTGCGAAGTATATAAAGAACTGTATCAATTGGGAAAGAAGGTCGGAAAGCGCGAGCGGTTCGGTATCTTTGCGCGGATAGAAGACCTCGCGATTGAGTGTCTCGTCCTGGCAACAAAAGCGGCGCTCGCCCATGAAGCTCAAAAGGTCGCTCCGCTTAAAGAGTTGCGGGTAACGATAGATATACTCAAACGCCTTATTCGATTGTGCGAGGAACTGAACATCATAGAAGAAAAGAAATACTTTTCGATGCAAGAAAAGCTCATAGAAGCCTCTAAAATGGCCCACGGGTGGCTCCTGTACGTTGAACGTAAACCCCGCCCATAATTGGGCGGGGCGAGACTGCCACACGGGCGCGGAGATTGGAGTTCCGATTGTCGGGATTGTACCAATTGACGTTGAACTTGCCGTCGTTCCAGTTCGCGTTCGGGACATTACCGTCCGAGTTGCGGGAGCCCGTGTAGCGCCGTGCTCCATCCGTAGCACCGGAAGCCGCAACAGCAGCCTCCTGCGTTATTGCCCTTGCGGGCAAAGAGGTTGTTCCCCTCTCCGGCAGTCGCCGGCATGGTGTCGAGTCTTACTCGCTAAAGCGCGGCACGCAGTTTCATTTCGGCAAACCGCTATTCCGACAGCGCCGGAACCGATTGTAGTAGCCGTATAAAACAGTATACAGAAAAAAGAGCGACCCGACGCAGAGCGTCGGGTCGTAAGTGAACAAAGCACAAGTTACAAGGGTTAAGAAACTGCCACACGGGCGCGGAGATAGGAGTCCCGATCGTCGGGAAAGCACCAACCGACGCCGAACTCGCCGCCGCGCCAGAGCGCGCCCGGGACACCACCGCCCGAGCCGCGGGAGCCCGAGCAGAGCGTCCAGTTTTCGATATCAAGGTGCTTGCCCGTTTCATCGAAATACTTGAGCTCCAGCACCATGCGCTCTTTAAGAGTCAGGGTGTTGGTGCCCGTCTTCTCGATATCCTCGGCCGACTTGTTTTTCATCTCTTCGTCGGCCTCGACGACATCGCGCACCCAAACAACATACGGGCCGTCGGGACGCTTCACGACATCGGTGACAGTATTGAGGTCGTCGGTGTATCGCCAGCTCTTGAACGCCTTGGTACAGGCATCGAAGACGATATTGTTGGTAACACCGGGGATGATGACAATGCCGCGGCAAGAGTAGCCGGGCTTCGGCGGGACATGCATGCCCGAGAGGTCTACCGAGTGGCTGAAACGCTTCGTATAGAAGCGCTCCCACTCCGCAGAATCGAACTCCGGCATCTGGTGGATGCCAAGCTTGCGCAAGTCTTTGCCGAGTTGGCTTTTATTTCCGATATAGTATCGGGCCTTCTCCGGGTCGATACCGCGGCCAAGCTGTTGCATGACGGCAGCGCCGAACTCAAGAATTTCACCATCGCTCAGGGGTTTTTGGACTGTCCCACGATTCGACATGGGCTGTTCCTTCTAGGTTCAAAGGGCAACAGGCTAATCCTGCTCCGTTTATAATGGTACACCCAAACTGTACTTTAGTCAATAGCTTGAAAAGCCCTTGAATTACAACGTATTTAGACAAAGATAGTTAGAGATACTCAGAAAATTCATCCGGACTCATTTCTATTTCCCGTAATATCTGGCGCAACAGTCCTTTGCCGATATCCTCGCGGTTATGGCGGGGCACCAGCGTCGTGCGCCCATCAGGGTGTTTGTAAAAAATATGTGAACCGGTCTGACGCTGTTTTAAAAACCCGAGTGCTTCCAAAACACGCATCAACTCACGCGCCTTGAATATCGGCAGTCCCGCCATAGTGCTACAAAGACACAAGCTCCATGCCGACCGCCACCGGTTGGTAAGCAAATTGGCGGATGCGATTCCGATACTGTGAGTCCGTGCGGGCAACTTCCTGACAGAGCTTTATTGCATCACGCACGCGCCGGGTGAGTTCCGCTGCGGTCTTTGCTTGAGTAACACAGCCCGGGAGTGCAGGCACACGGGCAACAAAAAAACCGTCTTCGTCCTGCTCCACTATCACCTTAAATTGAGTGGGGGTCTTTTTTTGCATATGTGCACTATATCATAATGACCGTTTTTCATCTACAACCCGGTGGCTTGGAGGGACTCGTTTATCAGCTTTATCAGGAGTTTGCGGGAGGCGGCCGCCTGGAGCGCCAGCTCGGGGGAAAACCGGTCGCTCTCGACAAAGGGGGCCAGTGCCGGCAACTCGGGCAGGTAGCCCAGGTGCGCCAACATGCGCAGCACCAGCACGCACTCGATACTGTCTGCATTTTGTTCGGTATGCGCGAGTGTCATAAACCCTTCGCGCACGGTTTTGTACAGCTCCGGCGTATGCTCTTGGCCTTGCACCAACCGTAGGAGCAGGCGCGACACCTGCCCCAACCGCTTGCGTTGGGCGGTAGTGGTCGAGATATACTCGCGCGACACTTCATCCGCGCCGGTGAGGCGCCACTCGCTTTTGCCGCGGACAAACGTGTAGCGCCCGCGCGAGAGCGGCTCGAGCCCGTAGCGCAGTTTGGACGCTTCGCGCCGGGCGCTCGTAGCCTTGGCGCGCACGAGCCCCTGCAACTCGGTCAAAATAAAAACAAGCGTGTTGGCCTCCCCCACCCCGCGCTTGCCGAGCACTATGCCTTCGGTAATATACTTTTCGTGCATGATTAGAGTCTCTCGAACTCCAACGAATCCCCTTCTTTAGTCTCAAGCGACAAAAGACCCGTCGCCTCCATCAGCGCCTCGCGGTGTCTGCGGATAAACTCCGCATCGGGTGTTTTAATCAGCAGGCCCGGACGGTCGGCAACGGAAAGTTTTGATGTTTTGCGCCAGTCTTGTATCGCGCGCACCCACTCGCGCAGAGCACCCTCTTCTTTAAGTGCGGACGTCAGCGTTGTATCAAGAGTCACTTCTTCCGACAATGCTGCGTCTTCAACCACTCTTTGACATTAACCTCGTCGGCGATGATGGCGCGCAGCGCAGCATCGTCCGGCAGCGCTTTGGCGGTAAGCGTCTGCAGCGGCTGGCGGATTTTTATGCCGGCCTTCTCGCGGGCTTGGAGCCCAAGCGAGGATACCGCGCGTGCGCGGGCCATGTCGGCAACGAGCTTTGCATTAATTTCCTGCGCCGCAGGCCAATCGGTCAGGTGCACGCTCACCGGGTCGGTGTCGCTGCGCATGCGGCGGTACAAATCTTCGGCAAAAAACGGCATGATAGGCGCCATCACCTGCGCGATGGTTTTGAGCGTGTGGCGCAGGGTAGCAAGGGCGTTTTGTTTGTCCTCTCCTTCACTTTTAAACCGGTCGCGCGAGCGGCGCACATACCACGTAGAGAGGTCGTCGATAAAGTCCCCCACCGGCCGCGCCGCGGCATCGAGCTCGTAGATGTTAAAGCCTTTTGTTGAGAGCTCAACCGTCTCTGCAAGACGCGAGAGTATCCAGCGGTCCAGTACGTGAGAGCCCGCGACTTTTTCCTTGGCAACCTTCGACGGAGCGTACAAATCGTAAAAGCTCCGCACATTGTCCAGGCGCATCAGCAGTTTTTTGGCCACCTCATCCACCCCGCGCTCCTGGAAGCGCAGGTCCTCGCCGCGGATAACCGGCGAGGAGAGCAGGTAGTAGCGCAGCGCGTCGGCGCCGTACTTGCCCACCACCTCCATCGGGTCGGGATAATTTCGCAGGCGCTTGCTCATCTTTTGCCCGTCGCCCGCCAAAATAAGCCCGTTGACTATCACCTGTTTGTACGGACTCTTTCCGAACAGCGCCGTGCCAAGCACGATGAGCGAGTAAAACCATCCGCGCGTTTGGTCTAAGCCCTCGGCGATAAAGTCGGCCGGGTAGCCCTTGGCATTGAAGCCGAAAAAACCTTTCGGGTTGAAACTGTTTTTCTTAAATGGATAGTGATTGCTTGCATACGGCATCGAGCCGGACTCAAACCAGCAGTCAAACACCTCGCTGACGCGCTTCCACTCGCCGGAGAACGCGCCGCCCATCGGCACCTCGTCGATATACGGGCGGTGCAGGTCGAGCTCGTAGTCGCGGTTGTGCGGATACGGGGTAAACGGCAGCTCCCGCGCCTCGCCGGTGCGTAGCATCGCCTCCTCCCTAAATGGCCCGATCGTCTTGCGGCCGGCAACGCGCTGCAGCACCCAAATGGGGTTGCCGTGCGACACAATGAGAATATTTTTGTTGCTGTAGCGGCGCTCCGCCTCAAACAAAAACTCCCCCACCCGGCGGCGCACCGCCATAATGTCCCCCTCGTTGTACTCATGCAGGCGCTCATCGAGCATAAGCGCCGAGTCGGGGAGCCCGAGCTCTTTTTGCACCAGCGCGGAGGTCTCGCGCGTGCGCAAAAACGGCGAGGCGATAATCATATCTATCTTCTCGCGCTTAAGCTCGGCCGCGGTGTGTACAACCTCCTGCTCCCCCCTCTGTGTCAGGTGGTTCTTGGGGTCGCTGTTTGGGTCCAATACATTGGCGGCGTTTCCGTTGGCCTCGCCGTGGCGCATTACAAAATAGCGGTTGCCCGAGCGGCGGACCATAGAGAGCACATCGAGCACCGAGCCGGCGATCTTCACTTCCTTCGTTTTGGTGTTGCGCCACACCGGCAGGGGCGCGCCCCAATAGCGGCTGCGCGATATGGCCCAATCGGGTGCGGACTGCAGGCCGTTGGCAAACCGGGCGTCTCCGACGTATGAGGGGACCCAGCTTATTTTTGCGTTTTCCCGCAGGAGCTTTGCCTTCAGCGATGATACTTTGACAAACCACGAGGTGGCCGCCCAGTTTAAGAGCGGCGTGTCGCAGCGCCAGCAGTGCGGGTAGCTGTGCTTTATCTTTTCTTCTTTAAACAAAAGGCCTTTTTGTTTGAGGAGCGCGGCGACCTTTTCGTCGGTCTCGCGCGGATTACCTTTGGGCTTTACGGAGAGGCCCGCAAAATCTTTGACCGTTGCGACAAACTTCCCCTCCTCGGTCACATGGTGGATGAGCGGAATCTTTTGCTTTTGCGCCAGCTCGAGGTCGTCCGCACCGAACGCGGGGGCGATATGCACAATGCCAGTGCCGCTGTCCATGGTGACAAAGGGTGCGGCGTAGACCTTCCACGCATGCGTTTTGTGTCCCGACGCTTTGGTCGGGATCCCGACCGCTTTGCGCGTCGGGACTTGTGCCTCTTTGTAAAAATAATCAAACGGCGGCAGATACCTTTTACCGACGAGCTTCTTCCCCTCCATCTCCTCCACAATCTCCGCTTCCTCAAACACTCCGGCAAGGCGCTCCTTTGCGACAATAAAAAACTCCCCGCCGGACTTTACCTTTACATACGGCGCGTCGGCCTTGACCGCCGCGGCGGCGTTGCCCGGGAGCGTCCATGCGGTCGTCGTCCAAATAAGCAAAGAGGTGCCGGGTTCATCTACCAGCGGGAGCCTTACGGTTACGCCGAGGTCATCAATGTCTTTGTACCCCTGCGCCACCTCAAAGTTGGACAGCGTCGTGCCGCAGCGCGGGCACAGGTGCATCGCCTTAAAGCCTTCATAGATTAGTCCTTTGTCATGCAACTTTTTAAACGCCCACCACACCGACTCGGTGTAGGTGGCGTCCATTGTTTTGTAGTCGGCCTCCATGTCGGCCCAGCGGCCCATGCGCGGGATAATCTGCTTCCACGCGCCGACGTCCTTCATGATGCTGGTGCGGGCCGTTTCGTTAAACTTTTCTATCCCGTATTGCTCGATGTCCCGCTTACTCTTGAGGCCGAGCTCCTTTTCCACCAGGTTTTCCACCGGCAGGCCGTGACAGTCCCAGCCCCACCGGCGCGCCACATGGTAACCCTGCATGGTGCGGTAGCGCGGGATAGCGTCTTTTATTGTTGAGGCCAAAATGTGGCCGTAGTGCGGCAGGCCGTTGGCAAACGGCGGCCCGTCATAAAAAACGTACTCGCCCTTGGGAGCATCCTTCTGTAAGGTCTGCTCAAAAATTTTGTTCTCCTCCCAAAATTTCAGTATCTCTTCTTCCCGTTTAGACAAATCGGACATAGACAAAATATAACATTTTACATCTCCTCGGGCGTGGGGATACCCAGCAGAGACAGACCTTCGGCTAAGGTGCGCTCGACGGCAGTAGTTAAGAAGACGCCGTAGTTTTGATGCGGGCCGCCTATTACTTTCTCCTGCGCGTACCAGCTATTGAATGCGGATGCGAGTTCGGTCAGGTAGGTGGTCAGGTAGTGCGGCTCGAGTTCTTTCGCCGCGCGCTCAACCACTTCAGAGTAATGCACCAAGACCCGTTCCAGCACGGATGCCTCTTTGGGGAAGTCCGACTTCCCCACCTCGACGCCTGCCTCTTTGGCCTTGCGCAACAAAGCCCGGGCGCGGACCAGTGCGTACTGCAGGTACGGCCCGGAGTCGCCCTCCAGCGAGAGCGACTGCTCCGGGTCAAAAATAATATCTTTCCCGCTCCCCGACTTGAGTACCGAGTATTTTATGGCGCCCACCGCCACGTCTTCCCTGCCGCGGGCGGCTTTGGTCAAATCCTCAAGCAAAGACTCGCCGGTAATAACATTGCCGGTGCGCGACGACATCTTGCCCTGCGCAAAACGCATCATGCCGTGCGAGACGTGAGTAAACTGTCCTTGCCACTCCGGATGCACGCGGCCGAGCGCCTCAAAAACGACTTTAAAATAATCGCTCTGCTCGTTGGCGGTGACCGTAATCGACGTATCAAAGGGCGCCGTTTCTTTTTTAATCTCGGCGAGCCCAAGGTCTTTTGTTTCGTACGTAGGGAGTCCTTTAGAGGTGACGAACACGCGCGTGTGCGGGCCGTGATACACCACGGCGCCGTCGCTCTCTACAAACAATTCCGGATGCGCTTTGACTACACCAAGTCCGCGCGGCCCGGTCACGCTTTCAAAAAAGTAATGGCCAAACGTGGTGCCGAGTGTTTTGTAAATTCCCTCAAACCGGTCAAGTGACTCTTTGCGCCCTGCGTCATAGAGCGCGTTTATTGTTTCGTCGCTGCGCTCGTATACTTTTTTATTTATCGCATCTATCTCCTCCTGATGCGCCTCGTACTGCGCGGCCCCGTACGCGTACGCCTCACCCCAAGCAGCCCCGGGCTTTTGCATTTTGCCCCAGATGGCCTTGGCCACATGCGGCCCGACATCGCCCTGGTAGTTGGCACGGATCACCCTGGCTCCGGACGATTCGAGCAGGCGCGCAATACTCTCGCCTATTGCATTGCTCATCAAATGTCCGATGTGGAACTCTTTAAACGGATTCGGGTCGGTGTACTCGACCATTATCGTTTTGCCCGCGTATGACTGTAGGATTTTTTGCTCTTTCGGAATCAGCGCCTCGCGCGAGAGGTAAAAGTTGACGAACTTCCCCACTACCTCTATTTTCTCCACCTCATTACTGCCGAGTAAACTCCGTAGTTTACTGCTGAGTTCGTGCGGGTCCGCTTTGCCCATCTACAACGTCCGTTGGGAAAGCGCCGGGGTGGAGGTGCCCGCCAGCACCGCAAAGCTTATGCGGCCGATAAGCGCGCCGCCGCTGGTCTCGACATTGCAGCGCCACTCGCCCGGCACGAGCGCCGACTTGTTGCTCCAACCACGGTACCCCTCCTCGCGCCCCCCGGAGATAGGAAAGGAGATACGCGAGCGCTCCTCCCACTCGCCGCCCGCGTTTTTGTACTCCCACACGTGGTGGATGGGCGTCTGCAGGTCGGCCGGAGCAAACACCGCCGAAAAGCACGCCGCCGTGCCGCCGGCGGAAGTGTACTGTGCGGAGGTGTTGCGCCAAAACTGATACCACGCCGGGGGCTCGTACAGCGCGAGGTACGTGCCATCGCTTCGGTGCAGCACCGAGTGGTAGATGCCGATGTCTTTCAGCGACAGCGGCACGGGCGGGATGACGTTAAGAAAGTACAAAAGGTTGAAGATACAAAATATCGCGCCGACGATAAGCGACACCTCGCGCAGCTTGTGCGTGTCGGTGCCGCGGAAGACGGCAAAAAACAACAGTGCAAGAAACCCCGCGATGGCGGCGAGGCTTACGAGACCGCTCAATAAAAAAGTGAGGATGCCTATCGAGTGCGTGACGAATATCGGCACCGCAATGAGCGCGTAGGAGAGCATTAAAAAGTAGTAGACGCCGATATTAAACCGCAGGAGCGCGTACCGGCTGCGGAAGTACTCGTTGCCGAAGACTATCAGCACCAAAATGCCGATAAACACCGCGCTGCCGGCCAAGGTCCCCGAGTGGCCGTAGAGCACCAGCAGGTTGGACGCCAACCCGCCGAAGCAAAACTGGAGGATAAGGAGCAAAAAGAGCGGCTCGGCGTCGTCGGGGCGGCGCCGGCTGCGCACGTTGAGCATGATGATGAACGTGCCCGCGACGAGCAGGTAGGAAAGCAGCAGCAGATTGTTAAAGACGGTGTCCGGCCGCTTGGCGACCCATAGGTCAAACAGGAAGCCGACCGCAAGCGCGCCGACACCGATGTGGTGCTCGTACCGCTGCCAAAACGTAAATATGCCGTGCCACGCAGAACGCATAGCCCTATTCTACTACTTTATACAAACGAGTCGGGAATGGGGAACTTTTTGCAGAGCGCTTTGACCTCGCGGTGCAGTGCGGCGAGCCGGCGGTCGGCGTGCAGGCGCTTTTTCAACGCGGCAAGATACGCCCTGCGTTCGCCTTTGCCGGCCGGGAGCTCCTCGCCTTTGGTGATATCCATAACGTCGGATATCCAGTCGGCGATGCGCTTCATCTCCGGCTCCTTCATCCGGCGCGTCGTCACCGAGGGAGTGCCGATGCGGATGCCGCTGGGATAAAAGGGCGACGACGGCTCGTCGGGGATGGTGTTTTTGTTGGTGGTAAGTCCGATGGCATCAAGCGCGGCCTCGACAATGGCGCCGCGGCCGGTGCCGCACTTTACCAACAGCATGTGGTTGTCGGTGCCGCCGGTGACCAGTGCCACCTTACGCCGTGCAAGCTCCTTGCCGAGTGCCTTGGCGTTTTTGACGATTTGTTTGCCATACGCGCGGAACTTCGGCGTCGCTGCCTCCCGCAACGCCACCGCAATGCCGGCGGTCGTGTGGTTGTGCGGTCCGCCCTGCAAGTTGGGGAAGATGGCGCGGTCTATCTTGGCGCCCAGCTCCGGGTCTTTGGCGAGGCCCTTTTTTGTGACCATAATCATGCCGCCGCGCGGACCGCGGAGCGTCTTGTGCGTGGTGGTCGTCACGATGTGCGCGTACGGTACCGGGCTCGCGTGCGCCCCGGCGACCACCAGGCCCGCCACGTGCGCGATGTCGGCCGCCAAAAAAGCGCCGACGCCGTCGGCAATCTTTGCCAGCTCTTTAAACGGGAACTCTCTCACGTACGCCGTCGCGCCCACCCAAATGAGCTTCGGCCGGTGCTCCTTGGCCAGGCGCGCAATTTCTTTAAGGTCGAGATAGCCGTCGGGCTTTACTCCGTATTGCACCGCGTTGTAAAACATGCTCGTGGCGCTCGCCTTCCACCCGTGCGTCAGGTGCCCGCCGGCGGTCAGCAACTGTCCCATGACCGTCTCACCCGGGTTGCAGGTGGCAAGGTACACCGCCAAGTTGGCCGGCGAGCCGGAGTACGGCTGGACGTTGACGTACGGCACACCGAATATCTTTTTTGCCCGCTCGCGCGCGATGTCCTCGACTTTGTCGATAACCTCGTTGCCGCCGTAGTAGCGCGCGTGCGGATATCCTTCGGAATATTTGTTGGTAAGGCACGAGCCGGACGCCTCCCGCACGGCCTGCGAAACAATGTTCTCGGACGGAATAAGCTCGAGCCCCTCCGCCTGGCGCTTCTCCTCCTCCAGCAGCACGTTGTAAATATCTTTGTCTGCTTTGCGTATGTGTTTGTAAAGATTCATGATGTTATCTGGTGTCGCCCTCGCTTTTAATTACGCCCCTCTTTGCACGGTCGGAAAGCTTTGCAATGTTTAGTTGCGCAATTTCTTCAAACGATAAATCAAATGCGCGGGCAAGTTGCGAGGAATACCAAAGAACGTCACCGATCTCTTTTTTGAGCAATTCTCGCTTCTCTTCAGTTATGACGCTCTTCTGGTCCCGCACTATGTGTTTCACCTTTTCAATCACTTCTCCGGCTTCGCCCGCCAGCCCCATAGACAAGTACATAAGGACATATTGTTTGTCGGGGTGATTATAAAAACCGGTCCGGGCCGCTAACTTTTGATACTCGTCAAAATCCATGCCCCGATTGTAGCACTCTTCCCCCGTAAGTCTAAAAAGGCTACAGTAGCGGGCAGTTTTGGTCTTTAAGAAAGGACAGCGTATGATGAGCAACATGAAGCCTTTCGCTGAACGCACTCCCGACTACCAATACCGCGACCTGCTTAAGCGGATTATGGACGAGGGGCGCGATACGATGCCCATCCACGGCATCGGCGCGCGCGGCGTGGTGGGCCACCAGATCCGCTATAAACTCGAGAACGGCTTTCCGCTCATGACCGAGCGCGACTTGACCAAGACGATGCCCGGGGCGCTCGGCGAGCATATCGGGTTCCTCAACGGAGCACGCACGCTCGATGAGCTTAAGCAATACGGCATGCCCGCAATTTTTTGGAACCGCTGGGTCACTAAAGAAAAGTGCGCGGTATTCGGACTCCCCGAAGGCGACCTCGGACCCGGCTCGTACGGCGCGGCATGGGCGTCCTTCCCCACTTCGGAAGGGACGCCCTTCAACCAAATAGAGCACGTGGTGCGGCAGATTAAAGAGCGCCCCTACCTGCGGACGCACTTTGTCTCTCCGTGGATACCGCAGTACGCCATCCAGCACGAGGGGCTGACGCGCAAAGTGGTCGTGGCGCCGTGCCACGGCTGGATGCACATCTTTACCTACCCCGACACCAAAGAGGTGGTCATCCACCACTTTCAGCGGTCGGCCGACGTGCCTATCGGCGTAGTGTCGAACATCGTGCAGTACGCGGCGTTCGGGATGATGTTGGCGCAGGTCATCGGCTACACGATGACCGAGTTGGTGCACACGTTTTCCGACGCTCACATCTATCACAACCAGTTCGACGCGGTAAAGGAGCTCCTCGCGCGCGAGCCGAGGGCCTTCCCCACCGTGACGCTCGACCCTGCCGTAAAAGACATCTTCGAGTTCCGGCCGGGGCACTTTGCCCTGACCGACTACGACCCGCATCCGAAGATGCTCATACCGACGGCGATATGAAGCGGGTAAACATCACTAATGCTCGGTCAAAAGATTACGCCGCCGTGTTGCGCAAAATAGAGCGCGACAAGGTGTGCCCCTTTTGTACCGAGCATTTTCTTATCTACCACACCAAACCTATTATCAAGGAAACAAAATTTTGGATCCTGACGGAAAATTTTAGACCGTATGCCGGCGCAAAACACCATTTGCTGGCAGTTTCAAAAAAACATACATCGCATTTTGCCGACATTTCCGCGGCGGCGCAGATAGAGTTGCTAAGTCTCTTCAATAACGAACTAAAAAAACGGAAGATCAAAGGCGGCACCCTGCTGATGCGTTTTGGCGATACCGACTATACGGGCGCATCGGTCGGACACTTGCACGCGCAACTCATCTCGGGCTCCAAGCGCGGCAAGAATACCGAACCCTTGCTTACCGCGGTCGGCAATAAAAGGAAACATTAGCTCCCCTGCACAAAAACAGTCTCGACGCCGGCGCTTTTTAATACGCCTTCGGAGTCGAGGTTCGAGTAACCCGACCGGTAATAAACCGCGGCGATACCGGAGCGTGCGATGAGGAACGCGCAGTTGATGCACGGAAAAACGCTCGTATAAAGACGGGACCCCTTGGTTGAAATCCCCGCTCCGGCCGCCTGCGCGATGACTCCCGCTTCGGCATGCATGGCGATATAGACATCGGGGCGCTCGCCGGCGTCATAATTGCTTCGCGGCGTGCCAAAAATATCGAGAGCGTGGTCGGACGGCGAGTGCTGCGTGTGCGCCCGGTACAGAACTTTTCCGTCTTTTACCAACACTGCGCCTATCTGCCGCCACCAATCGGGGCTTTTTTGGCCCTCGGCTATCGCCTCTCCGATAAGTTCCTTGTCCAGTACATCAATTGATGTCTTTCTATCCGGCGAGAGTTCCTGTTGCTTGTCGGGCAGGCGTCCGTCCCAGCGCAAAAAGATACTTTCAAACACGTGCTTCTTGCCCCCTAAATATTTTTCGGCAAAGTCGCGCGACACGTCTTCGTCGGGCAATA
>Ga0209211_10008807_pt1 | contig 13680 bp, 15 predicted proteins | sample RifGroA2_FD_183992 | JGI IMG/M metagenome (GOLD analysis project Ga0209211, IMG submission 183992) | Groundwater microbial communities from Rifle, Colorado, USA - Groundwater A2 (SPAdes) (version 2) | ecosystem: Environmental > Aquatic > Deep subsurface > Groundwater | place: Rifle, Colorado...
TGAAGCAATTTGAACCGCATTTGCACCTGCCAATAATTGTTTAATCACTCCTGCCCCATTATGTATTCCTGTTGAAGCTGCTAAATCGCAGTTTACTTTATCTCTCATTAAAGCAATCCATCTTAACGAATTAGAAATTTCTTCAGCCGAACTATAAATATTTGATGAGGTTATTTGCAAAGTATCAATGTCAATATCAGGACTATACCCGCGATTAAATAATACTAAGCCATCAATATTTCCTGACCTTGAAAGTTTTTTTATTAATTGAGATAGTCTGGCAGAATAACTACTTATTTTAAGAGCAATCGGAATTTTAACTTTATTTCTAACCTTTTCTGCTATATCAAAATAAATATTTTCAGTCTGATGAGAATTTAATTTTTCATCTGTAGGTAATAAAAATACATTTAATTCAATAGCATCTGCACCAGCCGATTCAATTTTTTCTGCAAAATCTGTCCACTCCGAAGATGTTACACAATTTATACTGGCAATAATCGGAATATCAGTAATTTTTTTTGACTTTCTGATTAAATTCAGATATGAATCTAATTTTGTAAGCTTGATATAATTTTTAATATAATCTATTGCTTCGGGATATAAATAATCGTTATTTCCTTTTATAACATGTACATAAGCTTCGTGTAAAATTTGTTCTTCAAATATTGATTTTAACACAATTGCACCTACCGAACTATCAGCTAAATGCTTAACACCTTCAATTGTTCCTGATAAACCCGAACTCGCAGCAATGATAGGATTTTTTAAATTTAAACCTAAATATTTTGTTGAAATATCAATCATAGAAATTCTATTTATTAACCCGCAATTTATTAAGAAATATGCTTTGACAAACATTTTAACAATATTTGGCAATGTTTATATTTAGTGCCTCAAAGAAAACTGCCATATTTTAAAAAATAACAAAATTCAAGTATCAAATCTCAAATAAATCTCAAAAAACAAATACCTAATATCCAAACGGTTTTGAAAATTGTGATTTATTTGAGTTTTGTTTTTTGTTTTTTTGAATTTTCTTAGAAACACTATTTACCAGAATTAAGCAATAAATTTTTTTTGAATTAAAATGATTTCATATATTGCATGTAAAATTTTTTAACTATAAAACTATATTTTATGCTTATAGTGGGTATTGCCGGTGGAACAGGTTCGGGAAAAACAACAGTTGTAAAAAAAATTGTAAATAACCTTCCAAACGAATCAATTGTACTCTTGCCTCAAGATTCTTATTACAAAGATAATGGCAATTTACCTATCGAAGAAAGACTTGAAATTAATTTCGACCACCCAAATGCAGTTGAATTTGAATTATTAATAGAGCATATAAAAAATTTGAAAAATGGACAAAAAATTCAGCAACCAATTTACTCTTATCTTACTTGCACAAGGTCTGAGGAAACAATTCCGGTAACACCAAAAGAAGTAATAATTGTTGAAGGAATTTTGGTTCTTACAAACGAAGAGCTTCGTAATTTATTCGATATTAAAGTTTTTGTTCATGCCGATGCCGACGACAGATTAAATCGTGTTATACAACGTGATATTGTTGAGAGAGGTCGTTCTGTACATAAAGTTCTCGAAAGATATGAAAGAACCGTTAAACCTATGCACCTGCAATTTATCGAACCTTCGATGAGATATGCCGATATTATTGTTCCACAAGGAGGAAATAACCTTGTTGCAATTGATATTCTTACACAATTTATAATCAATAAATTAAATAAATAATGCTCGAAAGTTATAAAATAGATAAAATAATTTTTTTAGACATCGAAACCGTTCCCGAATATCCTGAGTTTAATTCACTTCCCGAAAATTTTAAACATTTATGGGAAAAGAAAGCAAAATATTTAATTAAAGAAAACGAAACTCACTCAGATATTTATAACAGAGCTGGAATATATGCCGAGTTTGGAAAAATAATTTGCATTTCGGTTGGTTTTATACATTTCAAAAATTCAGAAAAATATTTTAGAATTAAGTCTTTTTCTAACGATAAAGAAGAAGTTATTTTAAAAGAATTTATAAAATTAATGGATACTTATAGTGCTAAAAATGATTATGTTTTATGTGCACATAACGGAAAAGAATTTGATTTCCCATATATTTGCCGTAGAATATTAATTAATGGTTTAAAAATTCCAAAAATTTTAGACCTTGCTGGAAAAAAACCTTGGGAAATAAACCATCTTGATACGCTGGACCTTTGGAAATTTGGTGATTATAAACACTATACATCGCTTGAGCTTTTAGCAACAATTTTTAATATTCCAACACCAAAAGACGATATAGATGGAAGTCAAGTATGTGACGTTTACTGGAAATCTAAAGATTTAAACCGTATTGCTAAATATTGCGAAAAAGATGTATTAACAATTGCTCAATTATTCTTAAAATATAAAGGAGAATCGTTAATTGATGAATCTAATATTGAGAGTGTTAAATAACACCTTGAAGCGTGGCAATAGCCACCTTCAAGCGTGTAGCTAAATTGTTAAATTGTTACATTGTTATGTCGAAGTGATAAACAGCGTAGCAACCATTTAACAATGTAACAGTTTAACTATTTTAATATATTTAACAATTTATTTTCTAAGAACTTACTTTAAAAACTCATAAACACATTCAATAAAGTCTTTTTGATTTTCTGCATGAACCCAATGCCCTGAATTTTTAATTGTTACGATTTCTGAGTTTATAAATATAGTTTTAATTTTATCGAAATGTTCTACGGGTATATATTCTGAATTTTCACCTTTAATAAATAATGTTGGAACAGTAATCTCGCTATTTTCAATTAAAGAACCATCTAATAATATTTCATAAATATTCCTCTTAATTGAATTAATATTGAAAGTCCAATAAAAAATATTATCAGAATTTCGTTTAAGATTTTTTAATAAAAACTGACGTAATTTATTATCCTTTATTGATTTTAAAAGTTGTAAATCAACCTCTTCTCTACTATTATATTTTTCAACATTTAAATCCGATAAAGCTTTTAAAATTTTAAGATGCGAATTAATAATATCTAACGATTCAGAATCATTTTCATAAGTAAAAGGAGATATATCAACTATAATAAGCTTTTTAACCAAATCAGGATTATTTTTTGTAAATTTAATTGATATTTTCCCCCCCATTGAATGTCCTAATAAAAAAATCTTTTTAAGACTTTGTTGCTCTAAAAACTCTTCAATATCAGCACTCATTGTATTATAATCATGTACATCTGAATGTGGCGATTGTCCATGATTTCTCAAATCAATTAAATAAACCGTAAAATACTTTTCTAATACTTTAGCAATGCTAAACCAATTATCTGATGAGCCATATAATCCGTGTAAAATAAGTAACGGTTCTCCAACCCCATATTTTCTATAAAATAGATTCATTTTAATTGTCGTAAATACATTTGAATTGTGTTTTCCAAACCATAATAAATTGAATCGGAAATTAATGCATGCCCAATTGAAACTTCTTTTAAATTTTCAATATTTTTATAAAAATAATTTAAATTTTCAAGACTTAAATCATGACCCGCATTCAACCCCAAATTACATTCCTTAGCAACTTTTGAAGCTATTGCAAAGTTTTCAATTGCTTTTTCTTTATTTATAGTATATATTGAAGCATAAGGTTCTGTATATAACTCAATTCTATCAGTTCCAGTGTCAACTGCATTTTCAATATTTTTTAAATTAGTATCAATAAAAATTGATGTTCTGATGCCAACGCTCTGTAACTCAGCAATTATTTCTTTTAAAAACACCTTATGTTTTATTGTATCCCAGCCTGCACTCGAAGTAATAGCATCTGGTGGGTCAGGAACTAAAGTAACTTGCTCAGGTTTTACATTTTTTACTAATTCAATGAATGTCTTGCTTGGATACCCTTCAATATTAAATTCCGTTGAAATTATTTTTTTTAAATCATAAACATCTTTGTATTTTATATGTCTTTCATCTGGACGCGGATGAACAGTTATTCCCTCAGCCCCAAATCTCTGACAATCAATAGCTACCTGTACTAAATTTGGAATATTTCCACCTCTGGCATTACGAATTGTTGCAATTTTGTTAATATTAACACTAAGTTTAGTCATTTGAATTAAAATTAAAAGATTTAGCTTTGTAGTAATTTAGCAAATTTAAACGTATTTTCTTTACATAACAATTTTATGCTTGCAAAAGACTTATTATCGGATATTATTCCAGCTGTAAAAACCTCAGATTCAGGGATTGATGCTCTAAATATGATGGAATTATTTAAAGTTTCGCATATACCAATTGTAAATAATAAAGATTTTTTGGGACTAATTTCCGATAAAGACATTTATGATTTAAATTTGGCTGAAGAATCTATTGGTAATCACAGGCTTTCGCTAATTAGACCATTTGTTTATTCAAATCAACATTTTTTTGAGATAATTGATTTAGTTACTAATATGAAACTCACGTTAGTACCTGTATTGAACGAAAAAAATAATGAGTATATCGGTGTAATTACTTTAAGCGAATTAGTTCACAATTTCGCAAATTTCACATCAGTTGACCAGCATGGAGGTATTATTGTTTTAGAATTAAACCAAAACGATTATTATTTGTCTCAAATTGCTCAAATTATCGAAGGAAATGATGCTAAAATTTTAAGCCTTTACATTACTTCCCCTCCCGAATCTACAAAATTAGAATTAACCATAAAACTAAATATTTCAGATTTATCAAGGATAATTCAAACGCTAAATAGGTATAACTACAATATTAAAGAAACCTTTGCACATGATGATATTGAAGATAATTTGTTCAAAAACAGATACGAATCATTTCTTAATTATTTGAATATATAGGGTTTAACAAAATCTTAATTTCATGTTAAATTTATATTTTATCATAAATTCATTTTTTATACGTTACTGTTTTTATAAATAATAATTTTATTCACTATTTCTGATTTAAATAAATGAAAATGAAAATAGCTATTTACGGCAGAGCATTAAATCAAAACTTTTTTAAATACTTTGAAGAAATTATTAAAATTTTAGAATTAAATCAAATTAAAATTTTTCTATATGAACAATTATTAACTTCAGTAAAAAATCACATAAATTTTAATCAAAAAAAAACGACTGTTTATCAAACTTTTAAAGACATTGATAAAAAAGTAGATTTTATAATAAGTATTGGTGGAGATGGTACATTTTTAGAATGTGTAACATTTTTAGAAAAGAACTGTCTTCCTATACTTGGAATTAATAGCGGAAGGCTTGGATTCTTAGCAAATATTCAAAAAGAAAACATACGAGAAGCCATTGAAGGTATTATAAATAAACAATATACAATTGAGCAAAGGTCTCTTTTAAAAATATCAACTAACAACAATGAATCATTCGATGGGTTTAGTTTTGCATTGAATGAAATAACAATACATAAAAGCGACTCATCTTCAATGATTAACATTCATACTTACTTAAATAATGAATTTTTAAATTCATACTGGGCAGATGGACTAATAATCTCTACACCAACAGGTTCTACTGCATATTCTTTAAGTGCTGGAGGACCAATTGTGGTACCTGATTCAAACAATTTAATTATAACACCATTAGCACCTCATAATTTAAACGTAAGGTCTTTAATTATAAATGATAACAATAAAATATTACTAAAAATTGAAACTAGAAGTAATAATTACCTGGCATCACTTGACTATCGCTCAAAAATACTTGACAAAAATGTTGAAATAATTGTTGAAAAGGCTGATTTTAAAGTCAATCTAATTAAATTGAACAATCAAAATTTTTTTAAAACACTGAGAACGAAACTCATGTGGGGAGAAGATAAAAGAAATTAATTTATTAAATAACTGATTTTGTCAATTTTAAAAAAAATATTAGATTTGCTTTTTATTAAATATTATATATTTTTACCAAAATTAAAAATTGATTAAAAACACTTTATGATTAAACATATTGTTTTAGCAATATTCTTAATATTAATTATTTGCGATATTAGTTCAGCGCAAAGAAGACGAAGTGGCAGATGGAAACAATCTAGATATGAATTTGTTTTTGGAATAGGAGGAACAGGTTTCCTTGGAGAATTAGGAGGAAGAGATCAAGTAGGAACTAATTCAATCAGAGACTTGGAAATATCATTAACAAGGCCGTTATTCAGTGTAGGACTAAGATATAAAATTGAAGAATATTTAGCAGTTAAAGGTGCTTTAACTTATGGGAGATTAAAAGGAGATGATAATACTACTAAAGAAATTTACAGAAACAATAGAAATTTAAGTTTTCGTTCGCCCATTATAGAATTATCAGTATTAGGAGAATATTCACTTATTAGAGAAAAAATTGGGCACAAATATAATTTAAGAAAAGTTAGAGGAGTTAAAGGTTTCAAAACAAATACATACCTTTTTACCGGAATTGCGGTTTTCTATTTTAATCCTAGAGCACAATATAATGGAAAATGGTATTCACTTGCACCATTATCTACTGAAGGCCAAGGCTTAGTCCCAACTAGAAAAAAATACTCCAGAGTACAAGTTTCTATTCCTATTGGAATAGGAATAAAATATAGCTTAAATCGAAAACTTAGTATGGGTTTAGAATATGGAGTTAGGAAAACTTTTACAGATTATATTGACGATGTTAGTACAACTTATTATGATAAAGAATTATTAAGAGAAGCAAAAGGAGATGTTGCTGCTGAACTTTCAAACCCATCAATAGGACCAGAAGGTTGGACAGGTGCCAACTCACAAAGAGGCGATTCTTTTAATAAAGATGCATATATGTTTTTACAAATTACAATTACATATAAGATGAGAACTACAAGAGGGGGTTTGCCTAAATTCTAAAAAAAATTATTAAATTTAAAAAAGATTAATACATTTGCGTTCAAATTGTTCTAAAAGTTTAATGAAAAAGTTTATATTTTTTATACTTATACTGATTATTCCTTATATTTCAAACGCTCAAAAGTGGAAAAGATACAGATATGAAGTACTTTTTGGGATAGGTTATTCTAATTTTTTTGGTGATTTAGGTGGTGGTGCAGGAAAAGGAGGACAATCAATTATTTCTGTAAAAGATATTGACTTTGGTGCTTCACGTCCAGCATTTTTTGTTGGAGCAAGATATAAAATTGTTGAAAGAATTGCACTGAAAGTAAACATTTTATATACTTATGTAAGTGGTAACGATAAATACTCAGGAAATCCTGATAGACAAGGTCGAAACGAAAGCTTTAGCTCTCCTTTATTTGAACAATCACTGACAGCAGAATTTTCTGTTGTAAAAGAAAGATATGGGCGAAGATATACCGTTTCGAATATAAGAAGCTTGCAAAAGTTGCATATTAACACATATTTATTTGCAGGTATTGCTGGATTTTCGTTCCACCCAAAAACTAAAATAGATGGAATTCATATTGATGGGCAACCATCTTATAGCACTGGTGAACCATATAAAACTTACCAGTTATCTATTCCCGTTGGTATTGGATTAAAATATGGTGTAAATAGAAAACTTAACATTGGGCTTGAATATGGCAACAGATTTACTTTTACTGATTTCATTGACAATCATAAAGATATCAGTCCTGGAAATAAATCCAACGATAACTACATGTTATTAAATTTAATTTTCACTTATAAATTAAGAACTACAAGAAGTGGATTACCAAAATTCTAAATCTATTTCTTCTCATGTTAAAAGTTTTATATCTAATTTTATATATCTATTTAATTAATCTTTCTTTATCATTTGCTCAAAGAAAAGTTGATTTAGGGATTCTTGCAGGTGTTAATTATTATCAAGGAGAATTTAATCAAAGCATACCTTTTTACTCACCTAATTTTGCTGCTGGAATTTTGTTTAGATACAATATCGACAGTAGATACGCTATTAGAATGAGTATAAATATGGGTGCTTTATCTGGAAGTGACTCTAAATCAACTTCAAATTATCAAAATAAAAGAAATTTAAGCTTTTCTACAAGTTTAATAGATTATACCTTACAAGGCGAATTTAATTTTTTTGAATTTGTTCCTGAAGATGAAAAAAAAAGAATAACTCCTTATGTTGCAGCAGGTTTTACATTTTTTATAGCAAATAATGTACCTAAACCTTATCAGGTTGCAATTCCATTTGGGTTAGGATATAAATACTATATAAATCAAAAATTTAGTATAGGTGCAGAATGGAAATATTATAAAACATTTACCGACTATATAGATTTAGTATCAGGTAATAAAACAAACAATAATGAACCAAATTATTTAAACAAACAAATTGGAAATTCTCATCAAAAAGACTGGTATTCATTAGCTTCTATATTCTTTACTTATAAAATTAAAACAAAAAAGAACATTCCATGTCCAGCATATTGGTAAATATAATTTATGGATAATATAATTAATAAACTTGATAAACAGAATTTACCTTGCCATGTTGCAATAATAATGGATGGAAATGGCAGATGGGCTAAATCACTTGGAAAGTCTCGTTCATTTGGTCATAAAAATGGAGTAAATTCAGTTCGTGAAGTTACAGAAGCAAGTGCTGAATTGGGTATTAAATATTTAACTCTTTACGCATTTTCAACTGAAAATTGGAACAGACCAATATTTGAAATTAACACGTTAATGTCTTTATTAGTTAGCTCAATAAATAAAGAGATAAAAACACTAATTAAAAATAATATCCGTTTACTCACAATTGGAAATACCGAAAGTTTACCCAAAAAAGTACAAAAAGAATTATTAAAAGCTATCGAAATTACATCCAAACATACTGGTCTAACACTAGTTCTTGCATTAAGTTATAGTTCAAGATGGGAAATTATTAACGCTATTAACAAACTTAATCAAGACATTAAAAATGAAATTGTTACAAATGATATTATTACAGAAGAATTATTTTCTAAATATCTAACAACTCATGATATTCCTGATCCTGATTTATTAATCCGAACAAGTGGAGAATATCGTATTAGTAACTTTTTGTTATGGCAAATAGCTTATTCAGAATTATATTTTACAAAAAAATTATGGCCCGATTTTAACAGAAATGATTTTTATGAAGCTATCTTTGACCTTCAAAATAGAGAACGCCGATTTGGACAAACAAGTGAACAAATTAGAAACAAATAAAATGAGTAAATATTTCTTCGCATTTTTCTTATTATTTCTTATCCATTATAATACATACTCGCAACTTATCGAAGGTGATAATTTAGAAAATATAAACTATTCAAACATTAAAGATTACGAAATTGGAGGCATTAATGTTACTGGAATTAAATACCTTGACCATAATGTAATAATAAATTTATCGGGGTTAAATATTGGAGATTCTATTACTATTCCTGGTGATATAATTTCCGATGCAATCAAAAATTTGTGGAAACAAGGATTATTTTCAGATATTAAAATTTCAGTTAATAAATTAATAGGAAATGTTATTTTTCTTGAAATTTATTTACAAGAACAACCACGTTTATCAAAATTTAGTTTAAACGGTGTTAACAAATCAGAAGCAGACGATTTAAGAGAAAAAATAAAATTAGTTAAAGGCTCTCAAGTTACTGAAAACATAATCAATAATTCTAAAAACATTATTCGAAATCATTTTATCGACAAAGGTTTTTATAATAATACTGTTGAAATCATTAAAATTGATGATTCATTAATGGTTAATAATACTATTCTTAAAATAAATGTTGAAAAGGGAAAAAGAGTAAAAATAAATGAAATAGCATTTAAAGGCGATAGTGTTTTCAAAGAAAAAAAACTACGCCGATTTATGAAAGATACGAAACAACAAGCTTGGTATCATATTTTTAAAACATCAAAATACACTGAGATTACTTTTAAAGACGATAAAGCTAAAATTATTGAAAAGTATAATTCTAAAGGATATAGAGATGTCAAAATTATTTCCGATTCTGTTTATAAATTTAATGAAAAACGATTAAATATTAATATTTCAATTGATGAAGGAAATAAATATTATTTTCGTAATATTACTTGGAATGGAAACACTAAATACACAACCGAAAAGTTATCAGAATCATTAGGAATTAAAAAAGGTGATATTTTCGACCAGTCAGTTCTTGATAATAAATTAATTATTGACCAAAATAGTGTTAGTTCATTATACCTTGACGATGGTTATTTATTTTTTTCAGCAACACCAGTAGAAGTTTTAGTAGATAATGATTCTATTGATTTGGAAATTAGAATTTATGAAGGAAAGCAAGCTATCATTGATAATGTTATTATTACTGGAAATACCAAAACTAATGATAGAGTAATTAGAAGAGAAATTAGATCAAAACCTGGACAACTTTTTAATCGCTCCGATATTATTAGAACACAACGTGAATTAGCTCAATTAGGATATTTTGACCCCGAAAAGTTAAACGTAAATCCAACTCCAAACCCAACCGAAGGAACAGTTGACCTTGAATACATTGTAGAAGAAAAGCCTTCAGACCAAGTTGAATTATCTGGTGGATGGGGTGCAGGAATGATTGTTGGAACACTTGGAGTTTCATTCAATAATTTTTCGGCAAGCAATATCCTTAACAAAAATGCTTGGAGACCATTACCTTCTGGCGATGGACAAAGGTTAAGTGTTAGAGCCCAATCAAATGGTTCATATTATCAAGCATATAATATGTCATTTGTTGAACCATGGTTAGGTGGTAAAAAACCAAACTCATTAACAGTTTCACTTTATCATACAATACAAACTAATGGAGTAAAAAAATCATCAGAAGGAAGAAAATCTATAAAAATATCAGGAATTGCACTGGGATTAGGTCGCAGACTTTATTGGCCCGACGATTTTTTCACTCTTTATAACGAATTAAGTTATCAGTTTTATAATCTTGATAAATGGGATGCATTTCTTTTTGATAACGGAAGAGCAAATAATATCAGCTTCAGTACAACTTTCGCAAGAAATTCAATTGATGCTCCAATTTACCCTAGAAAAGGTTCATCGTTTTCATTAGCACTTCAATTAACCCCACCATTCTCTGCATTCAATAATAAAGACTACACAACTATGTCTGACAGTGCAAAATATAAATGGGTAGAATATCATAAATGGACATTTAAATCATCATGGTTTACAAACTTGGCAGGAAATTTGGTAATGAACGCCCGTGCCGAATTTGGCTTCTTAGGATTATATAATAGAGCTATCGGACCATCACCATTTGAAGGGTTCTATGTTGGAGGTGATGGTTTATCTGGATATAATCTTTACGGACGTGAAACAATATCTTTAAGAGGCTATGACAGTGGTTCTTGACACCAGATAGGGGAGCAAATATTTATGATAAATATACTTTAGAAATTCGTTATCCTTTATCTTTAAATCCATCTGCAACATTTTATGTGTTAACTTTTGCCGAAGGTGGAAATTCTTGGTATAAATTTAAAGAATTTAATCCTTTTGATATAAGACGTTCAGCAGGAGTTGGTGTTAGAATATTTTTACCTATGTTTGGAATGTTAGGAGTTGACTGGGGTTACGGATTTGATGAAACCATCAAAAAGTATGGAGGAAATAAAAGTCAATTCCATTTTGTAATTGGACAACAATTTTAATAATAATAACTAATAAATTTTTTGATTATGAAAACTATTTTAATCAACTCATTATTGATAATAGCATTATCAACTGTATCTTACGCTCAAAAATTTGCTTTTGTTGACACTGAATACATTTTAAAAAACATCCCTTCTTATGCGACTGCACAAGACAAACTTGACCAAATTTCTGTAGAATGGCAAAAAGAAATTGAAGCATATTATACTGAAATTGATAAAATGTATAAAGATTTTCAAGCAGAAAAAGTTCTTCTTACCGAAGAAATGAAATCAAAAAGAGAAAATGCAATAATTGCTAAAGAAAAAGAAGTAAAAGAATTACAAAAAAAATATTTTGGTAAAGAAGGTGAATTATACAAAAAAAGGCAAGAATTAGTGAAACCTATTCAGGATGATGTATATAACGCTGTAAAAGACATTGCTACAGAAGGTGGCTATGCAGCAATATTTGATACATCCAGCGGAACAAATATGTTATTTACCGACCCAAAGGATATAAAAATTAATTTATATATTTGCAAAACAAAAATTTATGGAAATGAAAAAATTATCTTATTTATTAGCAATTAGTTTATTTGTATTAAGTGTTTTTACAAATGTAAATGCACAAACAAAAGGGAAGTTTGCACACATTGATTCTCAAGCGTTAATAACTTCAATGCCAGAAAAAGAAGCAGCTCAGAAAAAACTTCAGGAAGAAGCAAGTACTTTAGAAACTGAACTAGTTGCAATGCAGGACGAAATGCAAAAAAAGTATAAAGATTATCTAGCAAAAAAGGAAACTCTTACAGATTTAGTAAAACAATCAAAAGAAACCGAATTACAAGACTTACAAACCAGAATTCAAACTTTTCAATCAACAGCTCAAGAACAATTAGAAAAGAAAGAAGCTGAGTTATTGCAACCAATTATTGATAAAGCTAAAAAAGCTATAGAAGAAATTGCAAAAGAAAAAGGTTACATTTATGTATTAGACGTTAGTCTTGGTGTAATTCTTTATTTTTCATCAGAAAGCGAAGATCTTCTTCCTCTAGTCAAGAAAAAATTAGGTATTGTATAATCAATTTAAAAGCTATCGAAAAACGATAGCTTTTTTTTTCCAATTAATTTTGATTTTTTCAAATTTATTCAAAAAAAAAGCTGTATTATAAAATAATACAGCTCCATAAAAAAAATTGTTTTTTTAAGCAGGATGAATTGCTTCAACTGGACAAACATCTGCACATGCACCACAATCTGTACATGTATCAGGGTCAATTACATAAATATCACCTTCTGAAATAGCTTCAACCGGACATTCGTCTATGCAAGTACCACAAGCTGTGCAATCATCATTAATTTTGTATGCCATTTTTAATTTACTTTTGGTTAATAATTATGCAAATATATTTTTCATTTTCATTCTATAAAAGCAATTTAGTAAAAATTTTATAAGCAATTATATTATCATCTGAATATTAGGCTAATAAATTATAAACTAAATCTAACAAACCCAATGAATAACTTGAAGAAATAAGAATAATAGCAATCAGAAACCATTTTAAGAAATTTCCACCCCAAGATATTGCAAAATAAGCAGCAACAATTCCTCCAAATAAGTTCCCAATAGACGAAATCAAGCCAACTGCATATTCTACCTGATTATGAAGCATAAAAATTAATAATGAGAAGGGGCTATATAATAAAACAATAAAAACTTTTAATGCATTTGCCTTAACAATATCAAAACCCGATAATATTACAAGTGCAAATAACAGTAAAATTCCAACTCCAATATGAATAAAACCTCCATAAATGCCTATTAAAAAATATATAAACAAATGAAAAGCAGTAATTTTTCTTTTTTTAGTATCTATATTTCCTATAATCCACTTTTGTGGCTTATAAATAATAAAAAATAACATTAGAATCATTAGTAGTATTAGTAATAACATTAGTATTAGTAGTATTAGTAATAACATTAAAATCATTAGTAGTATTAGTATTAGTATTAGTATTAGTATTAGTATTAGTATTAGTAAT
>Ga0209211_10008808_pt1 | contig 13680 bp, 13 predicted proteins | sample RifGroA2_FD_183992 | JGI IMG/M metagenome (GOLD analysis project Ga0209211, IMG submission 183992) | Groundwater microbial communities from Rifle, Colorado, USA - Groundwater A2 (SPAdes) (version 2) | ecosystem: Environmental > Aquatic > Deep subsurface > Groundwater | place: Rifle, Colorado...
AATCCCTTAACCCTTTTGAACTCAAAAAAATTATCAACAAAAAGATCGAAAAAATCTTACAACTTGCTTCTTGATAACTCTTATGCTAAAAATCTCTCCGGGTAACATTCTTTAATGAGTCAACGGGCGGGGACAATTTTTAAAAAACTAGTCCCTGTCACTGATTTAATCTGTGTTATACTTTTGGTGTGAATAGCACGCATCCTCAAATAAAACGAACGTGGGGCTTCACCGTGACCGAGCTCATCATCGTCGTCATCATCATCGGCGTGCTGGCGGCGGTCGCCATCCCGAGCTACCGCATCCAGATGCTCAAGATGAAGAACCAGGAGGCGGTCCGCGTCCTGATGGTCATCTGGGAGGCGCAGAAGGAGTATTACAGGGAGAACGGTGTTTACACAAACAATATTAACAACTTGGCCATTGATATTCCAACTCCTCTTAAAAATTTTGCGAATCCAGTTTTGTACGCGGACAACTACAAAACCTGCAATTATGGTCCAAAGCGTAAGTTAGCAGCGCTAAGAGATAACGGCAATTCTTATACTCTTGATGTGCTGGAAGAAGGCCGTGTTGTTTGCGATTGGTGTGGCAGTTCTCTTTGCAAGAAAATGGGTTTTCAGGATGATTGGTAAATGGGATTCCCCGCTTGGTGATGGCGATCGTTCTTTTGGGTTTGGCGTTCATCGTTTATCTGGATGCCGCAATGTTGCGGCGTCGCGATGGGCGGTTGTTCAACAAGGTTTTCGCCGTCTCCCCGCCGTTAACGTTTGTCATGGCCGGGCTGATATTATTCCACCTGGCCGTTGTCGCGGATTCCCCCACGAATTTGCCCCCGTTTATTTTCGTTGTTTTGTTGGCCGTTTATCTTCTGCGCCGGGTCCGTTTTCAACAATTGGCAGGGACAGGCAAACCTGTCCCCCCGGATGAGGCAGGGGGATATCCGTCCTCCGTCCTTGTTTCCGACGCGTATAACGTCATCCTGATCTGGTTTCTGGCCATGGTCGTTATCGGCGCTTTTTTTAAAAGCGCCGGGGAGGTATTTCCGGCATTTGAATCCCCCATGGGGCGGCTGCTTCTTTCCGCGGTTTTTTCCTCGACGATCGCGCTCATCCTGATCGCCAGGGCGTCACAAAAATTCTCCGGCCGTGGGTTCCTTTATAACGCCGGATTGCGTAGAGGCGGGAGATCCGTCATGGAAGTGTTTGTTGTCCCGGCGCTGGCCGGGTTGTTTTTTGCCGTTGTTTCTTCGGCGATCATCTGGCTGCGCCACACGCAGCCGGTGACCCCGTTAAGCGAGGTCATCGAGGCCACGACGTCGACTTTCCTATTCGCGATTTTTCTGGTCATGGCGATCCTGATCGCCCCCTTGATTGAGGAGATCATTTTCCGCGGATATTTCTTCCACGTCATCAGCCGGGCCAGGGGCGAACGGTTCGCCATTTATGTTATTTCCCTGGTGTTCGCGTTTCTTCATGTCGGGCAATATTGGGGGGACTGGGCCGCGATCGCGATGGTCATGCTGTTGGGCTTCGCCCTGACGATCTTGCGCGCCCGTACCGCGACAACGCTCGCCAGTATCGTTACCCATTACGTGTATAACGCCGGGGTGACAATTGTCCCGTTTTATTTCTCAAGCTAGGGGCAAGGGGCATGGGGCATGGGACAAGGATTTATCTTGACCCTTGTTCCTTGCTACTTGCCCCTTGAGCATTACGATTTTAAAGCTTCATAAAATGTTGACAGGTTTGGGCAAATGTATGAGAATGCTATCTACTTGGAGAGTGGTCAGAGATCAGTGATCAGTGTTCGGTATTGAACTACTGACCACTGACCACTGACCACTGACTTATGAAAAACATTTATCTTCTCAAAGACCTCGCCAAGTTAAGCGGCCATTCGACGCATACCCTGAAATATTATCTGCGGCTCGGGCTCTTGAAAGAGATCGGCCGCTCTCCGGCGACGAGTTTCCGTTACTTCGACGATTCCTCCTGCGAACAGTTAAAGAAGATACGCCGGCTCCAGAAGGAGAAATATTCCCTGAAAGAGATCTGCGATCAACTGGACAAGTCTCATGATTAGAAAGTGTATTTTTATTTTAATGATGATCATTTTGGCCGCGGGTCGGCCGGCGATTGCGCGGGCGCAGGTTTTGAATGCGGTTTCCAATAGCATTTTGGAATCCGATCAGCCTGGAATAGCAGAGTCCATGGAAGCGGCTTCTCCCAAGGTCATCAAAACGACGCTCGATACGCTGGATGTCCAGGAGATGGATATCCGGGAGGTCCTCAAGCGGATCGCGTTTCAGAGCGGCCTGGAGATCGTCACCGACGAGGACATCAGCGCGCGGGTGACCATTTATCTGAAAAACGTCGATGTCTTTGACGCCCTGCGGATCGTCCTGGAGACCAATAACCTGGCCTACAGCCGGGATGCTTCACCGGCGGGTTCATCTGCCGGCGAACCGGCCGGTGAACAAAACACGGTTGTGCATGTGATGACGGCGCGGAGTTTTGAGAGCCGTTTCGGTTATCCGTTCAGCCAGAAGGTTCAGACGAAGATCATCCCGCTGGCCCACGCGCGGGCCGAAAAGGTAAGCGCGCTTTTGGAGAAAATGAAAGGCGAGGCCGGCAAGGTCATTTACAGCGAAGGCACAAAATCGTTCATTTTGATCGACGCTCCGCGGCAACTCGCGTCGATGAGCGATCTTGTCCGGGAGATCGATGTCCCCGTGGAGTCCCGGATATTCGAGTTGCGTCATGTCAAAGCCAGGGACCTGGCCCCGCGCGTTCAGGAATTTTTGACCCGGAACGTGGGGAGGATCGAATTTGGCGGCCGCGAAACGGGTTTGACCGTCGAAGATACGCCGCAACGCCTTGGCGAGATCGCCAGGCACATTGAAGAGCTGGACAAGCCTGCCAGGGAGGTCCTTCTTGAGGTCAAGATCCTCCAGATCATCCTTAACGATGAGAACCGGCAGGGGGTTGACTGGGAGGCGATCGTTTCCGATTATCAGAGCCTTCCCTTTACGGGGTTTGAGGGGCCGGGGACCGGTATCCTGGGCGCGGGCACGGTTTCCGAAGAGGATTATATTGTCCTCCTGGATGCCCTGGACACCGTCGGGATGCTTAACACGGTATCGAATTTGAAGATGACGGCGGGCGATGAAGGTCCTAATGAGATCCTGATCCGGGCGCAAGACTTGCTGGCGGATTTTGAGCCGCAAGAGCCGCAGGAGGGAATGTCCGCGAGAGCGGCGGTGCTTTACGGCGTTGGTTCGAGCCTGGGCGGCGACGAGCAAATTATGTTGAACATCCAGCCGCAGGTGCTCGGCGAGCCCGCCGGGGAGAAAAAAGAGTTAACGCTCAAGCTCCAGGAGGGCGCTACGATCGTTGTCGGCGGTTTATTTAAAAGTGTGCAGGTCGAGGCAACGCGCAAGATCCCCTTGCTCGGCGATCTGCCGTTGCTGGGTTTCGCGTTCCGGATGCAGGGCCAACGCTTGCGGGAAACGGAGATCATCGTCTTTTTGACGCCGAAGGTGATTGTGAAAGAATAGTGGTAAGTAATCAGTCGTAAGTCGTAAGTGGTAAGCAAATAAAAGAAAAGTAAAATGTATCAAAATTTATGACAACTGCGATGAGATTCAAAGAAATATTTTATAGTTTTTTGCCGAGAAAATTTTATAAAGTCTTTAACTTACGACTTACAACTTACGACTTACGACTAAAACTGATTTGGCTTGTTGTTTTGTCTCTCGCGCTCTTCGCAAGCGGCTGCGCGACAGCGCCCGGCGGGCGCGTGACGGATTCGCGCAAACGGATCTACCTTAAGGACCTCTGCGACCGGTATTCGCTCCCCTGGCAATGGGACCACATTTCCCAGACGGTGGACCTGAAAATAGAAGGTGTCAGCGTCCGTATTTTGGCCGGGAGTAATATTTTGTTGCTGGGCAAGGAACAGGTCAGGTTAAATACTCCCGTGATGATCGAGGACAGCTCGGTGATGCTGCCGCGTGATTTCAAGGTAAAGGTGATGGACAGGTTCCCGAAGCTCTTCAGCGCGAAGGCGCCCTCGCGGGCGATGCGGGCCGCCCGGGGTCCGCGCGTGTTCCGGAAGTTGCGCGAGGTCGTTATCGACGCCGGCCACGGCGGCAAGGACCCGGGCGCGATCGGTGTCACGGGCATGCAGGAAAAAACGGTCGTCCTGGATGTCGCCCGGCGGCTGAAAAAACTGCTGGAGGCCGCGGGGGTCAAGGTGACGATGACCCGCCAGGACGATACATTCATTTCCCTGGCGGAGCGCACCGCGATCGCCAGCCGGTCGAAGGCGGAGCTGTTTGTCAGCATCCACGCCAATGCCAGCCCGGTGCGCGGCGTCCATGGCGCGGAAGTGTATTGCCTGAAGGATTTAGGAACGCTGGAGAAAAATGAGGCCCAGCGCCAGGCGAACCATAAATTGATGTTCAAGAATCTGGCCATGAAAAAGGGTTCTTTGAGCCTTGAAGATATCATTGAGGATATGCTTTATACCCACAAGCAGAGCGTTTCCCCGGTGCTGGCGGAAAACCTGGTGGACGGGGTGGCCCAAACGGCCAAGGCGCAGGACCGCGGGGAGAAGCAGTCGCGTTTTTTTGTTCTGCGCAACACGCTGATCCCGGCGGTGCTGGTGGAGATCGGTTTCGTGACCAACCCCAAAGAAGGGCGGCTGCTCAAAACCGATGATTACCGGCAAAGAATCGCCGAGGGGCTGGCGAAGGGGATTCTGGGGTACGGGGATGGACGGTGAGAAAGAAAATAGTACAGGGTCAAGGGGCAAGGAATAAGGGTCAAGGAAGAAAACCTTGACCCATGACCCTTGCTACTTGCCCCTAGCGGAGAGGGACATTGTGGATGTATTTGAATAACAATCCTATTGGCGTTTTCGATTCCGGCCTTGGCGGGCTGACCGTCGTCAAGGAATTGATCCGCCTGCTGCCCCGCGAACACATTGTCTACTACGGGGACACCGCGCGCGTGCCGTACGGGACCAAGTCCCGGGAGGCCATCATCCGGTTTTCGCACGAAAATATGCGCGTTCTTTTGAAGCGTAACGTCAAGATGGTGGTCGTGGCCTGCAACACGTCTTCGAGCTACGCGCTTGGGATATTGCGGAAACATTTTCATTTGCCCATCGTGGGCGTGATCGACCCCGGCGCGCGCAAGGCCGCGGAGGTGACGCGCAATAAAAAGATCGGGGTCATCGCGACCCCGGCGACGGTCAACAGCCGTTCTTACGCGCGAGCCATCGCCCGCCGCGACCGCGCGATCAAAATATCCAGCCAGGCGTGTCCCTTGTTTGTCCCGCTGGTGGAGGAGGGGTGGCTGCGCAAGCCCGTGACCACCGCCGTGGCCCGGGAATATTTGGGGCCGTTACGCCGGTCCGGCATCGACACGCTGGTATTGGGGTGCACGCATTATCCGTTGCTGAAAAGTGTTCTTAAAGACGTGATGGGCGCGAAGGTGGCGCTGGTCGATTCAGCCCACGAGGTCGCCGCCGAAGTCAAGCGCGTCCTGCACGAGCGCCGGCTGCTGCGGACTTCCGGCGGGCGGGCGCGGCGCGCGTTTTTGATCAGCGACCGGCCGCAGCAGTTCGAAAAAACGGCCAGGGAGTTTTTGGGATATAATATCAAGGCAGTGAAAATCTAGTTGACCGCGTATTTCGTATCTCGCATTTCGTATCTCGTTTGATGTCTGGCGCAGGATTTACGAAATACGAGCGACGAGCGACGAGCGACGAAATCATGTTTGAGCTTTCCGTCAAAAGTCACATCGCCTCCGCGCATTTTTTGAGAGGATACCAGGGCCGGTGCAAGGACCTGCACGGCCACACCTGGCACATCGAGGTCGTGATCGCGGGTGATGATCTGGACCCGGTCGGCATGGTGGCGGATTTCGCGGTCTTAAAGAGGCAATTGAACGAATTCCTGATGCCCGTCGACCACGTGTGCCTCAACGACCTGGAGTATTTCAAGGGGAACAACCCGACGACCGAAAACATCGCCAAATACGTTTACCAAAATTTTGCCGGGGTGGTCGCTCCGCTGAAGATCAAAAGGGTGCAGGTGTGGGAGTCGGAGACTTCGAGCGTGGTGTATTACGAGTAAAGAGGCAGAGAAGGAGAGAAACAAGAGACAGGAAGCAAGAAGCAGAGAAAAAATAAAAGGTCGAAATGATCAAGGTAATTTCACGTTTCGGATGTCTGCGATTTATTTTTTTCTTTGCCTCTTTGTATCTTGTTTCTTTGCTTCTTAAATTATGAAGGCAGTTATTCTCCTCTCCGGCGGGCTGGATTCCGCGACGGTTTTGTACTACGCGAAGGCCAAAGGGTTCGCGCCGCAGTGCCTGATTTTCGATTACGGGCAAAGGCACCGGGTGGAACTTAAGAAGGCTACGGCAATTGCCCGGCAGGCCGGGTGTCCGTGCCGGGTCGTTTCGATCCGTCTGCCGTGGGGCGGGTCGGCCCTGCTGGAGAGGACAACCCGCTTGCCGCGCAGAAAAACAATTGACCCCGGGGAAATCCCGGTCACCTACGTGCCCGGCCGCAACATTATTTTTTTGAGTTTCGCCGCCTCTTTTGCCGAGGCGGCGGGTGCCCGCGCAATTTTCATCGGCGCCAACGCGCTGGATTACTCCGGCTACCCGGATTGCCGGCCGGAATTTTTTCGGGCGTTCCAGCAGGCGCTCGACCGGGGGCTGAAGGCGGGCGTTCAGGGAAAGAGAATCAGGATTTACGCGCCGCTTCTTCGCAAGACCAAGGCGCAGATCATTAAACTGGGGCTGAAGTTAAAGGTCCCCTACGCCCGGACGTGGTCGTGTTACAAAGGCGGGCGCCGGCCCTGCGGGACGTGCGACAGTTGTTTGCTGCGCCGCCGGGGATTTGAAGAGGCGGGCGCGGCGGATCCGCTCGTTAAAGAAGCAGAGAAGTAAGAAACAAGAGGCAAAGATAAAAAAAGATGCAGAGAATCAAGATGTAAAGACGCAGGAAAAAAAACAAGGAATCCGGATCAGTTATTCTTTTTTTGAAATATTTTTGCTTCTTCTTTGCTTCTTGCCTCTTTGTTTCTTGCTTCTTAATGGATGAGTATGATTAAAGCCCGAATTTCCGAAATCTTCCATTCCATCCAGGGCGAGGGCAAGTACACCGGCCGCGAGCAGGTGTTCGTGCGGTTCTTCGAGTGTAACATCCGCTGCGCGTGGTGTGACACGCCCGGCGCCATCGGCGACACGACCCGCCATTACAAGGAGTACGGCCTCGAGGAACTGTTCGCCGAGGTCAGAGACCTTTGGCCGGGCTGCCATTCGGTGAGCTTAACCGGCGGCGAGCCGCTGGTGCAGAAGGATTTTATCAAAGCGCTTTTGCCGTCGCTGAAGAAAGAGGGGATGAGGTCTTATCTGGACACCAACGGGGTCCTGGACCGGAACCTCGCCGGGATCATCGATGACGTGGACATTGTCGCGATGGATTTCAAGTTGCCCAGCTCGACGAAATGCCGGCCGTACTGGGAAGAACACGCGGCGTTTTTACGGATCGCCCGGCAGAAAGAGGTCTTCATCAAGGTGGTCGTCTCCAGCGACACGGCCCAGGAGGATATCGCGCGTTGTGTGGAGCTGGTCGCGGGCGTCGACCCGAACATCCCCCTGGTCTTGCAGCCGAATTATTTCGAGCGGCAAAACGGCGCCCTGGACCGCTGCCTGGATTACCAGGACTACTGCCGGCAATATTTGACCGACGTCAAGGTGATGTCGCAGATGCACAAGGTGTGGAAAATTCGTTAAACTGTAGGGGCAGGCCTCGTGCCTGCCCGAATAATCAGGTGACGGGCGGCCACAAGGGCCGCCCCTACATTATCAATTCAGGAAACCATTATGAAAAATAAAAAATCATCTTACGAAGACCTGCAAAATAATATCCGCGGCCTCAAGATGCCGGCCATCGAGGTCTGGGACAATAAATACCCGGACCGGGATTACGCGGTGCACCTGTCCACCCCGGAATGCACGTGCATTTGTCCCAAAACAGGTTTGCCGGATTTTGTGACGGTCAACGTGACCTACGGGCCTGATAAAACGTGCGTGGAGTTAAAGTCATTCAAGATGTACATCACGGCCTTCCGCGAGGTCGGGATCTTTCACGAACACCTCGTCAATAAAATCCTGGACGACGTTGTCGCCGCCTGTCATCCCCGCTGGGCAAAGGTGGAGGCGGCCGTGAACCCGCGCGGCGGGATCACGGCGACAGTGGCGGCGGAGTACCAAATGAAGCCTGGACTTACGGAACGAAGTGAACGTAAGTCCAGGGGCTGAATTTGGCCCTTGACAATTTGGCCAAATTGTCAAGGACGTGCTCATTGAAGAGGGAAAGGGGTTTTTATGACACGAATCGACGGCCGCAAGTTTAATGAATTACGTAAAATTAAAGTGACCAAAGATTTCGTCAAGCACGCCGAGGGGTCATGTCTCATCGAATTCGGCCACACGCGCGTCATCTGCACGGCGAGCGTTGAGGAAAGCGTGCCGCCTTTTTTAAAAGGCAAAGGCACCGGCTGGGTGACCGCTGAATACGGGATGCTGCCCCGCTCCACGGACACGCGGATGAGGCGGGAGAAAACGCTCACCTCCGGGCGGACGCTGGAAATCCAGCGGTTGATCGGCCGGTCGCTGCGCGGTGTGGTCGACGTGGAACAATTGGGCGAGCGCACGGTAAAAATCGACTGCGACGTCATCCAGGCCGACGGCGGCACGCGCACGGCCTCGGTGACCGGCGGCTTTATCGCCCTGGCCCTGGCGCTGCAGAAAATCAAGAAACAAAATCTGATCGGCCGTGTCCCTTTGACTGATTACGTGGCCGCGGTGAGCGTCGGCGTCCACAAGGGACAGCCGCTCCTTGACCTGGATTACAGGGAAGATTCTTCCGCGGACATGGACATGAACGTGGTGATGGTCGGCGCGGGGAAATTCGTGGAGGTGCAGGGCACCGCCGAGAAGAAACCTTTTTCCAAAAAGGAAATGGATCAGCTGCTCGATCTGGCGGGGAAGGGAATCCGGGAATTAATTAAAGTGCAGAAAAAGCATGTGGAAACTATTTAGTCCTCAGTCATCAGACTTCAGTCTTCAGACAAATCTGACGACTGATGACTGACGACTCACCCAATGCACGAACTTATCATCGCCACCACCAACGCGGGCAAACTGCGGGAGATCAGGGAACTTCTTAAGGGTCTCGACGTCAAGATCACGTCTTTGTCCGATTATCCGGACGCGCCCGGAGTCGAAGAGGACGGGAAGAATTTCGTCCAGAACGCGCTCAAAAAAGCGGCCACCATCGCCTTGTACACGGGGAAACTGACGCTGGGGGAAGATTCCGGTCTGGAAGTTAAAGCCCTCGGCAACAAGCCGGGAATTTATTCGGCCCGTTTTGCTGGAAGCGGCGCGACGGACAAGAAGAATAATGCCAAATTATTGCGGTCGCTCCGCGGCGTGTCTTTTAAAAAACGTCAGGCCCGCTACCGCTGCTTCGCGGCCCTTGTCGACGGAAAAGGCGTGATCGACGTGGTCAGCGGCTCCTGCGCGGGTTTGATCGCGCTCAAGGGCAAAGGCAGTAACGGCTTCGGCTACGACCCGCTTTTTTTCATCCCCCGCTACAACAAAACCTTCGGCGAATTAGACCCGTCCGTCAAGGCGGAGATAAGTCACCGCGCGCGGGCCTTTCGGAAAGTAAGAAGGGTACTTGAGAAATACTTAGAATGCAGGGCAAGGGGCATGGGTCAGGGAACAAGGAATAAAAGCCTTGCCCCTTGTTCCTTGCTACTTGACCCTGTCAGAATATTTCCTTCAATATCGTCCCGATCCCTTCTTTGAATCCTTCCTTGAGGACGTCGGTCGTTTTTTCGAGGACCTTAAACGGAAGCGTCTGGACTTTGTGTTGCGGGTTGCGCAGGGTGCCGGTCAGTTTGATGGTGATGTAATCTCCCCCGGAGAGTAAAAGCGAAGGGATCTTCTTGAGCGATCCGGATTCGGCGGCGACCAGTTCCGCGAAAGTGGGCGTGACCTCGAAGTTGATGTTCCCGTCAAGATCGATCCATCCCTGCCCTTTGAGACTGATCGTGGCGCTGTTCATCGCGGCGTCGACGGTCGTGATCTTCCCGTCGGCCACGGTAAAATCCGCCTGCCCGTTGGTGAAAACAACGTCCTTGAATTCCGGGATCAAAAGTATCTCCGGAAGCCCTTCCAGGATGTTCCAGCGCCAGAGGTGTCCATTGGTCACGGACAGCGAGCCGTCGCCTTTCCATCGCGCGGGGTCCGCGGGATTGCCGCTCAAATTAACCAGCGCGGAAAGGCGTCCGGCCAGGAATTTATTTTTAGGGAGGCTGGTTTCGCGCAAGACGGCCAGGTCCAAGCCTTCCAGCGAGCCGGTCAATTGCGCGGCGGGTTCTTCCTGCGTCAGGTCCACCGAAGAAATGAGGTCAAGGCCGCCGTTATAGACGCGGCCGGTGAGGTTGCATTTACTGACGTGCCGGTCGCGCTGTGTGTATTCGATGGCCGGCTCATCGAAGTGAAACCCTGCGAAGGACACCGTCGGCGCACGGGCGGTAAATGTCAGGTCCCAGTCCCGCCACTGCTTCGGCTTTCCTTTAAAGAGGCCTTCGCCGGCGAACGTGCCGGCGGGCTGGAGTTTCGCGATCCGCTCTTTGAGCGCGCCTGAAAACGCGCCCAGGTCCCCGAGGTCCAGGGCAAACGTTCCCCGGATGTCCATGTCCGGTTCGCCGCCTTCCAGCAGATGCACGTCGCCTTTGACATCTGCCCCGCTGTTAAAATATTTCCCCGTCAGGAAGACGATCTGAAAGGCCTGGTTCAGGATCTTCAGCTGGGCGGAAGCGTTCAGGTCTCGCGAAGCCACCTGGATGTCCATGGTGGGCCGCGAAAAGTCGGCGAATTGTCCGTTGAGCGTGTATTGGTTTTTTTGGTAAAGGCCGCGGAGATCTTTCCAGACGACCAGGTCTTTTTGGTAGCCGATCTCCCCGGTAATGCCCGTGATATCGCCGGGGAGCCTGGGGCCGGCGAGGGCGGCGTCGCGGAATTGGGCGTTGAACCGGACGTCCGCGGCCGCGGGATCTTTGGCATCTCCGATGTAAGAGGCCTCGACGACGGCTGTCCCGGAGGGAAGGACATGTGTTTTTTCCGCCAGCGCCGGAAAGGCCGCGAACAATTCTTGCAGGTCAAGGTTGCCGGTTTTCGCCCGGACATTCAAAACGGGCCGGAGGAAATTGATCAGGGAGCCGGAGAGTTGAACGTCGGTCCCCCGCGTTTGAAAGGTCAATCCATCGCCGGCGAGCCGGTTCGTTTCGATCTGGAGCGTCCCGCGTATTTTTTCGATTTGTCCAACGCCGGGGACGCCCTTAAGGATCGCGTCGGTCAAGTGCAATTCGCCGGAATAGAAATATTTATTGTCTGTGCCGTCGGGGTCGTATTGATACGTGAGGCCGCCGTCGGGGTGTCCTTCCAGGGCGATCTGCGGCGTCAATTGCAGGTGAGCGTTCCCGAAATCCAGGTCGGATTCGACCTCGCAACCGCCTTCCCTGCAGGTTGCCAGTGTTTGCCGGCTTTTAAAATCCGTCTGCAGGGATCTTCCCTGACCTAAATCCAGCCGCGCGCCGGATAGTTGCAGGTCGCTCAAGACGCCGAACTTGCCTTTCTCGAACGCGAGTTTTGTTTTTTGCGTCGTCAGGTTTCCGCTTAATTTATGGTCGGCGGAAAACGCCGCGTCCAGCCCGTTGATGTCCAGGGCCGTTTCCAGGCGGATGCCACGTTCATCGTTATGGATGATCAAATTGTCGGCCTGGAAAACTTGCGCGCGGACACCTTTGTTCTCTCCGGTGACCACGCGCGCCTCTTTGAGGACAAGGTCGCCCTGGGCGGAGATCCCCCGCGGTGAAATATCCAGCGAGCTGACCTCGGCGCTGATTTTGCCCGCGAAGGAACGCCCTTGCGCGAGCGTGATCAACGTTGAGTCGGATTCCAGACGCCCGCCGGCCCTCCAGCGTCCTTCCTGACGCGTCAGGGAAACGCCGGTTGCCTGTAGAGATGTGATGATTTTTTTCCCGTCGGCAAGATCGACGTCCATCTTGTCGATGGTCACGCTCCCCTGGGCCTGCAGTCCGCCGCGTTCCCAATTCAGGTTCACATCCAGCGCGGTGAGGATACCATCTTGAAAATGGATCTCCCCCGGCAAAGAAACAAACGACAGATATTGGGCCAGCGCGATACGCTGCGCCATGACGCGGGCGGAAAGCTTGCGCGGTTCGAGGTAATAATTCCCTTTGATGTTGACGGCAGATTCGCGGCGGGGGACTTTGCATCGCAAGGCAAAGCGGATGATCTTGTTGAGCGAGACCCGGGCGTCAAGGTCGATGTCGCTGATCACCTCATGAAAATTCTCCGGCACGGTCTGGTCGGTGTAGGCGATCTCGCCGTTTTTGACGATGATCTTGCGCGGGGCGATGGTCCATGAACTCCCGGGAGATTTTTCCGTGGCCAGCAGATCCGAGAAATTCCACCGACCGGCACTTTCGCGCGTGATTTGTATAAATGGCCCGCTGACGTATATCGACGGGATCAAGATGAGTTTTTTCTGGAACACCGGCGCCAGCAGAACATGGAAGGTGACCTCATCGGCCCGCAGGAAAACACGGTCGGGGGCGTCTTTCTGATAAACGGTCACGTTGCGCACGACAAATCCGCTCAACGGGCTGAAGCGGATCTCGTCGATGGTAACGTTACGGTGGAGGTATTCCTGCGCCTTGAGGATGACGAAGCGCTTGAACTGCACGGGCAAAAAGATGTTCTGAATATAGAAATAAAGAAAATACGACAGGATGAAGACCGTCAGGAGGGTATAGATCGTCTTGCGCGTCCAGTGGATTGAGTGCATCGGGAAGTATTATAACGGGCGGCGGGTTTGTTGGAAAGCAAAAAGGCGTCAAACAACGTGATTTCCGATTTTCCATTTGCCCGCGGGGGATCTTTTTTGTACACTGTAATCATGCCGGATAACCTTCCGCAGAAATCCTACGACGCGCTCTTCGCGGCCATCCGCCGGGAATTTCAGCGGGGTCTGGCCCGCGCGCAGGAGGCCGTGTACCGGCAAAGAGTCATCATCAACTGGCGCTCCGGCCGGCACATCCACCGGTTTTTGGCGCAAGCTCCCGATGCTGAAGCGCCTCATCTGGTCCGCATCGCAAGGGGCATGGATTCCAGCCTGGACGTGGTACGCAAAATACTCAAATTCTACCGGTGTTTCCCGAAACTGCCCAAGAATCCGCCCTTGTCCTGGTCGCAGTACCGGGCGCTGTTGACCGCCCCGGCGGCCCAGCGGTCGTTGTTGCTTAAAAAAGCGATCACCGAAGGCATCGGCTCCGAAGAATTATACGCCCTGATCAGCGCCGGCCGTCACCGCCTGCCCGCCGGGGACGCAAAACCCGCCGGGAAACTGGATTACACCCGGGGGAAACTGTACATTTACAAAACGCTCCAGGGCAAACACCGCAGGCTCAAAAAAGGCGAGATCATGGTCGACGGCGGGTTTAAGTGGCGGCGTAAGGTCAAGATCAGCCCTGACAGCCGGTTGACCGGCGGGCACATC
>Ga0209211_10008809_pt1 | contig 13679 bp, 14 predicted proteins | sample RifGroA2_FD_183992 | JGI IMG/M metagenome (GOLD analysis project Ga0209211, IMG submission 183992) | Groundwater microbial communities from Rifle, Colorado, USA - Groundwater A2 (SPAdes) (version 2) | ecosystem: Environmental > Aquatic > Deep subsurface > Groundwater | place: Rifle, Colorado...
AGCCACAAGACATAATAAAGGCACTAGAGATATAGACTTTTTTCACTTTAGATTAAATCTAATTTTATGACTTCAGCACATCAAAATAAAATTATCCCCTTTAATTAAAATAATTTTGGAATTAAATTTTATTTTATACTTTTGTAAATTATTAACTCTATAAATTATTTATTTATGAAAAAATTATTATTAATTGTTGCTGTTATTACTGCTTTTTCTTTTGTGTCTTGTAAAAAAGACCGTACTTGTACCTGTACAACTAGTGTAAATGGTACGGTAGTTGGCGATCCTAATATTACTACTTATAACAAGTCAATGAAAGGAGATGCAAGACTTTTTTGTATGAGTACCACTGAAGTTGATGGCAGTACTACAACAAAAGTTGAATGCACATTAAAGTAATTGTTTGCTAATTAAAAAAAGCGTTCTTCGGTGAAGAACGCTTTTTTTATTCATTTTTTTATGCTTAAAAAAATATTTTTAACAGTTTTGTGTTCACTTTTAGGGTTGGTATTTATTATTTCAGGATATTTAAAATTGTACCCTATAGAGCCATTTGAATATACTTTTGTTGATATAGGAATATTTAACTGGCAGGCAGCTCCCTTTATTGCCAGATTTCTCATAGGATTGGAACTATTTATTGGATTCTTTTTACTTTTCAATATATATCTGCACAAACTTGCATACAAATCAGGCGTTATAGTTCTTTTAATATTCTGTATGTATCTTGTATTACTAATTTTTTTAAGTGGTAATAAAGGGAATTGCGGTTGCTTTGGTACTTATTTTCAAATGACACCATTGCAGGCGTTAATTAAAAATATTATAATGCTGGGAATTTTCTTTGTTTTATTAAAATTTCATAACGGATGGAAAGTTGCTAAAAAAATTCGTTATATTATTATTCTTGTAATTGTAACAATATTTATTTTGCCATTTGTTCTCAATCCTGTTCAACTTGATTATTCTGAAGCATATTTGAATAAACCTGAAAATAATTCATATATTCCTTTGGATTCTTTGTACAAATCGGCAACTCTAAATGTTCCACCCAAATCACTTTCAACAAATAAACACATTATTGTTTTTTTTAGCTTAAAATGTAAATATTGCAGAATAGCTGCAAACAAAATAAGAATTATACATAAACGAAATTCTAAAATTCCTTTTTATTTTGTTTTTAATGGTGAAGAACAAGATTTAAAGCAATTTTTTGAAAATACTGATACCGAAGATATTCCTCATTGCATGTTACTTGGAAGAAATTTCGTTTATTTGGCTGGAGTTGAGTTGCCCGTTATTTACCTTATTAATAATAGTATTGTAGAGCATCAGGTAAATTATCTTGACCTTGATCAAGAAAACCTTGAAAACTGGCTCAAGTAATATTGTTTATTCTTTCTATTACTAACCTTCCTATAAATAGTGTCTGTCTATAATGTCCGATTTTTTTCGTTATGCTCGTTTTGAAAACAGTCATTTACTACAGTAAACTCCTTGGTTTTCAAAACTTCGTATGCCTCAAACTCGAACATTATTAATCAGACACTGACTTTATGGGCAAACACTAAATAGTTAATTAAAACCTATCTTTGCACAAATTATAAAAATAAATGCACAAAGCCGGTTTTGTAAATATTATAGGTAAGCCAAACGCTGGAAAATCAACTTTAATGAATGCATTGGTTGGTGAAAAACTTAGTATTGTAACCCCAAAAGCCCAAACTACACGACATAGAATAATAAGTATATTAAATGGCGTTGATTATCAAATAGTTTTTTCGGATACCCCTGGAATTATTGAGCCAAGCTATAAAATGCAAGAATGTATGATGACATTTGTTGAAGAAGCATACAAAGATGCAGATATTCTCATTTTTTTAGCAGACACATCTGAAGAACCTGACATAAAAAATATTCCTGCTGATTTGCTTTCAACTAAAATTCCAATAATTTTGGTTTTAAATAAAATTGATTTATCGGAGCAGGAAACAGTAGAAAAAAAATTAAGAAAATGGCAAACAATATTTCCTAATGCTAAACAACTTGCAATAAGTGCATTACGAAACTTTAACGTTAATTCTTTAACATCATTAATTGTAGAGCTTTTGCCCGAAAATCCACCATATTACGATAAAGAAACTTTAACCGACCGCAGTCAACGTTTTTTTATAAGCGAAATTATTCGCGAAAAATCTTTATTGTTGTATCATAAAGAAATTCCATATTGCGTTGAAATAGATGTTGAGGAATTTAAAGAAGACGAAAAAATAATCCGCATTTCGGCAATAATTTATGTTGTTAGAAGTTCACAAAAAATGATTATCATTGGCGAAGGAGGTAGAGCAATTAAACGACTTGGAACAGATGCAAGAAAAGACATTGAGGAATTTTTAGGGAAAAAAGTTTTTTTACAATTATTTGTTAAAGTTCAAAAAAACTGGAGAGACAACACACTGCTTTTGAAGAAATTTGGATATATTAAATAAAGTACAAAGTATTAAGTACAAAGTATTAAGTATCAAGTACAAAGTAATAATTTAAACAATAAAAAATAAATATTATGAACAGGTATAAAGAATTAAAAGTTTGGCAAGAAGCCATTGATTTATCAGTTGATATTTACAAAAAAACAAAATTGTTTCCGAATGAGGAAATGTATGGCTTAACATCACAATTGAGGCGTGCAGGCGTTTCGGTTCCAAGTAACATTGCAGAAGGTGCAGGAAGAAACACTAAAGGAGAGTTTAAATATTTTCTTGGCATATCAAATGGTTCAGCTTGTGAAATAGATACACAATTGATAATTGCAAACAAATTAGATTATATCAATATTAGCGAGTACGAGAATTTTTCTAATAGAATAGAGCATATTAAAAATATGATTTTCAAACTTCAGCAAACATGCAAATAAATCAGTCTTTGTACTTGATACGTTGTACGTTATAAAATAAAAGATGTCAGGAATAATAGCAATTGTAGGGCGCCCAAATGTTGGTAAATCAACATTGTTTAACCGATTAGTAGGTTTTAGACAAGCCATAGTTGACAAAATAAGTGGCGTTACCCGTGACCGTCAGTATGGAAAAAGCGAATGGTGTGGAAATCAATTTTCGGTTATTGATACAGGCGGTTATGTTACTAACTCCGATGATATTTTTGAATCGGAAATCAGAAAGCAAGTAAAATTAGCAATTCACGAAGCAAACATTATTTTATTCATAGTAGATGTTTATGGCGAAATTACCGACCTTGATTTAGAAATCGCAAATATTTTAAGAAAAAACAATAAAAAAGTTTTATTAGTTGCAAATAAAGTTGATAATAATGAGAGAATTGCCGATGCTCAAATTTTTTATAAATTAGGATTAGGCGAAGTTTTTTGCATTTCGGCTATGTCGGGTAGTGGAACTGGCGAATTGCTTGATGAAACAGTTAAATTTTTACCTAAAACTGAAAACGAAGCCGACAGTTCTGAACTCCCAAAAATAGCTATTGTTGGACGCCCAAACGCAGGAAAATCATCACTGCTAAATTCGTTAATTGGCGAAGACAGGCACATTGTTACTCCAATTGCAGGAACAACTCGCGACTCTATTTTTACACGTTACAACAAATTTGGAATGGACTTTTTTTTAATAGATACGGCAGGATTGAGAAAAAAAGGAAAAGTTACCGAAGATTTAGAATTTTATTCGGTAATGCGTGCAGTAAAAACAATTGAAAGTTCTGATATTTGTTTGTTAATGCTCGATGCCACACGGGGAATTGAAGCTCAAGACATTAATATTTTAAGATTAATTGACACCAACAATAAAGGTTTAGTAATTTTAGTAAATAAATGGGATTTAGTTGAAAAAGATAACAAAACTACTGATGAGTTTACTAAAATTATTAAAGAAAAAATTGAACCTTTTGTTGATGTGCCGATTATTTTTATCTCTGCTATAACAAAACAAAGAATACTTAAAGTTTTAGAAACTGCAATTGAAGTTTATAACAACCGTAAACAAAAAATAACAACTCACAAACTTAACGAAGTGTTTTTAGAAATAATTTCAACATATCCGCCTCCGGCTGTAAAAGGAAAATTTGTTAAAATTAAATATATAACTCAACTACCAACCCCATTCCCTTGTTTTGCATTTTACTGCAATTTGCCTCAATACATTAAAGAGTCGTATAAAAGGTTTTTAGAAAATAAAATTCGTTCTATTTATAATTTTAAAGGAGTTCCCATTACAATTTATTTCAGAAAAAAATAAGTTGTTTTATTAATTTTTACTAATTTTGAATTACAATTCATTATTCTAAAATGAAAATTATATACATTATAATAATTGCTTTATCATTAATTTGGGTTTCATGCCAAAAGCCGGTTAAATATTCTGAAATACCTGATATTAAATTTCTTTCTATTCCGATTAAAGACACCATTATTTTCGAGAATCATATTAAAAGATGCGTTTTGAGTTATTATTTAATTGATGGAGATGGAGATATTGGATTTAAAGATGGTGACACGTTACCACCATACGAAATAACTGGAAATTATCACAACAACGTATTAATAACCATGTACAAAATGGTTAATGGGATTTATAATGTTGTTGATACTCCTGAAATTGGAACATATTTATATTTCAGAACTAAATACATTGAGTCAATTGACCAAAACAAAGCTTTAAAATGTACTATCTTAATTTATCTTGATTTCTTTACTCCAATGAGCTGGGACTCTGTAAGATTCGATTTTTATATGTACGACCGTGCATTAAACAAAAGCAACCTTGCAACTACTGGTCTTATCGTTTTTAATTAGTGTCTGTCCATAATGTCCGATTTACTCATACCTTTTTTATATTTTTAAGGTATTCGTGAGATCGCTTCGCTAAGTTCTGCGTTATTCTCGTATTAATAAACAGTCATTTACTACAGTAAACTCCTGATTAATACTTCGAATGCCTTGAATTCGAACATTATGAATCAGACACTGAGTTTATAGACAGACACTACATAGTTATTAACTTTTAAAACCCTTTTAGGTTTAAAACCGTGCCATGTTTTATTGAATCGCAAGCCTCAAATCCGATAACTATCGGATCGAACGTTATATCCGATATCGGATTCAGACTCTCGACTTTATGGACAATCGCTATTTATAAAATAATTTTTCATATTTTTGAATTTTTTAGTATTTTTAAAATACTTTTGCCTTGTTATGTTTAAAGTAAAAAAAGAGATACTCCGCTTTAACGAATCATTCGATGAGTTTAGAAAAGTGATACTTAAGCTTTCCGATTTTCTTTTTTTATTTGCAAGTCTTTTAGGAATAATTTTAATGATATATTATTTCGGTTTCGACATTTTACCATCAATTAAATTAAATCTCGAATTATTCTTTGAATTTATAGTCGATTTGTTTTTTGGATTAATATTTATCCGTTTGTTATTTAATATTGGCAGGAAACGTAAAACACCAGCAATAATGTTTGATGTTGTATTGTTTTTGTTACTTGGTTTAATGTTACTTGAAAAACACGTTTTTACTGAATGGTTTTTAAATCATCTTCAAATATTATCGTTTTTACAAAAAAATGTTTTCATATATCTTATTATTTTATTGTTGTTTATAATAGAAATATCTAAACGAAGTTTATTTATTTTTCTCGGAAAATTTAATCCGGCACTTTTATTTATTATAAGTTTTTTATTTATTATAACAATTGGAACAGGGCTTTTACTTTTGCCTAATTCAACAAATTCCGGAATTAGCTTTATTGATGCACTTTTTACCTCAACAAGTGCAGTATGTGTTACTGGACTTGTTTCGGTTGACACACAATTTGCTTTTACAGCTTTAGGCAAAGGGATTATTTTAATTTTAATTCAGCTAGGCGGGTTAGGAGTAATGACTTTTACAAGTTTTTTTGGTTTATTCTTTTCGGGAAACAATTCGTTTCACAACAACATATATATAAAAGATATGATTAACAACGATACTATTAGCGATATTTTTAAAAACTTATTTAAAATTATTATTTTTACATTTGTTATTGAACTAATAGGGGCGATTATAATTTATGCAAACATCAACAGATTTTATTTTCCTGATGAATTGGCAAATTTAAAATTCTCTGTTTTTCATAGTATTTCGGCATTTTGTAATGCGGGATTTTCTACTCTATCGCAAGGATTATATGATGCTCGTCTTCGTTTTAATTTTCCTGTTCATTTAATTGTAGCATTTTTAATTATACTTGGTGGAATTGGATTTCCAATACTTTTAAATTATTACAAACTATTAAAACATTATACACAAAATTTATATCGTAAAATTATTAATAAAACATATATACATAAACCCAATATTATTAATATAAACACCCGAATTGTTGTTTATACAACTTTTGCATTATTAGTTTTTGGAACAGTTGCTTTTTTTATTACCGAATATAGTAATACTCTGAAAGACTATAGTTTACAAGGAAAAATTATTGAAGCATTTTTCTTATCGGTTACTCCTCGTACCGCAGGATTTAACACTGTTGATTATAGTACAATTTTACCCGTAACGATTTTGTTAACAATTTTTTTTATGTGGGTAGGTGCTTCGCCAGGTAGTACAGGTGGTGGGGTTAAAACAAGTTCATTTGCAATAGCAATACTTAATGTTTTTAGTATTGCACGCGGAAAAGACAGAATTGAAATTAGCCGTCGCGAAATTGCCGATGATTCGGTACGTAAAGCTTTTGCAACTATTTTGTTGTCGTTACTTGCTATTGGTGTTTCTGTTTTATTAGTATCGGCTTTCGAAAAAGGCGAAAATACTTTAAAAATTGCTTTCGAATGTTTTTCGGCTTTTGGTACAGTAGGTTTAAGTACTGGTATTACTCCAACTTTATCGGAACAAAGCAAATATGTGATAGTTGTTACTATGTTTTTGGGTAGAGTTGGCACATTAACTATATTTGTAGCATTTATCAGAAAGGTTGTATCATTAAAATATAAATATCCCGATGAAAATATTATAATTAGTTAAAAAAAGTTTGAAGTTTCGAGTTTAAAGTTTCGAGTTTGAAGTTTCAGGTTTTTACAACTTCAAACTAAAAACCAGAAACCATAAACCATAAACTAATGAATATGAACATAATATAAAATATAAACGCATGAAAATAATAATTATTGGTCTCGGAAATTTTGGTTCGGCAGTTGCTATTAAATTAGCAGCTCTTGGACATGAGGTAATTGGTGTTGATAGCCAAATTCATCGTGTCGAAAACATAAAAGATAAAATTACCTATGCAGTATCGCTCGATTGTACCGACACGCAGGCGTTAAAAAATTTGCCACTGCTCGAATGTGATATTGTGCTAGTTGCTATTGGCGAAGATTTTGGAGCGTCAATTTTAACAACGGCAATACTTAAAAAGATGAATATTAAGCGGTTAGTTAGTAGAACTATTTCACCAATTCACCGAACAATTCTTGAAGCGATTGGTGTTATTGAAATATTAAGTCCCGAAGAAGATTCTGCCGAACGCTTTGTAAAGAAAATAGATATGACTAATGTGCTCGATTATTTAGATTTATCTGATGATTATGGAATTGTAGAAGCTGTAATTCCACAAAAATATATTGGCTTATCAATTAGAGATGCAGATGTGCGTAAAAGATATAATGTTAATATTCTTACAATTAAACACGATAGAGAAGTTACTAATTTAGTTGGAAGTAATGTTATGAAAACCAAAATTATTGGTGTTGTGTCACCCGATTATGTGTTTGAAGCTAACGATGTTATAGTTGCTTTTGGAAATATGAGTGACATTAAAAAATGGCTACATTAAAAAATTTAGGATTTAGGATTAAAGAATAACGATTTATTAATGAATATCCATAATTAATTTTAAAACACACACAAGGGAGTGATTATATTTAAGGTTAAGGAGTGAGGTTAAGGGGTGAGATTGAAAAAAGATTGAAAAGATTGATAAGAAAAGATTAAAAAAAACAAGATTGAAAAAGGTTGGGACGCTCTCAATCTTATCAATCTTCTTCAATCTACATCAATCTGAAAAATAAAAAAAATGAGTATCAACAAAATTAACAAATATAAACGGATGAAAAACTTATCTATAATAGTAGCAATAGCATCAAATTACGCAATTGGAAAAAATAACGATTTACTCTGGCATATTTCCGAAGATTTAAAGCATTTTAAAAAAATCACTTTAGGGCATCCAGTAATAATGGGAAAAAAAACCTTTGAATCATTGCCAATTCGACCATTACCCGGCAGAGAAAACATTGTGTTGACAGATGTTGCAGGCGAAACGATTCCTGGTTGCACAATGGTTTACTCAATATCACAAATACTTTTACTTTGTAAAAACAAAGAAGATTGCTTTGTTATTGGCGGCAGTTCGGTTTATAAACAGTTTTTGCAATTTGCCGAAACATTATATATAACTTGGGTTCATAAAGCTTTTGAAGCCGATGTGTTTTTTCCTGAAATTTCAGAAAAAAAATGGCAAATAACCGAAACCGAAAAACACCATAGCGAAGAAAATAATTTCGATTTTTCTTTTGTAATATATAAAAGAAAAAAATAAAACTCCTACTCTTGATTCGTGTCTTACTAACCATCCAATCCTTGATATGTAGCTCATAGACCAATTGCCATTGCCATAAGTTGGTGGTCTTACTATCAAATTGTTGCTCGCCACACTTGTCATGCTGACGTTAGGAAGCATCTATTTTAACCCATTTTACATTTATCCATACAAAAATTGAATGCTATCAAGAATTTCAGATTACCTGACATAGACAGAAAATTCACTGATACATAACTTATCAATTATCAATATATACTTGATTGTTACAGATTGCTCTCTTGAGTTTGACACATAAACCTCCATCAATCCTCTAAAACCCTGATTATATCAGGGGTGTTGTTTTGAAATTTTAAAAAATGTAGTGCTAAAACAACATTATACAATAAATTATAATGTCTATATTTGCAACAATTTTAAGAATTAGCCGAACACTAATTTAGTGCGAATAATTTATTATTAATTAAAAATTAGGATTATGGCATTTTTACGACATGAAAAAAAGGGAAAAGCTACCTATTTGCGGATAATACAGAGCTTCAGAGATACCGATGGCAAAATAAGACATCACACATTATTTAATTTGGGCAAAGTTACAGACTACTCACCAGAAGCGTTAAAGAGAATAGGGCAATCTTTATACGAGCTTGGCGGAGGGACTATCGAAGAATTAAAACATCGAATACTCCATGAACTTGACAGATTTAATTATGGATTTCCCCTTGTTGTAAAACAATTGCTAAAAGCGTATTCTTTAGATACTTTTTTCGATGGAATAAGCCGAAATAAAAATCTTGGATTTAGTTTAAAAGAAAGTGTATGCTTGTTAATCAGCGAGCGGTTTAACGATCCTGTAAGTAAGTTGTCCAACTACAAAAATCAAATCGACTATATTGGATTATCGAAAATAGAACTACACCAAATATACCGGACATTAGACCATCTGCACCATGAGGAAGAGTTCATAAAGCAAATTATATATAACAAAGGGAGAAATTTATTTAATCAAAAATTAGATGTTGTGTTTTACGATGTAACCACTTTTTATTTTGATAGCAATAAAGAAGATGGTTTTAGGGAAAAAGGGTTTGGTAAAGATGGTAAGATTGGAAAAACAATAGTAGTTTTTGGATTATTGATAGACCAGAATAAACAACCTGTTGGTTATGAAGTATATCATGGAAAACAATATGAAGGGCACACTTTCACTGATGCTGTAATCAGGCTTAAAAAGAAGTATCAAATTGATAAAGTTATTTGTGTAGCCGACACAGGAATGATGAATAAAGATAATATAGAAGAAATAGAGGAATCCGAATATGAATTTATTTTTGGTGAACGACTTAAAAGTATATTAGAAAGCAAACAGGATGAAATCCTCGATTTAACAAAGTATAAGGTTTTGGAAATAGAAGATGAATCAGATGAATACATTAAAATACAATATTATCTTACCGAATATAAAGGCAGAAAGTTAATAACAACATACAGCACAAAAAGAGCTGCTAAAGACAAAGCAGAGAGAGAAGAAAAAATCGAAAGAGCAAAAATGTTTTTAAGCCAACCCGCACCATTGGAAAAGAAAGCCAAAAGCTACTATCTAAAAAAAGTGAAACGATGCAACTATGTTTTAGATATGGACAGAATAAAACGAAGTGAGCGATTTGATGGCTTTATGAGCATTGCTACTAACAATCAGAAATTAACCATTGCACAGATATTAGATGCGTATAAACAATTATATAAAATTGAACATTCGTTCAGAAGTTTTAAAACATTCCTTGAAACGCGACCAATGTTCCACTGGACAAAAGCAAGAATTTTAGGACATCTTGCACTATGTTACATTTCATTTTCTGTTTTAAATTATCTACAACTAAAGTTGAAAAAACAGGGTACCCCGCAATCGGAAAATCAAATACGTAAAAATCTTATAAAAATGCAGATGAGCCAAATTACTCAAAATGAAAATGAGTATTATCTGAGGTCAAAAACAGAAGAAGGGGCAAAGCAAATAATGAAAGCTCTTTCAATAAAAGAAATGCCTGATTTAATTCCGAGAAGTGTAATTAACCAGTACTTATAAAAAAAACATGAAGTCACGAGCCAGCCCAGTGGGCTAAAGATGTCAAAAGGTAACTCACTTGAAAACTAAAGGGTGTAGTGCGAAAACTGATTTGTTATATATCTGGTTTTATGAAAGATAGCCTTCTGAGGTATCAAACTCAAGGCAAGAAAATGCCCGTCAAATCCAACATTTGAACGTTACCCGTCATTTTAGGACCCCCGCTTCTAATAATTATTTTAAGTTTTTTTTCTTTTTGTTCCATTATTAGTTAACTTTGTAAAAAATATTACATGGAACGGATTAGAAAAATAATTTATTTTAAAAATTACTTTTCAGACTTTTTTGATCAACAATCTGAAAAAGTTAAAGAAAAAATCGACTATGTTTTATTCGTTATTGAAGTTGCAGAAAGAATTCCTTACAAATTTTTCCAACATTTGGAAAGGTACAGACGGACTCTATGAAATAAGAATAGAATTTCACGGAAACATTTTCAGGATTTTCTGTTGTTTTGATGAAGGAAAAATTGTTGTTCTCTTCAATGGTTTTCAAAAAAAGAGTCAGAAGACTCCGACTGTTGAAATCGAAAAAGCTTTAAAGCTAAAATATGAATACTTTGTTAAAAAATTTAAAAATATAAGAGATGAAAACAAAAAGTCAAACAAATAAAAACATAACCACCTTTGACGAGCATCTCGACAAGCGTTATGGTAAAATTGGAACAAAAAACAGAACAGACTTTGAAATTAAAGCAAAAGCATTTGCTATTGGTGAGATACTAAAAGAAGAAAGACGCATTGCTTCAATGACACAAGAACAATTGGCTGAAAAAACAGGAACGAAAAAAAGTTTCATTTCAAGAATTGAAAACGGACATAGTGACATACAGCTATCAACTCTTTACAAATTATTCGAACTTGGACTTGGTAGAACAGTCTCTTTATCAATACTATAAAATAAAAACGCCGGGTAATCGAGTAGACTGCCCCACCAGCCAATGCTGATGGGGAGAGCCTCTCACACCACTGTACACTTCGACTTCGCTCAGTGTAAACCAAGCGGTTCTCGTATACAGCGGTTCGTTATTATCAGTATTCTCGCTCTTTTCACCGAAAACACATCATTTAACTTTGATGCTTTCGATAAATGGAAACAATATAGAACTTTAAGAGTTGACTTGAAAAAGAAGTTCTATGTCATTTCTTTTAATCAAAAATAAAATACACTACTGGTAATACACACTTCAAAAAACTGGGCAGTTATAGGCAACTTGACAATTACAAAATATTTTATAGCTTTGCAGCGGTTTGACAATGACTGCGGTTATCCCGATTGCTATCGGGAGTACAGTTTTTTCATTGCCACTCTTTATCCAATATGGCAAACTGCTTAATGAAAAATGAAATAAAAATTATATCTTTGTTCTTGTCTAAGAATAAATAAAAACATGGAATTTTTTAAACAGATGAGTGTTAGTACTAAAACAGAATCAACAGGCAATATTCAAAATTCAAGTGAACATGTAAAATGTTTAATAATAGGAAGCGGTCCTGCCGGTTATACAGCAGCAATTTATGCTTCAAGAGCAAATTTAAAACCATTATTATACGAAGGATTAGAGCCAGGTGGTCAATTAACAACAACAACCGAAGTAGATAATTTTCCCGGTTATCCCGAAGGAATTACTGGACCAGCAATGATGGAAGATTTAAAAAAACAAGCAGAACGCTTTGGTGCCGATATTCGTTTTGGTATTGCAACAAAAGTTGATTTTAACAAATTACCTCATAAGGTATGGATTGACGACGATAAACTTATAGAAGCCGATGCTGTAATAATTGCAACTGGTGCAACTGCAAAATATCTCGGTTTAGAATCGGAAGAAAAATTTAAAGGAAGTGGCGTTTCGGCATGTGCCACCTGCGACGGCTTTTTTTATAAAGGACAAGATGTGGCAGTAGTTGGTGGTGGCGATACCGCCTGCGAAGAAGCATCTTATTTGGCAGGAATTTGTAAAAAAGTTTATTTAATTGTAAGAAAAGATTTTTTACGTGCTTCGAAAGCTATGCAGGAAAGAGTTTATAAAACAAAGAACATTGAAGTTCTTTTTCAGCATACACCTAAAGAAATTATTGGCGATACATCAGGAGTAAATGGAGTGATATTAACTAAGGCAAAAGGTGAAAATGTTACAATTTTAATTACCGGATTTTTTGTTGCAATTGGTCATCAGCCAAATTCCGATATTTTTAAACCATTTATTGAAACCGACGAAACGGGATATATTAAAACAATTCCCGGTTGTTCTAAAACAAATATCGAAGGTGTTTTTGCATGTGGCGATGTACAAGACAAACATTATCGCCAGGCAATTACAGCAGCTGGTTCGGGCTGTATAGCAGCGATTGATGCTGAAAGATATTTGAGTGAACCATAATAAATACTATTATTATTATACAGCAAACAGGATAAATTTCCACATTTTATCCTGCACAAGCGGGACAAAAAAGGTATAGAGGTATAAGGGATAGCCCAAAATCTCAAGCCCCAAGTCTCAAATCCCAAGCCCCAAACTTGGAATTTGGGATTTGAAATTTGGGGCTTGGATTCTTGGAACTTGGGTTCTGCAGGTTATACCCTATACCTTTATACCCTATACCTTAAACTCAAATGTAATAATTTAAACCGTTCAAAGTATAATTCCTAAATTTAAAAAATATGAACAGATTATTAACAACAATTGAACAATTAAATAGTGTCTGTCCATAATGTCCGATTTTTTCGTTATGCTCGTTTTGAAAACAGTCATTTACTATAGTAAACTCCTTGGTTTTCAAAACTTCGCATGCCTCAAACTCTAACATTATGTCTCGTCCTGAAATAGCTTTACAGTAAATTTGTAGACAAATGGACAGACAAAACATCAAAAAAGAGGCAATAATAGCCGAGTATCTGGCAGGTGAAACAACTTACCGGAAACTATCAGCCAAATA
>Ga0209211_10008810_pt1 | contig 13677 bp, 16 predicted proteins | sample RifGroA2_FD_183992 | JGI IMG/M metagenome (GOLD analysis project Ga0209211, IMG submission 183992) | Groundwater microbial communities from Rifle, Colorado, USA - Groundwater A2 (SPAdes) (version 2) | ecosystem: Environmental > Aquatic > Deep subsurface > Groundwater | place: Rifle, Colorado...
CGCTGATGTCATGCTCCAAAGTCATGCTATGGCCGATAGAGCAGGCCTTAGGCTCATAACCAAATGGCATTATGGTTGAGTCATCTTTCCCCGCCCCCATCTGCTTCAACAGCTCTCCCCAGATTCCAAATCTTTTCCTGAGTAACCCGGGATCAGCTTTAGCCAGCTGGGAACAGGTGTATATCCCTAAGCTGTTTAAAACCTGGGTGGTCTTTTTTCCGATACCGCATAACTCATCCACCAGAAGATTCTCCAGCTCCTTTGGAGCGTCTTCTGTCTTTATCCGAAACAGGCCGTCCGGCTTATGCCGGGAACCGGCCAGCTTTGCCAGTAATTTATTCGGGCCGATACCCACCGAACAGCTTAAGTCTAATTTCTCCCTTATCGCTTGTTTTATTTTCCGGCCTATTTCCAGCGGCTCTCCCAATAAGCGGCGCACATTAGTAATATCCAGGAATGATTCATCAATAGAATACACTTCTATATCCGGGCTAAAGGCATAGAGTATTTTTACAATTTCCCGGCAGGTTTGGGTATACTTTTCATGACCAGCCTCAACAAAAATAACCTCAGGACAAATACTTTTCGCCTCAAACTTATTCATCCCGGTTTTTACCCCTAAGGCCCGAGCCTCATAAGAAGAGGTAACTACAACAGTCCGCTTGCCTCTACCCACAACCGCGACCGGTTTAGCGCGCAACTGAGGATTATCCCTTTGCTCCACCGAAGCAAAGAAAGCATCCATATCTATATGCAAAATTATCCGTTCAGCCATAGTTTAAAGTAATTATTTAGATCGGGAAGGATATTATTCTTTATCTTTTTAGGCTTAAGATAGAATAACGTCTATTCTGGCAACTTTACCTTGCCGGATATCTTCAGCAACCGGAGAGCCTAAACTACAGGAGGGAAAGGTTTTCTTGGTTTTATCTGGATATTCTACGGTTATTTCTTGTATCTTAGCGGCATTTTTGCCAAAGGTATCTTTTTTCTTGGGGTTGTGGTATACCACCAGGGCACAACTTAGAAACTTAAAGGCAAAACTGTTCTTAGGAAATCCGCCCTCTTCTTTTTGGCTAAACAACCAGGAAGGAAGCACCGGCTTAAATTCTAAATTAAGCTTTCCCTGCTTATCCAGATAAAAAGGCCGCGCTCCGGAGCACATATAAAGCCAGATGCTGATAAACTCGGCGGTTGAGCCGCTTAAGCGGGCCACAAACCCCGTGCCGTGTAAATTTTCATCCGCGAAGGCGCTGGAAACCAGGAATGAGGAATTTTCCAGGATACTCCTTCCGTAACGAGCCGGATCCTGAAAAGGAATCAACACATTTTTAAAATCTTCAAAAAACTCAGCATAGAGCCCGTTTTTAAGCAATTCAAATAGATACTTATACTCCATATGCAGCCAGACGGATTCGTTCTCTAACCACCCGGGGCTAAAAATGCGGCAACGGCCGATCTCTTCAGGCATACTCTCTAAGGGAGCGCAGACCTTATACATCTTGAGTTTTTTATCAAAAAGTCCGGACTTACGGATTGCCTTAAACACCTCTTTGGCTTGGTTGGGATTATCTAAGGTCCTTAAATAATGCACCGGGCCTTCTAAAAATAAAGGTAAAGGTACCTGCTTGAATTTAAGCGGTTTCACTCCCGGCGCGGATTCAGAATTCTCTAAAGGCTGATACTGGCTGACCTCATTGATAAAATAGGAATAATGCAGTCTATGTTTGGCGTCATAAGCCTTTTTCAGCCCGGCCTCAAGTTTGTCTAAAAATTTACTTAAGGCCTCATCTATCTCTGTTAAGTTAATCTGTCTCAAATCCCCGGAAAAACCCAATAGAGTCTTCTTGAGATAATCTTCTCTTAAGCTGTGGGTCTTATCCCAAAAAGTAAAATCATCTTTTTCGCCGCTTATATCCTTTAAGCCCCATAGCAATTCATAGAGCTCCAAAGGAAGCTCCATAGAACAGCTATTTTGGAGGTTTAATTCCTTAAGGCTTGAGCGCAGGAAAATAATCCAACGCTTAAGCTCAAAGGTCTCACAGGTAGAGGAACCCAATAAACCGGGTAGGCCGTTCAAAGAATCAAACCAATTAGGCTTATTGGCATCCATCTCCACTCCCACCCCAAAAGGGTCCAGGCCGGCGAATTTATTGGCAATCACTACCAGCATCTTAACCATCAGGGTGGTTTTATAAATATCTCCCAAACCATCTTTGACGCGCGAGACATGGGCCTGGGCATCCCTTTTTTTAATCAGGTCGCGTTTGGCGTGATTATTCGCCAGGGAATGAAATTGAAATACCCGATTGCCTTTTAAAACATATCTTTCTGTCCTTGGCCGCAAGACCTCGGAATTATCAAAGAAGGTGAATTCTTTTTTCTCTAAGAGTATATTTTTAAGGCTTTCCGGATACACCGCCAAAAAGCTGATCAAAAGGTCAAGGCAATAGGCCCAGTGGTCGCTCCAAAATCCCTCGCCGTGTTCGGCGGAGAAAGATTTGGCGGAATTGGCTAAGACGGATTTCAAAAATTCCTCTCTGTCACTAAGGTTTATTTCATTCTGCTCTAATGAATATAACAGCTCACCCGGGGTAAAAGGCTTTTCTAAAAGGGCCCGGAGTTTTGTAGAATCATCTTTAGGCAAGAATTTATCCAGGGCGGCATAATCTCCGTTAAAGGTGAAGTTGTCCGGCTTGATAACCAGGGGATTATAACCGTCGGTCTGCAAGAGATTGAAGAAATTCAGGATATTCTCTTCTTTTACCAGGGGATTAAACCAGACATCCGACCTGCGGTTCTGGTTGGCATCCCGGTAATTGCCGTTACCCTGGGAAAAATATGCCGGCTCGATGAGGAAGCGGTTATAATCCCGCTCCAAATCGCCGTGCTTACGGGAATAAACCTGAATATTGGTAAGGCCAGTGGAATGTTTTAAAGAATAAGGATAGCCGCCGCGCAAGACGTTATCCAGAAAATTCTGCCGGCAATAAAGGTCAAAATTTTTAGACCCGGAATGAGTGAATACCCCGGAGGTTAAATCTTCAATCAATTTTCTATTCTCAGCCTGCTTATCCGCGAGATACGCTTTACCGGCTATTCTTTTTGAGTTTTCCTTCAACTTATCTAAGGTAGACATATTCCCGGCCAGGGAATAAACCTCATAAATTTCACCGGCCCGCAGGGCAATCGCGCGATAACCCATACAACAGGGGGTTTTGCCGCGGGTGAGCTGTTTTTTAGGATAGCTGAATTTTTTGGTTTTTAGAAATCGCGCGGGATAAGTAAAATCGCTCATCTGGCCAAAAATTGCCTCCGGGTCAACTATCGGCTTAATCAGGCCCCAGGCGTCAAAAGCCAGGTAAAAATTCCCTTCCCGGATACGCACCACCTCAGGCCGGTCCGCCGGGTCAACCACCAGCCGCAGGAACGGAATGCTGTTCTCCAGATTTTCTACCTGCATCCAGGCTTCAATGGTTCGAGAGAGTTCCTTTAAAAGGAAATTATTAGTGCCAAAGGGTATAATCTGAGGAAGTCCGTCAATTATTTCTAAGTCTCTGACTTTACGGGTTAGATTCCTGATGCTCAATTTTCGGGCCAGCGCTCCGTAATTATCATTAGGAATAGTAAAGTATTCAATGTCTATCTCCAAGCCTAAGGTGTGATTTGTCTCCCTCAATTTAAGCTCGGAGGAATTTATCCGCATCTGGCGGACAATTTCAAAGCCTGGCGCGCTCAAACCGCTGTTAATGGTTCGACTACGCTCACCACGGAAAGCATCGTAAAAAAAAGTTTTATTCCGGGAATTTTCCTTAATCAGGGTCCTAAAGCCCTGCAAAGAAGTGAGTTGATAGGCCTTATTAGCCGGTTGAAATTCCAGAATCGGATGGTCTTTATCCCGAACCCCAAAGCTGGCAATAGCCTGGCCCCGGTTGACATAAAAAGCCCAGATCGGAACCCCCCAGACCCCGGCGATGCCGGGGAAAAAGCTGGAAAAAGGCTTACCCAGATGATAATTCTCTATCACAAATTCACCGTCTTTATTTAAATAGTATTTAGGTTTCATATTTCTACTTTCAGTCTATTTATAACCTCTTTGGTTTTAACTAATCTTACTCCGCTATCTTTGAATTTAGCCAAAAGGGCTTTACCTTCTTTCGGTTCAACCGCGGAAACCGCGTCCATCATCAGATTCACCTTAAGCCCGCTCTGTAAAAGCCCAAGCACCGCGTATTTAACGCAGTAATCCACGGCCACGCCATAGACAAAGGCTTCATTGAAAGGCTTTAATAACCGCGAAAGATTAAAGTTAGTGAATACATCGTAGGTATTTTTCTCTATTATTATTTGTTCATATCCTTTAATCTTAGCAAACAATTCTTTTCTGGTTAATATCTTCCGGGAAATAAAAGTATGTTTCTTTAGCAGGGTCTGGGAAATCTTTTTCTGGCCGCGGGTTTTTTCAACGCAATGGGAGGGGAACCGCTTAAACTCCGGATCGTTTTTCAGATGTGTATCTACCGTGGAAATAATCAGGATATCTCTCTTAAAAGCAACCTCGGTCAGTAGTTTTAAATTAGGGATTATTTTTTCGGCCTCATTTATATAGAGCCTGCCATTAGAGAGCATAAAGTCACGCTGGGTGTCAACATCTACAAAGACAATTTCTTTCATTAATTCCTTAAGGCTATATCTTTCTTTAGCTTTTCAATCATCCGCTTTAAGCCCGGGCTTAAAGAAACCGGATAAATCCCCCGGGCCTTTAGCTTCTTGTATTTTGGCCGCAGACAGCGGATATTCTCCTCAGCCAGGACGCGTATCGTGTCCAATAAGGGAGAGGAAATGGTTATTTTACCATTTTCCATCACTTTTTCAAGCAGGGGTTTACCTTTTATCTTCTCGCCTTCCAGGCCGATAATATCTTTTAAATAGAAGCCGTCTTTAGCGCGAATCCTGAATACCTGCTTTTTTCCGGGGTAAGTAATCTTGTCCTTACTAAGCTTCATTACCGGCTGGATAGAGCCATCAGAATTATCAATCCGGCTGAGCTTATAAATAACATCCAGATAGGGGGCGTCACAAGAAGTGCCCATATTAGTGCCTACCCCGAAACTGTCAATCTTGGCCCCGTTTTTTAGCAAATTATCAATCTTAAACTCATCCAGGTTGCCGCTGGCAAATATCCGGATATAATTTAAACCGGCCTTATCCAGGAGGCGGCGGGCCATTATGGAAATCCGGGCTAAGTCCCCGCTGTCTAAGCGCACCCCCTTTAATTTATGCCCTTTGGCCTCTAATTCCTTGGCCGCGGTAATGGCATTTTCTATTCCCTTACGATAATCATACGTATCCACCAGGAGTATGGAATTATCCGGAAAAAGCGAGGTATAGGCCCGGAAGCTTTCTAATTCCGAATGAAAAGACATCACAAAAGAATGGGCCATTGTCCCGGCAGTGGGCATACCATAGAGCTTCCCGGCCAGGACATTAGAGGTGCCCAGGCATCCGGTAATATAACTGGAGCGGGCCGCGGCCAGGGCCGCGGACATCCCCTGGGTGCGGCGCAGGGAAAAATCATACACCCCTTTTCCCTTCGCGGCCAAGACCACCCGGGCGGCCTTGGAAGAAATAAGCGAGGCGATATTAATTATGTTTAACAGCGCGCTTTCTACCATCTGGGCCTCTAAAATCGGGGCGCTGACCCGTAATACCGGCTCACCCGGGAAAAATACCGTTCCCTCAGGCATAGCCCAGACCTCGCCGCTAAATTTTAATCCCTTTAAATAATCCAGGAAACTATCCTTAAAGATTCCTTTCTTCTTCAGAAAATCTATATCCTCTTGGCCAAAAGAAAAATCTTTTAAGAATTTAAGCGCTTCTTCCAGGCCCGCGGCAATCAAGAAAGAGCGGTTCTTAGGCAGGCGCCGGACAAAAAGATCAAAGACCGCCCGGACATTTCTCTCGCGCTCAAAATACCCCGCGGCCATGGTCAGCTCGTATAAATCCAGCAGAAGGCTTTTATTATCGCTGCGCATTATTTCTGGGATAAAATCTTTAGGTAATCTTCGGGCAGGCTGTTTCCTTGAAATTTAATCTTACCCTGGGCATCTACCAAAACCAAAGTAGGAATTCCAATCACATTATAGGCATAGGAAACCTTGGAATCGGTATCCAATAACACGGGAAAATCTATTTTTCTGTTATTTAAATATCTGGCTACCCGCTCTCTGGGCTCACCGCTATCAATGGCCAGAAGCTCAACGCCGCTTTTTTTAATATCAAGGTAGGACTTCTCCAAATAGGCTAATTCCCGCACACAATAAGGACACCAAGTGGCCCAAATAAACAATATCACCGGCTTTCCCTTAAAATCAGAAAGCGCTACATTATTACCGCTAAGGCTGGAAAGTTGGAATTCAGGAGCTATCTCACCTACAGATAGTTCCTGGGGTAAGCGCGCTGACGCGCTCAGGAATCCGGTTCCTGAAAATAACATTACCAAGAATAGCGATGCTGTAAACATCTGACGGCATATTTTGATTAAATCTTTTTTCACATTAATCTCCCTGCCTGGATAAGGAAATATTCACCCGCGGCTATTAAAATAAAACCGCTGGCTTTTTTAATCCCCGCGAACCAGGCCTCGGATTTCGGCAGACGCAGAAAAAACGCCCCAAAAGTTCCGGTTAAAATTAATAAAAAGCCCATTCCGTAAGCAAAACTGAATAATAGGCTCGCTCCGTATACCACATTCTGACGGCTGGCCACATACACTAAAATCGCCCCCAAGGCCGGGGCGGTGCAAGGGCCGGCTATTAACCCTGAGGCCAAACCCAAAAGAAAAACCGATAAGTATCCGCCTTTTCGCTCTATTTTATTCTGCAGGCGCACACCCATAAAAGGGATATTTATTACCTCAAAAAATGACAACCCAGCCAGAATGCAGACATTACCTATGATCAAAAAAGATAGAGGATGGCTGGAAACCTGTCCGAAAAGTTTTCCGCTAAGGGCGGCAATTAATCCTAACACCGAATAAGTAACCGCCAGGCCTAACACATAGACCAGGCTTAAATAAAACCCCCGCAAGCGGCCGGATGAACCCTTCACTCCGATAAAACCTAAGGTTATCGGGACCAAAGGATACACGCAAGGCGAAAAACTCACTAAAACTCCGCCTAAAAACGCGCTTAGATAATCTAAAAAATTACCCTGTAGAGTCATTTATCCAGTTTAAATATTCTGTATTCCCTGTAACAATCGGTAGGGCAATTATTTCCGGCACGCTATAACTATGCAGAGACTTGACTTTCTTGGCCAATTTATTAAAAAGTTCTTTCTTGGTCTTAATCACCAAGAGCGCTTCCTTGGCGCTATCAATCTTACCCTGCCACCAAAAATGCGATTCCACCCCATCAATAATATTCACGCAGGCGGCAAGCTTTTCCTCAAGCAATCCCCGGGCAATTTTTTGGGCCTCTTCTTTTGAGCCGGCGGTTATAAAAACAACGATATACATATTTTCAAATCCCGTAGAAGAAAATGCCATTTAAAGCTTAACAAATTCTTCCACCGGAACCTTAACCTGCTTCTCGGTCTTCTTACCATAAAGGTATATTTCTTTAAAATCCTTCTCTATTTTTTTCAATATCTCCGCCTTAAAATATTGCTCTCCACAAAATTTACACTCTTCGCAAGGCACATTATTCACTACAAGAAATTGACCATTATGTTTGTAAATATACTGCACAAATTTTTTTTCAAAGTTAATATTTCCGCAAAAATTACATGCTTTCATTTTTTACCTCTTTCGTAAATAGTCTTAAATTTAGGGGGGCGAGGAATGTAAACAGTCACTACTGCCAGCCAACTTCCTCTTTTTCCACAAACCATGTGGATAGGCTTACCTGAATTTGTAAAACCAACGGTTAAACAGCTCTCTCCTCTTCCTGTATCTTTGTAGTGCTCTATTATTCTGGCTGAAAGCAAAGCTTCTTCTACCTCTTCAAATATAAGCTCATCATTCTGCCTTTCCTGATCAGCATGTTTAGAAAAATAGTATTTACTTTTCCTTACACAACTATGGATCCATGCTATTTTAAGCATTTTATTTTAAACTATAATATGGAATGGCTCTTATATCGAAAAAATTTCTTATGTTAGAAGCTTGTCAATCTTTTCCTTATCAAAACCCACTATAACCTCTCCGTCAATATCTATTACCGGAACCCCCATCTGCCCGGAAAGGCTAATCATCTTTTCTAAGCCTTGGGCGTCAAGAGAGACATCTATAGTGGTAAAAGTAATTTCTTTTTGCTTCAAATAGCTTTTCAGCCGGATACAATAAGAACAGCTGGGCGTGGAATAAACGGTTACTTCAGGCATATCAGTCTCCTTAAACAAACAACTTCTTAACCAACCTGGCAAAGCGCTCGCCGTATCTTAGGCACTGCTTCTGGGAACGCTCATCAGGCGCGCCTATAGATACCGGGCCGTAATGGTCGCCCTTAGGGTCACCCTGAATAATCATACCATGAATGAGCATGGCGTTCAAGATGTCTAATATGGTGGTTTCGTTTCCACCCCCGATATTGGCGCTGGAGGAAAAAGCCCCGCCCACGCGGCCATCCAGCTTGGTATGAAATTTTACCGAGTCGTCAAATAGCTTCTTGATAGGAGCGGCCATTGAGCCGTAGTAAACCGGCGAGCCGATAACAATCCCCTGGTAATCCAACAGCTCATCAACCTGGAGTTCCTCAATGCTTTTAAAAGACACATCCACTTCCTCCTTCTTCATCCCCTCCAAAATCAACTCCGCCATCTTCTTGGTATGCCCGCTTAAAGAATAATAAGCAAGTAATATCTTCGCCATATTAACCCCCCTCGTTTTAGACATCGCTGTAGGGGCGGAACGCGTTCCACCCCTACCTCATTTTACCATAATCACCGACATCATTCTCCCCGCGCTTTGGCCTTCTTTGCGGTAAGAAAAAAAATCTTCATTTTGACAAGAGGTGCAGATTTGGCTGTCGCTGATGTTTTTTTCTAAAACCCCCGCGCTTAAAAGCTGCTGGGAGTTCACCTTGATTAGGTCAAGAAATAGCCTTCCCTGTCTCTCCTCTATGCAATCAGGAAAATAATCCCGAAAATCCTCACCTACCTCATAACAACAGTTTCGGATGCAGGGGCCAAAACCGCAGATTATATCTTCGGGATTACTGAAAAACTTATTTTTTAAGATATTCACGGCGGATAAGGTAATTTTTTCCTTACTGCCCCGCCAGCCGGCATGAATAACCGCGCAGATATTATTGCGGACATCCAGCATAAAAACCGAGAGGCAATCGGCACTGAAAACCGCCAGGGGCAATCCCTTTTCCCGGGTAATTATCCCGTCGCAATCAGCGATTGCCGTATTGTAATCAACTGTCCCCTGGCCTTTGTCCGTATCTTTAGCCAAAAATATCTTCTTGCCGTGAACTTGCTTAAGACAGACAAGATCATCCGGCTTTATGCCTATCGTTCTTAAGAAACTTTCCCGGTTTTTCTTCAGATCAGGATTATTCTGAAAACCTAAATTCAACCTGCCCCGGCTAAAAGCCGCTATGCAGTCATATTTTTTAAAGCTATCAAATAAAAAATACCCCTGGCGGGATTCAATAATTCTTTCCGAGAGCGCAGTCATAAATTTTCTTGGAGTATAGGAAATTATATCTAATAAGATTCTTCGCAGAGCTCAGAATCAAGTAAAATCTTTACGCCAGGGGCAGATTTTACTTGACTTTTCGGTATGCCTGATAATCTGGTTCATCATCCATACCGACTCAACCGGATAATTTCCCGCCGCGCTTTCGGCGGAAAGCATCACTAGGTCCGTGCCGTCCAATATGGCATTAGCCACATCGGTAACCTCAGCCCGGGTCGGCTGGGGAAACTCCACCATATGTTCAAGCATCTGGGTGGCGGTAATCACCGGTTTCTTTCTTTGATTACACTTCCTGATTATCATCTTTTGAATCATGGGTATTTCCCAGATAGGCACCGAAACCCCCATATCGCCGCGGGCAATCAAGATACAATCGCACTCTTCTATAATGCTATCAATATTCCTTATGGCCGGGCGGGATTCGATTTTGGAAACCAAAAGACAGTCCGGGTGTCTATCCTTAAGGATCTTCCTAAAAGCCCGGCAGTCATATTTATCCCGCACAAAAGACAAAGCCACATAATCCACCCTGTTTTTTATCCCAAACTCTATATCCTGCCTGTCCTTTTCAGTTACCCGGGGAAACTTTAAATCCGCCTCCGGGATATTAACCCCTTTATGTTCTTTTAAAAATCCCCCGGCCGCCACTTCCGCGAGTATTTTATTCCTAAAGGATTTTTTAGCCTCAAGCTTAATATTTCCATCATCAATAAAAATACTTGAGCCGCTCTTGATATCCAGAAATGAACCGCCGTAATCTATACACAGCTCTTTGGAACTGCCGATTATCTTTTCCTTGACTAACCAGATTTTCTGATGTTTTTTCAGTTCAATCGGTTTTCCGTCTTTTAGTTTTCCGACCCTGATTCGGTTGCCTTCTAAATCCTGAAGTATTTTGATTTTCCGGCGGTATTTACGGTTAATCTTTCTGACTGTATCCAGACGCCTTTGATGCGCGCCAATATCCCCGTGCGAAAAATTAAGCCTGGCCACATCCATACCCGCGAGAATCATCTTGCGGATGACCGTCTCGGAAGAACTCGCCGGCCCTAAAGTAGCAATTATCTTGGTTATCGGCATCTTAGGCATCTAAGCACTTATCGGGACACTCCCCTTGCGGGGTAAGCCCCGTTAGAAAGAGTGATGTCCTCTGCTGGTGCTTTTTTTGATTATACCTGCCTCCCAACCTTGAGGAGCTTTCTAACGGGGTAAATTAAACAATTATCTAATTATATGCGATTCCTGCCAATAATCAATCCTTTTCGACAAGTTCAAGTTATACTTTCCTCCATCGCCACGATACGGCTGTGGATATTATGCGAAAGCGCCAGCATTTCTTTTATCTGCACGGAAAAAGCAGGATAAGCCGGCGATATCTTTCGCAAGGCATCAATAGACAACGTAATGGCCTTTTTGCAAACTTGAAATTGCGCTACCGCGTCATAGAGAGCAAGCTCACCTTCACAGGCAGGCTCATGAAATCCACAAAGCGCCCTATGTAATTTTACCTGCAAAAGCGTATGATACCAAGATACAACCACAAAATCATATTTTAAGATAGGATCAACTTTATCGTTATCATAAAAAGTGTTCTGCAAAAAAGCCCGCGCTTTATGACAATAACTTTTCGCTGCCAATTCCAACGGATTATTTTGAACAAACCGAAGATGCTTTTGCACATCTTGCGGCAAACTTTCAAAATCAACCGTGTCTTCATCATCGAGAGCGCCCACATCAGGATTGATGCCGAATTTATCCCTACATTCGCTTAGATTCTCATCAACTTCTTTATATTGCTCTTCCATGATAGCTTCGGTTATCTCGGAATCATCCTCGTCTCTGCCGTGCGCGATACACGTTATCTTGCGCTCCAGTTCATCCTTATAGAGCGCGCAACGGATTTGTTTTTCATGGACACAGCGCTCACACCAACGGTCGCAAAAGTTATAAGGCGATTCTTTCTCCCACCGCGCGTTCATCTCGTGAATTTCTTTTAATCTTTTATTCATATCGCGACTACTAATGACTACTTTCTAAAGTTTAGCTTTGCCCCCTGTTTCAAAGGCTGATTTTAAAATGGCTTTACGTAATATTTATTCTTGTCAAATCATTTCACATTTTCCCGACAAGGTCGGGAGGACCGACTTTTTGTCGGAACAAGGCCTGACTGACCCCGTCGCTTCTTAATTAAGCATCGTGCCCCAGATTGCCCAAATTTACCCCATCTCTTATCATTTTCAGCGTCAAGGGTTATTTTGGAGTTTGGAGTTTTGACCCCTCCCTCCCCCTGCTACCCTTTCTTTTTCGGCAATTGCCGGACGATTTTTTTGACCTCGCGGTCAAAGTCAGAGACAAAGTTTTTATCTTGCACTTTCCTGAATTTTTCATATTCTTTTAGCGCTAACGTTTCCGCAACTTCGCGGCTTATTTTCCCAGCATTCGTCAAAATTTCATATTCACTGAATTTGAGAAAAGCATTGAGCTTTTCTATCCAGTCTTTCATAGTCATTGCCCAACCGCGAGCAGCCTGCATTTCGGCATAGTCTAAATACATATTGCCAATACGATTCAAATGTTCCAGCTCTTTTTTTTCAAGATAATTTTTGGCAATTACTGTATCGCTTGGCATAATTTTCCCTTGTGAATATAATTTTTCAAAATTCCTGTCGCCCACTGGCGAAACTGCGCTCCCCGCTCGGAGCTTACCCGATAACCAACGACAATAATAGCCTCAAGATTATGAAAAGTGACCTTCCGGGAAACTTCTCTTTCGCCCTCTTTTTGAACTACCGAGAATTCCTCGGTAGTTGTTTCTTGATTAACTTCATTTTCTTGATAAATATTCTTTAAGTGCAGTGAAATATTATCAGTAGTGCATTGTCTCATAAATAGTTGACAATAATCCAACATGTTGATATACTATCTCCAAAAGGAGGTAGTATAAATGCGAAAAAAGAATCTTGTAAAACTAAAGCCTAATGATCAGAAATTGCTAGAACAATTTATAACAAAAGGTAGTCAGAAAGCACGAACGATAACACGCGCTCGGATATTATTAATGGCAAACGATGGTAAGGCTGACACCCAGATAATAGAAGCGTTAGGGACAGCGCGCAACACAATACGTACTGTGCGTTATCGCTATGTTAATCAAGGTTTAGAAGCAGCTCTCAATGAACAACCGAGGCCTGGTGCTCCAGACAAATTTACTGGACGCAATAGAGCAAAGATTACTGCGATAGCATGCTCAAGACCTCCAGAGGGACGAAGCCGTTGGACATTGCGGCTTATAGCCGATACCATGGTCGAGTTAAATATGGTAGATAACATTTCGCATCATACAGTACAGAGGGTTTTAAAAAAAACGAACTTAAGCCTCACCTGAAGAAACAATGGTGTATTGGAATCATCACCGCCGATTATCTCTGGCGGATGGAGAAGGTTCTGGATATTTATGAACAACCTTATAATCCCCTGCGTCCGGTTATTTGTTTTGACGAGCGGCCATGTCAATTGCTGGGGGATGTCCTCATGCCAATCCCCATGAAACCGGGGCGTGTTGAGCGTCAGGATTATCATTATGAGCGTAACGGAACCTGTGTCGTGCTTATGGCCGTTGAACCGTTAGCCGGACACCGTATTGTTAAGGTCACGAAACGAAAAACCAAAGAAGATTACGCTGAATTTATGAAAGAGCTGGCGTCATATTATTCCGATGCCGACAAGATTGTTTTAGTTCAGGATAACCTGAACACGCATAATCCATCTTCGTTTTACGAACTCTTTGACGCGCCTGAGGCTTTTGCGTTGTCAGAGCGTTTTGAGATGGTCTATACGCCCAAGAAAGCCAGTTGGCTGAATATGGCCGAAATCGAATTGTCCGTGCTCTCAAAACAATGTCTGGATAGGCGCATCGCCAAAACGAGTATTTTAAATCAGGAAGTCAGAACTTGGTCCAAGCGGCGCAATCA
>Ga0209211_10008812_pt1 | contig 13676 bp, 16 predicted proteins | sample RifGroA2_FD_183992 | JGI IMG/M metagenome (GOLD analysis project Ga0209211, IMG submission 183992) | Groundwater microbial communities from Rifle, Colorado, USA - Groundwater A2 (SPAdes) (version 2) | ecosystem: Environmental > Aquatic > Deep subsurface > Groundwater | place: Rifle, Colorado...
CGCAAATGTAAATATCGGAACATCAGGTGCAGAGATAGGCGGAGCATTTGGCGGTGAGAAAGAAACCGGCGGCGGACGTGAGTCGGGATCAGACGCATGGAAAACTTACATGCGAAGGCAGACGAACACGATAAACTTTGGGACTACAATGCCGCTGGCGCAAGGGATCAAGTTTGATATAGAATAGGTTAAAAGGTTCAGCAAAGGGGAATTGAAATTGAAAGACCTCCAGGGTTTCTGAATCCATGGAGGTTCTTTTTTATTACGAGACATAATGAACTTCTCTCCGTAACAAAGAAAACCACACTCATTCAATAGACATTTTCGTTGCTTCCGAAGGAAGAGTCGCATGTTCCGAAGGTAATTACCTCGCTTCCGAAGAAAGTCCCGCATGTTCCGAAGATATTTTCGTCACTTCCGAAGGTAGTCCCGCATGTTCCGAAGATACTTTCGTCACCTCCGAAGAAAGTGCCGCACGTTCCGAAGATATTTTCGTCACCTCCGAAGAAAGTGCCGCACGTTCCGAAGATAGTTTCGCCACCTCCGAAGAAAGCGCCGTACGTTCCGAAGGTACTTTCGTCACCTCCGAAGAGAGTCCCGCATCTTCCGAAGACATTTTCAACTAAGGGAAAAGGGCTTAAATGAGCGAAAAATGGAGAATATTGGTGGGACATAGATAAAAAAAGGGATGGATGAATGAGAATGAATGGGTGTGAAATGTAAAATGAATGGTTGAAATTTTAAATAAATATTGTTTTAATATTTCGTTCAACCATTTGACCGTTCAACCATTCAACAATGTAATGTAAATTGGCACATCATCAGTTATTAACTCACCTTACGCAAGGAATGAAGTTTGTTCATATTCTTAATCGTGTTCATAATCTTAATCTGCTTTTAATACTTAAAAAAGAGTAATCGTCGAAGGGATAAGGCTGACATGTATAATTAAGATGGTTTTCCTTTAAAAACTGTGTAACATGAGTCATTAATCCACCTTACGCATTATTAGACTTTGCATAGCCACGAGCTTTAGCTCGTGGAATAAATGGGACACCAAACTATTGGCTTTAGCCAAAATCGGGCTATTTTCTGTGGCTAAAGCCGATATATATTCTACTGATCATCCACGTCCTGAAGGACGTGGCTATTCAATTATAAATTTTGTGTAACATGAGTTTTAATAATTTCCCTGAGAGGTGTTGGATATTATTAATATTTTTTTAAAATTTGTAACAAATCTTATAGGGGTTATTATCCCGATCAAAATGAACGAAGAATAATTCCCTCTATATTTTTAACCTATCTATCAATAATTTTATGCATGGGTACGATAGGCTGTTCGTTGTAATGGAAACGGTGCTCAATTAAATACTTATTATTTCATAATAACGGGAAACATTATGTCAGATAAAAATCCGTCCGTTCGCGTTCCAAGGGAGATTATTCTCCAAGTTGCCGAAGCTACAAAAAAGTTAGCGGAAGGCAAACCGGAATTACTAAAATTCGGTATTAACGAACCATACATGACCGCTTTTGCAGCAGATATTGTAACTGCTAAATCGTTCATGAATGATGATGCTTTATCTGATGAAACGAAGGGGACAACAAAACAAAAAAATATTCAGCTTGATCTCTGTTACCAATGGCTTGGGGATGCAGAGTTCCTCTTCCATAAAAAGTGCAAGAAAAAAACTCCACAATTTGTAGAGTTCCCTTCTAAAATTTCTCAATATGCAGATAGTGAGTCAGCGATGATAGAACTGCTGCCAAACGTTTTCAAACTTCTTACTAAATACAAAACCGATTTAACAGATATGCAAGGAGATTTTATCTCAACGGGTGAGGCTTATCTATCAGATCTGAATGCCAAGAACACGGTACAAAAGGCAAAGAAGAAGGATGATACTAAATATACGGCGGCGCGTAAAGCAGCTGATTCTGTACTTTATGAAAAAGTAAACGAGATAAACGAAGCAGGGAACCGGGCGTACAAAAATGATCCGGTTATGAAGAAACTATTTAAGTCCCCCTGGCCAAGAAAAGGAAATGGTGGAACTGATGAAGATAAAACGCCTCCGGCGCCTCCGGCGAGTTGAAAGTACAAAGTAAAAAGTAGAAAGGTTAGTGCAGAAGTCAGAATACAGATGTAATAAGATGATTTGTTTGAGACAGATTGATAACTGTAAACTGATGGGAAGCCGCCACACATGACTTAGCGTTAGTAGCCGGTAATCAGTTGTTGGTAAAATAAAACAAAAAATTATTTGACACCGTGAACTGATAACTGAATACCGGTTAGTTTTAAGGATGAGAGATGAGCAAGGGGTTGTTAATCATCCTTGAATTAAAAAGTGTTTAGAATTACCGGAGTGATGTTCTAAAATAAATAATTACATAATCAAAAAAAGGAGAAATAGGGTGAAAACATTCATGGTTATTTTGATGGGGTTTATTGGTGTTTCAACAATGTATTCGCAAGATAAACCGGCAAGTTCTAAATACGCATTGTCGTTTGGGATGGCGGATAATTTCAGGTTGGATAAGTTTAATGGTTCTATTGCTGTAAAAAAGATAATAGATGATGAACACCAGTTGAGGTTGTTCTTAATACCTAGTTTTAGTACCACAGCTGAACAAAAAAGTGAGCAGGGAAATAGTGATAAAAATACTCACGAATATTTTAATTTTTCTTTAGGTATTGGAACGGATTATTTGTGGACTTTAATGAATAACGGCGATGTAAATATGTTTGGTGGATCTGGAGTGTCTTTTACGTATGGTTATTATCAAGACAAATCTATTTTAAAAAATTCTTCAGGAGATGAATATATGAGTCTTCAAAAAGCTCCATTTACAGAAATGGGAATTAGAGGTGTACTCGGCGTTGAGTGGAGAGTAAATACAAAAATCGGGATACATAGTGAATACTTAATGTCTGGTTTATATTCATGGCAAAAAAGTGAAACAGGTCTAACAGGAGGTATCTTTAGACCAACTCAAACAAAAACGACAAACAAGTTCACGATAACCTCCAGCGTTCTTTTTGGTGTAAGTATTTATTTGTAGAATTAAAAATGAAAACTTAATAAGAGTTATCTAAAAAAGATGAAACATATTAAAGTCATATTACTTTTTGGCATATTATTAGTTAGTATAGCATGTTTACCACAGAATACTAAAGATTTAGTTATTGGTGAACTTAAAGACCAATCACATGTTGATGGGTGTGGATGTTATTTCACTTTTCTATCTGGTGATAAAGATGTCATCCAGATGGAAACCGATACATTGGTTTGGATGAATATTAATGGGATTGATCAGCGATTTAAGCTTGATAATTCAACTCAGACCAACGAAGCATATAAAGTTGGAATGAAATGGGCCGAACAATATTCGAATGATTTATACACTTTTCAAATTAATTATATCGTAACATCCATTTGTTCACTAGAAGACGAGAATTGTGAATGGACGGGAATGGATGCCACGATTATCCTTGATAACGGGAAATCAAAAACAATTGCAAAAGTAAAAGGTGGTTGCGGTTGTTAAATGAATTTTAGAGTAATTTGTAATTCCATTTAACTGAATAATAATTATCAAAATATAATATTACTTATGAAAAATTTAGAATTAATAAAAAATATTTGTCTGGACTGCTTAAAAGAGGGTGAAGCTGTTCTAAGTACAAAGTGGTTAAATGATCGAATGGGCAGTATTAAGATTGCAAACCCAACCGCTTATGTTGAAATACAAAAATTTAAAAAATGGAAATCAAATTGTAACGTATTACTTAACCTTTTGGGTGATTTAGCTAAACCTTGGATTGAAGGGTTTAGAGGTGATAAAGTCAACACAATGGCACATTCTAAGGAAATTATGGGAATGTTGGGTTCCATTTGTGAAACTATTGAAAAAGGCTACTTGATTAAATATGAAGACCTTATATTTACTGAAGCTTTCTCAAATTTGATAGAACAAGCTGAATATTTATTTGGTCAAGGATACATACTTGCTTCTGGGGTAATTACTCGAGCAGTGCTTGAAGAAAAATTAAAAAACTTATGTCTTCAACAAAATATTGCATTTACCAAAACTCATCCAACGTTATCGGACTATAATCAAGAATTATATAAATCTAATTACTATTCAAAAATTGAATTTAAAAATATTGACCACCTTATTTCAATTGGGAATAATGCAGCTCACAATGCTGAAATCACCAAAGAGGACATTGCTAAACTTCTTGAAGGAGTTAAATCCGTACTGAACAAATATATTTAAAGAAAGTTGACAATAACTTGAATAATATACTTACATAATTTATGAACCGAAATGAGATATGAAACTATTTAATTATTTAAAACTGCTTGTAGAACAAAATGATACAAAAGCCGGGAAAGCTTTTGCTATCGGCATTCAGTTATTAATTCTACTTTCCATCATAAGTTTTACTATTGAAACAATTCCCGACATTAGTCAAGGATGGCGCGATACTCTTTATTATTTAGAAGTGATTTCAGTGGTAGTATTTTCAATTGAGTACATTCTAAGGTTTATTGTCGCCGATTCAAAAATCAGATTTATGTTTAGTTTTTTCGGGATGATTGACATACTTGCAATTCTCCCTTTTTATCTTGCTTCAGGAATTGATTTGAGATCAATAAGAGTATTTAGATTGTTTCGTTTGATACGGTTGTTCAAATTATTCAGGTACAGCAAAGCAATAAAAAGGTATAAACAAGCATTCACTTTAATAAAAGCTGAGTTAGCTATATTTCTATCTGCAACACTGTTTTTACTCTATGTTGCATCGGTTGGCATTTATTATTTTGAAAACCCCGCACAACCAGAACAATTTAGATCGGTTTTTCATTGTATGTGGTGGGCTGTTGCAACTCTAACAACCATTGGATATGGAGATATGTATCCAATTACTGTAGGCGGAAAAATATTTACGTCTGTAATTGTAATAATTGGGTTGGGAGTAGTTGCAGTTCCAACCGGGCTTTTTGCTTCTTCGTTAACTAAGTGCATTCAAGACGAAAATAATGAGAAATAACTTTCAATAAATGTATAAGGAGTAATGACATGGCAAATATTCAGAAAAAGGTTTACGAGAGATTGGTCTTGGCCTTGAAAAAATTCCAACCGGTTTTAGCAACCGCAAAAGCAAGGGATGTTAATGAATCTGACACTGTAATTATCGTTACGGATATGTTATCTGAAATATTCGGTTATGATAAGTATTCTGAAATTACATCTGAATTTACAATTCGCTCAACATACTGTGACCTCGCGACTAAACTCAATGGAAAACTAGAACTTTTGATAGAAGTTAAAGCTATCGGTTTAGAATTAAAAGATAACTATGTAAAACAAGCTGTTGATTATGCCGCAAACCAAGGTGTGGATTTTGTTATTCTAACAAACGGTGTTATCTGGAAAGCGTTTAAAGTTGCTTTTACTAAACCGATTGACCAGGAAATGGTTTTTGAAATTGACTTCTCACAACTTAATCCTAAAAAGACGGACGACATTGAAAAACTCTTTTTAATTTCAAAAGAGGGCTGGATGAAATCTACTCTTTATGATTTCCATTCGCAAAAGCAAGTCCTCAACCGTTTCTCTATTGGAGCGATGATGTTGAGCGATCCGGTTATAGAAGTGATAAGGCGCGAATTGAGAAAAATGTCTCCCGACATGAAAATAACTGCGGAACAAGTTCGTGAGGTTGTAAGTCAAGAAGTTTTGAAAAGAGAAGTTGTGGAAGGTGAAAAGGTAGATGAGGCAAAGAAGAAAATCAGCAAGGCATTAAATAAGTTATCAAAAAGCAAAACTCCCAAACAAAATGTAGCGGTTGATAAGGTTGATGTAGTTGAGGCGACAGATGAAATGGAAACGGTTGTTGAGTGACAGTTAAAAAATAATCTGAGTTTATAAATCCTCTACGAGGATTAGGGTTTCAGGGGGTTGGGTTGTTACAATAATATGACCTCTACGAGGTCAGAAAGAAAGCATTGAGATGTTAAATTATTGTAATAAACTGTACGTTCAAAAGAGGATCCTCATAGAAGGTCAATAAAACGTAGACATGACGGAAGATTATAAATCCCCGTCTGAGCCGGGTAAGCTCTACGAGGATTAAGCTCTGTGGGGTGTTCTTTTTACAATAATATGACCTCTACGAGGTCTGAAAAAAAAACATCGTGAGAATTACTCAATATGAAGGTTCTCAAATATTAAACGGCTAAAAAACGAATAAATTATTAAAATAGAAAAGTATTATGAAGAAAATATTGATTAAAGCGGTTAGCATAATTGCGGTAATTTTGATCTCATGGAATTGTTCCAAGGGAACTAATCCGATAACATCAGATAAAGAAGCATTAACACTTGAAGGTAAATGGACCGAGGAATTTGCCTGGAGTTCAAAATTATTTGTTGTTCTTGGAGGTGGTAAGTTTGAAGATAGTTTAATGGTTAAGACTACAACTATTGATTTTCAAGGAAACAATTTTGAAATTAAAATCCTTCCGCCTACAAGAATTATTACGCAAAAAAATGACTCTATTTATGTAACCGTTTCATCTGATACTCTGTATAGTGGAACATATTCAACCTCAGGAGATACACTCAAGTTCCATTTCGGTCAACAAGAAAATCCTACGTTGTTTCGCTATCAACTTGAGAAAGATAGTTTACATATTCAACAATTTTCGTCTCGTGATTCCTCAGGATTTTGGACTATCTCGATTGGTTCATTTTTGTGGGATAGAACTTCTTTTAAGAATGCCGGTGTATTTGCCCGGCAAAAATAAAAAAACATTATCGGAGTATTAATGAGTTCATTATCTGAAGATTTACAGAAAGTAAAAACTGATATTCAACAGTTCAGAGATATTACTGTCCGGGTGTTAAATTATATTCCGGATGTGTTGAATGAAGAGACGGAGTTTAATGGTTATCAAATCTGTTCCCAGAATATTGCCGGGACAAGAAAATCTATTCGTCCTTTTAGGAATGATCTCTTTATTCGAAACGTTGAAAGGTTCAATGATAGTTACACTAACTTTGAACTTATTTTAAATCGTTTGAGAAATGAAGAGAGAGAATTTAACCCGGCAGAATATCGATTGGTTGATAGTGTTGTTTATACCATTCAACAAGCTATGGGAATCGGACTTGATTTAATGGTTGAATCGAACAGCGCAAGAAAACACGTGGGCAACCGTTTTGAGGAATTGATACGAACCTTGTTAAGTGTTTTAGAAATCTCGATGAAAAAAGTTGTTTTAAGTATTCCCTATGAAACAGATGAAGGGGAGAAGTATTACCGCTGTGAAACCGATGTTATAATTTCTCCTTTTGAAAGCGTCCGTTCAGGTGCATCCAGTATAGATCAAAATGAAATAGTAATTTCTCTAAAGACGACGACAAAAGATCGAATGCCGAAAATATTTATTGATAAAGTTCTGATGGAGAGATTTGTAGGGCATCCGGTAAGGGTTGTTGGAATTTCGCAGAATGATATTCAACGGCATGAAGGCTCTGATGGAATTAAGATAAGCTCTACTTTTGTCTCGAATTTGTTTATGGTTTACACAAGATTTTTAGCGCAATTAGAAGGTTACTATTATCTTGATATGCCTTCGAAAGCATTGGAACGACCGTTTAATCAACACATCTTTCCATTTTCAAAATTTATTATAACTGATATTTGGAAGATGTTAAACCCGTAATTTTTGTCTTCGCTGGACAGCTTCGGTCTCGTCTTTACCTGAAGCTATCCTTGCGATGTGTTCCTTGTCCGAAATTCGTTCTTTGATAATTTGACAATATTCAAGATTGTTTTCTGTTCCCAACCAATTTCTGTTGAAAGCTTCTGCAACTGCGTAAGTAGTTCCTGAACCGCCAAAAGGATCAACGACAAGATGTCCAGGATTTGAAGAGGTGAGTATAATTTTCTTTACAAGTTCTACCGGTTTTTGTGTTTCGTGTTCAGTTCTTTCCCATGAACCGTTTGATAAAGTTGGAATTTCAAAAACATCTTTTGGTTTTGCTCCTAAAGGATTAGGTTCCCAGATATAATCCTTGCCTGTTCCATTGTTGTACTGAGAGGTTTCTGCTTGCGGGCGAGTAGGATATTTAAGCGTATGAGCGTTGTAAGGAATTCTTGCTTCATCAATGTTGAAGATAAAGTTTTTGCTTTTTCTAAAATGAAGAATACTTTCGTGCGATCTTCCCCAATCGTTTCCGAGATTAGCTTTGTTTCTGTAGAACCAAACAAGCCATTTGCATCCGGCAAACAAATAACTTGCAGCCCATTTAATATCGGCAAGAATTTCTGAAAATCCGCAAACATAAAGTGAACCGTGTGGTTTTAAAACTCTTTGCGCTTCTTGAATCCAAAGGATACTCCAATCAACATATTGTTGCTGAGATTGAAAAGTATCCCACTCCGCTTTTTTCATATTATAAGGCGGGTCTGCAAAAATTAGATCGACGGATTCATTCTCTAAACCTTTAAGGAAGTGAATCGCATCGATGTTAAAGAGGGAACCGAAATCATTTTTAAATATCGGCTGAGGCAGTTTCTTTATTTTTCTTTCGGCGGTATATAATTCAAGTTGAAGCTCTTTCACAAGCTGGTTGACTTTTGAAGAAGGATATACTCTATATTGATTGATGGGATGTCTTGTTGAATTAAACTTACCACTTCTGTCCCATCGTCTTAGAGTTTCTTTATTTACACCGATGATTTCTGCAGCTTCGCTAATATTGTAATATTTTTCCATTTGTAGTGTCCAATTGTTAAACAACCTTATACAACCATACGCAAATAAAGGGAAAATATCTTGAAAGTCAAGTTAATTTTGTAAATGTTTTAGCAATTGTGGTAGCTAAAAACATTTTATAAATCCTCTACGAGGATTGGGGTTTCAGGGTGTTTGTTTTTACAATAATATGACCTCTACGAGGTCAAAGATAACATACAGATATTCTATTTGGAAATAGTATTTATCTATAGAATTAAAAAAAGAAAATTATATGAGAATTATTCGTACAAATGAAACATTTTATTCTAACATCGCTTTTTATAACGATACTCTTTAGTATTGAAAGTAAAACTCAGGAGACTGAGAAACGAGTTATTGGTGAACTGCAGTATCAATCTCATCAAGATGGTTGTGGATGTTATTTCGCTTTTATCTCTGGTGAAAAGGATGTCATCCAGATTGAAACCGATACATTGGTTTGGATGAACGTCAACGGACTCGAGCAGTGATTTAAACTTGACAGTTCGACGCAGACCAGCGAGGCATATAAAGTTGGAATGAAATGGGCCGAACAATATTCGAATGATTTATACACTTTTCAAATTAATTATATCGTAACATCCATTTGTTCACCAGATGATGAGAATTGTGAATGGACAGGAATGGATGCCACAATCATTCTCAAACAAGGTAACCTAAAAGCTGGGGCAAAAGTAAGAGGTGGTTGCGGTTGTTAAAGATGGGTTATAAATCCTCTACGAGGATTGAATATTGGTGGTGGGTATTGTTTTACAATAGTGCGACCTCTACGAGGTCAGAGATAAAAAACATTGTAGATGTTTAATTTGTGCAAAGAATTTATATTATTTGGTAAAAGTTTGGAGTTAAAATGTTAAGAAAAATTTTTCGGTTACTGCCTGAACAGATGAGAGAACTAATAAGGATTACTAGAGATGGTATAATTTCAATTTTTTATCGTGGGAAGGGCCGGTATTGTCCGGTGTGTGGAAAAGAATCTAAAAAATTTATAAGATACGGTATCATAGCTAGAGATGAGGCGAAATGTACTCATTGCGGAGCTCTCGAAAGACATCGATTTGTTTGGGCATACTTTCAAAAGGAAACAAATCTTTTTGATAAAGCCTATAAGAAGGTACTGCATGTTGCCCCGGAAAGATGTTTTGAGCATAGATTAAGAAATCTTCTGGGACAAAATTATATTACCGCTGATCTCTCAAATCCACGTGCAATGGTAAAAATGGATATTACTAACATCCAATATCCGGATGAAACGTTTGATGTTATTTATTGCAGTCATGTATTGGAACATGTTCAAGATGATATTAAGGCTTTGAGAGAGTTCTGCCGAGTTATGAAACAGGACGGATGGGCTATTTTGCTTGTTCCAATTGATGCCGAGAAAACATTTGAGGACGCAACAATCGTTGACCCATCGGAGCGTTTGAGAGTATTTGGTAACAGTGACCACGTCCGACTGTATGGTCCCGACTATATTGATAGACTAAGAGAAGCCGGATTTAAGGTAAAAGTTAGTAATGTCTCAGAATTATTTGGGAAGGATGAGATTGTAACATTGGGACTTACTAAAGGTAGTGGAGAAATTTATTATTGTACAAAATAGTAAACTCCTTTGAACAGCTTATAAAGTGAGAAAATGGTTATGTGCAAATAACGGTTTATAAATCTCTGTATGAGTAAGGCAACCTCTACGAAGTCGAGAAGAGACAAAAATTGTAGATATTAATTGTTGAGCGGTTTATGAAATTAACTGAAGTAAAAATGAAAAATGTTTTGATCATTGTTATACTGTCTATGACGATGTTTGTGTCCTGTTCATCCATGAAGGATGTATATCTTGAGAATGACCGTTATATTATATCATTAGAAGATGTAGGATGGGAATTATCTTTCCCTAAAAATGATTTTGTTGTTCGTGATTACACACTTTATAATGACAATGGCTATGCCATGTTTGCGGACGCATCAAATAATCTTGTAATAGCAATAACAATAGATAAGCTCGAGAAATATAAAGATGCTATTGCTTGCCGAGAAGATTTTGTAAATAATCCTTTAGCTTCTCCCTTTCTCTTTCTTACAAAAAGATTCTTAAGATATGAGATAGGTGAAGCTTCATGTCTGGAATATTATGTAGCTAAATATGAGGGAAAAGAAATAAATGTGAATACTATAACGGCAGTTTATGCAAAGGGAATGTCGGCAATTAAAATACACGTTTCGAAAACTGATTTTCAAAAAGAAAACCGTGAAAAAATGCTTGAAATAGTTAGTTCAATGTTGTTCAACGAAAAAGTGAAACTATAAAATATCTGAGACAAAAATGAAAAAAATAATTTATTCAATGTTACTGATGCTAATATTTTATGGCTGCGGATCGACAAGTTCTACGTTATTGCAGCGCGACCCTTCGTTTAGTGCACAAAACTTTTTAAATAGCTCAATAACAATATACCCGCCTTTATCTGTGGCTGTTGCACATGGTACATCTTCAAGCTACTCCGAAGAAAATATAAAAAATATTACCACAGAAATTGTAAAATCAAAAATTGAAGGAGTTTCTTCAAATCCCAAAGTAAGGATCGGGGATGAGACAGTTCCTCTCTACTTCAGAGGAGTTTTATTAAACAAAGATGCTGCTATTGAATTCTTAAAAAACACAAGAACTAAGTATACCGTCTTTATACGTCAAGTTCTGGTTGGTGTAAAAACCGAACAGCAGAGAATGAACCAGGGCATGATTAACGGAGCTTCTCTATCTACTGTATTTGAAAAAAATACAACAACGACAACTATTTTTATTGATGTGTGGGATAGAGATATGGTCAAATCCGTATTTTCGGTAGAAGCAGAAGCCGATATTACGGATGGATATTTAATTAGTGCGATAAGTTTATCAATAAAGAATGCTGTGAATGAGTTCATTAAAAAACTAAAAATCTAAAAAATCTACAAACTGAAACTTTGCTTATGAATTAAAATATAGATTTATAAGAGGTAACATTAAAAGAAACAAACCATATAGAAAGGTGTAATATGAAGTTAAGATCGGTGTTCATTGTTTTTCTTTTCTCAATCACATTAATCGCACAGACTCCCTTTGAAAAGGGGACATACAATTTGAATGGAAGTCTCTCTTTCTCAAGTCAATCATATGAGGGAGGATCGGATAATCTTGATATTCTTACTTTCAATCCACAAGTCGGATATTTTGTCGGGGAGAATTTCTCACTTGGTTTGTCGTTAAGCTATGTAAATATTTCACTTGCAAACTCGGAGTCAACCACTTTAGGCATCGGTCCAAGTTTTAGATTTTATCTTCATTCAGAAAGAACAATCAAACCGTTTTTTTCACTTGGGTATTCCTATACGGAATCATCAAATTCTTCTAATAAAGAAAAAGTGATCGGTACTCAATTTATAATAACCGGCGGATTCGACTATTTCATCACAAGTAACGTTGCTTTGGAAACTACTATAAGTTATATGTTAAATAATGAGAAGTTCCCTAACAGCTACAAATACTATTATAAGAGTTTAACCCAAAAGAGTAAAACCTTTCTGATTGGTTTCGGTGTTAATTATTTTATTTATTAACGTATATACTTTGACTCACTTATTTATTAAAGAGGAAAAAAATGAAAACACACATTCAAATCGCGGTTCTTTTGTTTCTGTTTATCGGCAACGCTGTATTAGCGCAGGAGAAAAAGCAGAATCAACTTATTGTCTACGGTGACGCTGAGTTGAAAATTCAGACGGACATAGCGAATTTTAATTTTTCGGTAAAAGGGGTTGGTCCTTCGTTGGAAGCCGCGGTAAATGTTGCAAAAGATAAAGTAAAGAAAATAACCAATGAGTTAAGGGGAATTGGACTTATCGATAAAAACTTTTCAACTTCATCCTTTTACAGCGGTGAAAATAGAGGAGAAAAAGCTTTTTTATCGGACAACAAAGATTACAAAGCTGAAATAAGTGTTGGTGTTAGTCTCGATTCACTAAATCTTTTAGAGCCATCGATCATGGTAGTGGGAAGTAATGACCCGAATTATATTTCTGATGTAAGTTTTTCATTGAAAGATAATTCCGGTTATAACATGAAAGTTTGGGAAGCTGCCGGATTGAACGCGAAAGAAAAAGCAGAAAATCTTGCAAAAGAAATGAAGTTTACTTTAGGTAAAGTATTATTTATAGAAGAAAATGGAAAGTCCGATGGGAGCGGGGTTATAACCTTTAGAGGAGGAAGCTTTATGGAGGTGGCATCTTATTATGAGGGTAGTTTGGGAAATAAAAGAAGTGCTGCATTCTATAGTCCGGTGATGGTGATTAAGTCCCATGTAAAAGTAATTTATGAATTGCCGTAGATAACGAAAAGTTAAGTTGTAATAATTTGAAGAAGCAAATGGGAAATGATATAACTCCAATCTTCTTTTCAAATCAACAAGAATTCAGAAAGTGGTTAACGAAGAACCACAAAAAGGAAACTGAGCTGATTGTCGGATATTACAAAGTAGGTACGGGCAAACCAAGCATGACCTGGTCGCATTCGGTTGATCAAGCGCTTTGTTTTGGCTGGATAGATGGAGTACGGAGATCAATTGATAGTGAGAGTTACTGTATCCGCTTTACACCCCGTAAACAAACAAGTAGATGGAGCGATGTAAATATTAAAAAAGTTGCAGAACTTATTAAACAAGGTTTAATGCAGCCGGCGGGAGTTGAAATATTCAATAAACGGAAGAGAGAGGAATCTAAACTCTACAGTTTTGAAAACGCGGGGAAACAGCTTGCGCAGAATTTAGAAAAGAAATTTAAAGCTAATAAAGCAGCATGGTCCTTTTTTACAAAACAAGA
>Ga0209211_10008815_pt1 | contig 13674 bp, 10 predicted proteins | sample RifGroA2_FD_183992 | JGI IMG/M metagenome (GOLD analysis project Ga0209211, IMG submission 183992) | Groundwater microbial communities from Rifle, Colorado, USA - Groundwater A2 (SPAdes) (version 2) | ecosystem: Environmental > Aquatic > Deep subsurface > Groundwater | place: Rifle, Colorado...
GTCGCGCCTTCGGCGCGACCCCATTTCGGCTCTAAAATCCGATTTCGTTTTCTGGCGGTGTATTCTTGAATTAGCTCGAACGGAATTCGCTCCTCGCCGCGCACAGGGCAGCTCGGATGAATCGGGCGGGCAAAATGAATTCTGAAGCCGAGAGCGTTAACAATTTCAAGTTTTTAATTGAGTTAAGTATAACTCAATTCAGTCAATTTTTCAATTTAAAATTATTGAAAAATTGACTGGCTTTGGCGGCAAATTCTCGCACAAAACAAAGAACAACGCGACAGCGTTGTTCTCAAAAAAATAAAACTACAATTATGTTAAAAAAATTACTGACTTCTACGAAGATCCGACCATTCAGCATAAAGCTTGTTAAGCCGATCTGCTTTTTTGGCGGCGTTAAGAACTTCATCTTGCTTTCCACCCTCAAGCGACTTGACGATATCCTCTGGTTTCATCGAGAAACCACGAGAGTCATCGAGATAACGACCGACAAAATCATTACCAGCATCAAGAGCTTCGTGAAGTTTGGTCCAGTCAGGAAACTCTGCTTTAACTTTTTCGACAAAATCAGCAGGGTAATCTTTCTTTCCTTGAGACCCACCACCTTCAAATTTGTTTGCCATATATTTATCAGTTAATTGTTAATTATTATTTAATTCGACCTTGTTAAAAAATTGATGAAAAAATTTCTTTTGCCTCTCCAAAATATAGTTCGAGCCGATTTGTTTTCAGGTTCTTTGGCAGTTTGGAACGCTCTCGGCTTCAGAATTCATTTTGCCCGCCCGATTCATCCGAGCTGCCCTGTGCGCGGCGAGGAGCGAATTCCGTTCGAGCTAATTCAAGAATACACCGCCAGTTGGGAAAATGCAAATTTGGGGAAGTCAGCTCGCGGCGCGAGACGCGCCGCTCGCATAGAATTTGAAAGGGCTTTTTTGGCGAAAAGGAAAAGGATTTATCAATGAAGGGCAAAAGAAATTTTTTCATCAATTTTTTAACTACAAAACTATGAAATACATAATATATGCGAGAAAAAGTACGGAAAGTGAGGAGCGACAGGTTAGGAGTATTGAATCTCAGATTTCGGAGTTGCGAGAATTTGCCGCCAAAGAAAAACTTGAAATTGTTGCTTCGCTTTGCGAAGCCCAAACTGCCAAAGAACCTGGGCGAATGAAATTCGCAGAAATGTTGTCATTCCTTGAAGAAGGAAAAGCAGACGGGATACTTTCTTGGAATCCAGATCGTCTCGCCAGAAATTCCATAGACGGAGGACAGATTATCTATCTCTTGGACACAGGAAAGATTAAGGATTTGAAATTTCCGACTCACTGGTTTGAGAATACGCCACAAGGAAAATTTATGCTAAACATTGCCTTTGGGCAAAGCAAGTATTACGTGGATAATCTTTCCGAAAACATCAAGCGTGGACACAGAGCAAAACTTCGCAAAGGTATTTGGCCTAGCTTTGCCCAGCTTGGCTACGCGAACAATCACAAAACGAGAGACATAGATGTTGATGCCGAAAAAGCTCCGCTAGTCCGTAAAGGTTTCGAGTTATACGCGACTGGTAAATACACTCTCAAGCAAATAGCCAAAATTTGGAAAGATTTAGGACTGCGGAGCTACAAAGGCAATGTTCTGGCCGTTTCCTGTGTCCAACGAATACTGAAAAGCACTTTCTATTACGGAATCTTTCAGTTCAATGGCGAGACGTATCAGGGTTCGCACGAGCCATTAATCTCAAAGAAACTTTTTGATAAATGTCAGGAAGTTATGAAAGATCGCGGACATGTTATGACCAGAAAAGCGAAAAATTATTTTCCATTTCGCGGACTACTAACTTGCGGAGAATGTAAATGTGCCATTACTGCTGAAACACAGAAAGGACATAACTATTATCGTTGTACCAAAAAACGAGAAATGTGTTCACAAAAATATGTCCGCGAAGAACTGCTAACTGAACAAGTAAAAAGTTTTCTTCAAAAAGTTTCTTTGCCAAGCCAAGACACCGAAAAAGTTTTACGCGAGTTGGACAAGGATGAGCAGAAAGCAAGAGAGGATAGTAAAGTATTCGTAGAAAGTCTCAAATCAGAGTTAGCTGACGTTGAAACAAAATTAGATAAATTGCTTTCTGCTTATCTCGACGAAATTATTTCTACCGAAGAATATACCGCGCAAAAACAAAAAATGCTCGACCAGAGAGTGGAGCTGAAAGAGAAAATTCACGAAATTGAAGACAAAGGTATGTCTTGGCTCGAACCGGCTCGTGCGTGGGTTAAATCGTTGAATCAAGCGGATAAACTGCTCGAGAGTGGGGATAAGTCGGAAATGACAACATTTCTAAAACAAATCAGCTCGAACCATATTTTGATTAATAAATCCTTTTCCTTTTCGCCAAAAAAGCCCTTTCAAATCCTAGCCGAGCGGCGCGGAACGCGCCGCGAGCTGACCTCTTCAAATTTGCATTTTCCCAACTGGCGGAGAGGGTGGGATTCGAACCCACGAGGGACTTTCATCCCTAACGCCTTAGCACGGCGCCGCTTTCGGCCACTCAGCCACCTCTCCGGTCCGGGAAGAAACAAGTCTCAAATATTTCTGGTTCGTTTGTATGCAGTACGTTATCTCCCTCCAGAGCGGAGGGGGGCGACCCCGTCATACGACGGGGTAGGAATTTGTCCCACACCAGGGCGGTGGGTGGAGGATTCGAACCTCCGGTGCCCTTTCAGGCACTCCGGTTTTCAAGACCGGTGCATTCAACCGCTCTGCCAACCCACCGCTCTCGGTGCGGGACCCCAAGACCATCCTTATTATTACCGCACGCACGATGATTATACTGCCACGGATACGGCATGGCGCGCAAGCCCCATAGAGTCCCGCCATCGCGGGATCTTACTGGGGGCAGGGGCCTCCCCTTCGGTATGCGCGTGGTATGCCGCCGCAACGCCCCATATACTCATGTCCGTGCGGGCATTGCGCAGAATGCGAGCCGCCGCGTCAAAGGTCGCGCCAGTGGTCACGACATCATCCACGAGGATGACCGCCGGAGGGATTTCAACAATGCCGCGCGCAAGGGAAAACGCGCCGTCGAGATTATTCCTTCGCGCTTCCCGCGTCAGTTTCACCTGGTCTGCGGTAGGCTTGATGCGCGTCAGCAGCGTGCGGCACGGGAGCATGAGCTCGCGGGCAAGCGCGCGCGCGATGAGCGATGCCTGGTTGTATCCGCGCGCGCGTTCCCGTTGAGGATGGAGCGGAAGGGGAGACAGGACAGGATGATTGGTACGCATCCATGCGGTGAAGGCGGGTGATGCTCCGGCCGCGCGGGCGATGAGATGCGCAAGGGCTGCGGCGGCCGAACGCAGCCCGTGATACTTACAACCGTAGATCAGCCGCTCAATCGGGGCAAGCGAGAGGCTTGCGGCAGCCAGGCATCCGTCGAGCGAGAGGTGCGCCGCGCATGAGGCGTGGGCGCGCCCGCCCGCCGTTTCTTTGCGGCAGACGGGACAGGCGGGGATGAGCAGCGGAATGCGGCTGCCGCATGCCGCGCACAGCCATGCGCCCGCCCGGCCGCAGAGGACGCATTCCCGCGGTGCCAGCAGGTCGCTCACGGCGCGAAGCAAGGACGAGAAAGGGAGCACAGGATGCGCGCGCGTCATTGCGGCACCGCCTGCGCGCGCTTCGGCGTGCGGCGCGCGCCCGCCCGTCGCGGCGCGGCGCACAGGACGAGCGCGGGTGCGCCGTCTTTCGCCGTCAGCGTGAACGCCGCATGGCGCGGCATATCGCTCTCCAGCATGCGGTCGGCGATGGCGTCTTCGACGTATTCCCGCACGATGCGCGTTACTTTGCGCGCGCCTTCGCCCGGGCTGACCGAACGCGCAGTGAGCGCGTCGGCGGCGCGGTCATCCCAGGCGAACGTGTGCCCTTGCGCGGCGAGCGAGGCTGCCACGCGGGAGAGCTGCAGGAGGACGACTGCGCGCAGTGCCGCGCGGTCGAGGGGATGGAACACGAGAATGCGGTCCACGCGGTTTAAAAATTCGGGACGGAAGCGTTCCCGCAGTTCTTTGAGCGCGGTTTCCTTGAGATGCGCATACTGTTCTTCCTCCGCCGCGCCGCGCCGCTCGGCGAATCCGAGCGCGGCATGTTCATTGAATGCGGCAAGGCCGATATTTGAGGTCATGATGATGATGGTGTTGCGGAAATCAATGCGGCGGCCGGTGGCGTCGGTGATGCGCCCTTCGTCGAGGATGGAGAGAAAGAGGTTGAAGACGTCGGGATGCGCTTTCTCTATTTCATCCAGAAGAATGACAGCGTACGGTTTGCGGCGCACCATCTCCGTGAGTTTGCCGCCCTCGCGGAATCCCACGTATCCGGCAGGCGCGCCGATGAGTTTGGAGACGTTGAAGCTCTCCCCGTATTCCGCCATGTCCAGGCGAATGAGGGCGCGCGGGTCGCGGAACACCACTTCGGCGAGCGCTTTCGCGGTTTCCGTTTTCCCCACGCCGGACGGCCCCAGAAAGATGAATGACCCTATCGGGCGCTCGGTGCCCGCGAGACCGGCGCGCGCGCGGCGAATGAATCCGGCGACGTCGCGCAGCGCCTCGTCCTGGCCGACGATGCGCGCGCGGAGCTGTGTGTCCGCATGCGCGAGATGGGTGCGCTCCTCTTCCTGAATGGCGCCCAGAGGGATGCCGGTCATGTCGGAGAGCACGCGGATGATGTCCGCCTCGGTGACGGTGGCGGCGGGCGGATTACCCGCGGTAGCGTGCGCGGCTTTGTCCGCGAGCGCCGTTCGCGCGGCATGGAGCGCGCGTTCCTCTTCCTTGAAGGCGAGCGCACGCGGAAAATCTTCTGCGCGCACCGCGTCTTCTTTTTTTCGGACTGCCTGCGCGATCTGCGTGTCCAGCGCGCGCATCTCGCGCACGTGCGGCACGCTGCCGTGCGCTATGTGCTGCATCGCCGCCGCCTCGTCCATCAGATCAATGGCCTTGTCCGGCAGCCGTTTCTCCGGCAGGTACTGCGCCGAGAGCTGTGCGGCGGCGCGCAACGCCTGGTCGTCGACGCGCACCCGATGGTGCCGCTCGTATGCGGGTTTGATGCCCTTGAGAATGGCGACGGTCTCTTCCACGGACGGCTCTTCCACTTGGATCGCCTGGAAGCGTCGTTCGAGGGCGGGATCGGTCTCGATATGACGCTTGTACTCCTCATAGGTGGTGGCGCCGATGCAGCGGATTTCCCCGCGCGCGAGTGCGGGTTTGAGAATATTCGCCGCGTCCAGGCTTCCCGAAGCGGACCCTGCGCCGATGATGGTATGGAGTTCGTCAATGAAGAGGATGAGATCGGAATTGTCTTTCGCTTCGTCAATGACCTGCTTGATCCGGGATTCAAACTCGCCGCGGTACATCGTGCCCGCGACCATGAGCGACAGGTCCAGGCTGTAGATGCGTTTCTTCAGCAGGAGGTCGGGCACGCTTCCTTCGTGGATGCGCTTGGCAAGCCCTTCCACGATGGCGGTCTTGCCCACGCCAGGATCGCCGAGAAGCACGGGGTTATTTTTGGTCTTGCGCGAAAGGATTTGGATGATGCGGTTGATCTCCCGCGTCCGGCCGATGACGGGGTCGATTTTCCCCTGGGCGTCTGGTGCGGTGAGTTCGCGCCCGAAGAAATCCAGCGCGGGCGTGGTGGATTTTTTCTGTCCGCGCGGCGCATCCTCCTCTTCCTCTTCGTCCGGCTCATCGTGCGTCAGCGCGAGGGTGAGATCGGGGAAACGGGAGGTTGATTTCATCACGAGCCCGAGATGCTTCTTCAGGAGCGCCTGATCGATTTTGTGGCGCGCAAGCGTTTCCTGGATGTCCTGGTCTTGGGTGTTCAGAATGCTCAAGAGCAGGTGCTCGGTCCCGATGTATTTGTGGCGGTGACGGGATGCGGCATATACCGATTGCGTGATGACGGATTTGAGACTGTCCGCGAGCGGGAACGAAAATACCTCCTCTTCCCGTGGAGGAATATGCGCGGCAGCCATGGCGTCAGGGGCCTTGAGTCCGGCTTTGCGGAGAATCTCGGTCGCCAGCGATCCCGGCTCGATCACGAGCGCCCAAATGACGTGGATTGGCTTGATTTCCGGCGCGCCGTTGTCATGCGCGATCTGATGCGCCCGGGCAAGCACTTGTTTGTAATGCGTGGTGAATTTTTGCAGCAAAGGAGTGTCCATATACCATTGATTCCATTTTTATTCCCCTTGATGATGATGACGCGGGATGTAATGATATTATGATGATTTTTCGCAATAAGTCAATGCGGTAGTTTTTTCCCCTCTATTTTCTTCCTCTTGTCCTTATTTTATGTTATAATTTCAGCAATCAAATTGACAGGCATAATTGCATGGGAATCTTTACACACGAACAAAGCTACCTGGGGGTTGATATCGGGTCGGCGAATATTAAGGTGGTGGAGCTGAAGAACGAGCACGGGCGCGCCCGCCTCGCGACATACGGATTTGTCGAGCAGTCCACTGATATCGTGAAAACGAATTCGCAGGAAGAAACGCAGCGCACTGCTCGTCTGTTGGCGGCGATTGTCGAGAAGGCGAAGGCGGGTACGCGCAAGGCCGTGTCCGCGCTGCCTAATTTTTCCGTCTTCAGCTCGGTGATGAGCCTGCCGCAAATGTCGCAGAAGGATTTGTCGCAGGCAGTGCATTGGGAGGCGAAAAAGTTCGTGCCGCTGCCGATCGAGGAAATGGTGATTGATTGGAAGGTGCTGCCGGGGCCGGGGAAAAGAGAGGGCGCTTCTGCGGCGTCCGGGCCTGTATCGGCCGCGGCGGGGACTGCGGAGTCCGCGCAGGCGCTGGTGCGCGTGCTGCTGACGGCGGCGCCCAAGAACCTGGTGGAGCGGTACGTGCAGTTGTTCAAGCTCGCCAATCTGGAGCTGACGGGACTGGAGACCGAGTCGTTCGCACTGGAGCGCGCATTGGTGGGCAATGATCCCAATCCCGCCATGATCATGGATATCGGCGCGCTTACGTCGGATATCATGGTCGTGGAGCACGGCATCACCCTGCTCAACCGAAGCGTCGATGTGGGCGGCATTACCATCACCAAGGCGATTGCCGGCAGCCTGGGGGTGGATGCGCGCCGGGCGGAGCAGTTCAAGCGCGACATGGGGTTTACCGCGCAGAGCGACGGCGGCATTTTCAAAATTATCGAATCCAGCATCAGCCCCATCATCAATGAATTGAAATACTGTTTCGATCTGTACCGGTCGCAGGAAGGGGAGCGGCGCGTGTCGCGGATCATTCTGACGGGCGGATCGGCGTTTCTCCCGGAGCTGTCCGAGTATTTGACGCGCCTGCTCGCGATCAAGGTGTTTATCGGCGATCCCTGGGCGCGCGTGATTTATCCTGCAGAATTGCGCCCGGCGCTGGAAGAATTGGGGCCGCGGTTTGCGGTGGCGGTGGGGCTGGCGATGAGGGAAATAGGATAACGAGAATGCAAAAGTCAAAAATCAAAAATCAAAATTGCGGAGTGTTGTTCCGCCGGAGCGGGACACCACAATTTTGCATTTTGATTTTCAATTTCCATGTTCGACGACATTGATTTTCTCGCTCCTCATTCCACGGCGGCGCGGCCGCGCCGGAAACCCGCACCGCCGCCTGACGTGGAATTGGTGAAACCGGCCGCGGAAACGCCGGGCCGCTGGGAACGCCTGCGCGCGCACCTGCGCGCGCCGCAGGCGCCTACCGCACCGTCCGCGCTCGTCTCCTCGCACACGGCGTCAATATCCGCGCCGCCTTCTCCCGCTTCTCATACCGCGTCTCCCGCACCTGCATCTGCCGCGCACGGCGCGCATCGCATGCAAGGATTTTGGGATCGCGTGCGGCATCCTAGGCCGCGCGCAGACGCGCTGCCTGCAGAGGAAGCGTCTTCTGCGGCACTGCCGCATGCGGCCGCCGCGCCGGCCGCCGTCTCTGTCCCTGTAGCGCCGAAAACGCCGGACGCGCCCGCGCCCGTTTCAACGCCTCCTGCGCCTCACCCTTCGCTGACGCAGAGGATGCAGACGGCCTTCCATCGCGCGCGCGACGCATCGTCGCATCACAAGGATGCGGCGGCCGGCGCTTTACTCCTGGAGGTCAATCTTCTTCCGGAGCGGGAACGCATGCGGGCAGGATCGCGCGCGCGCGTCACGCGCGCGGGTGTCTTGGGCGCCGCAGCGGTTCTTGCGGTTCTCGGCGCGGCAACGGCGCTTTACTGGCGCACGAGCCTGCACGAGCGGAAGCTGCAGCTTATCGCGCGCGACATTGCCGATGTGGAGCGGCAGATGGTGCAGAACGCCTCCCATCTTGAAGACGCGCTTGCCTTCCAGCAGCGGAGCCGCGCGGTCGCGGGTTTGCTGAAGACGCATACGCGCTGGCTCTCTTTTCTCGGATTTCTTGAAGAAATCACCTCGCCCGACGTCTATTACGAAGGGTTTACCGCAACGCGGGAAGGCGCGGTGAGCATGCGCGCCCATGCGCGCGATTTTCACGCGGCGGCTGCGCAGCTTGTCGCGTTCACGCGCGATCCGCGCATACGAAAGGTGTCCCTCTCTCCTTTATCCGCGCAGGACGCGCCCGCCGCCGGCCCGGCCGAGGTGACGTTTGAGATTACCATGGCCGTGGATCCGGCTGTGGTGGCGCCCCCGCCCCCTTCGCAGGCCGTACCGTAAACGCATTTCATTCCCATGCCTTCTCTCCCTCACCATTCATCCGCACCCCATCCTCCTGCCCTGTCTGATGCGCAGCCTTCCGCGTCCTCGCACGCGCTCGCGTTGGTGATTGCGGGCAGCGCCGTCGCGCTGGCGCTCGCAGGGTGGTTTGTCCTCCGGCCTGCGTTCGCCTCTTTCCGTGCCGCCTCTGCAATCTCTGTTGAGGAACTGCAGGACCGCCTTGCACAGCGCCAGGCGAGCCTTGAGAAGGTTATGGCGATCGAGGAGCAGTTCGCCTCCATTACCGCCGAGGAGCGGGCAAAGCTCGCGACGGCGCTGCCCGAAGATGCAGGCGTGTCGGATTTGATCGCCACGATGGAAGCGATGGTGCGATTGAGCGATATGAAGCTGGTGTCCGTGGGCGTGGACGAATCGGCGCCGGCGCCGGTCGCGGGAGGGGGCGGGGCCCTGGGTTCCTTCACGCCTCCCGGAGTGCGGATCGTTCCTCTTCGGGTGCAGGTGGAAGGCAGTAATTACCTTACGTTGCAGAAATTGCTCCGCAGGATTGAAACGAACGTGCGCGTGATGGACATCCCCGCGCTCGCCTTCAATGCGCAAGAAGACGGGCTGACGCTTTCTCTCGTCGCGTATGCGTACCGCCTTCCGCAACTGGCGCAATGAAGACATGCGCTATCCCCTCATTTTGACTTTTGAGTTTTGCATTATTGCCCTATGTTAGTGGCACGACAAGCATCAAAACAAAAACAGATGGTCCTGCTCGCGCTCATCGTGATCGTGAACGGGTTCGTGGGGTATTTGGTGTATTACCATTTCGGCCCCACGCGCCGCGCCATCCCCTCCGATGTGCTGCCCGTTTCCGAGACGTCGCTGGAGGTCAGCGGCAATATCGCCGCGATTGAGACGCTCACGCAGGATTTCGACCGTGCGCTGCTGGACAGCGGGGCATTTCGTATGCTGGAAAAATACGGCGCATGGCCGGTGGAGGGGGCGGCGACCGGGCGCACGAACCCCTTCCTGCCCGCGTTCGGACCATAGGTTGAGAAATCCTAAATACGAGATCCGAAATCCTAAATTCTAAACAAATTCAAAATATAAATGCTCGAATATTTCAAACCCGTATTGAATTTTGTTCTTCGGATGTGTTGAGGATTGAGAGCTTAGAAATTAGAATTTTTCATTGTGCCTCGTCGCGATCAACCCAAGATTGAATTTTTGAAGAATCTCCTGAAAGCGAATGCCATTACGCTGGAGGCGTATCAGCGTTTGAATAAGGAGCGCGAACTCCGCGCCGTGGAAGGGATCTTGGCGGTGGAAGAAAAAATCCCCGAGGAAACGCTTGCGCGGGCGCGCGCGGCGGCCTACCGCCTCCCGTTTGAAGATCTGGCGGGGCGCAAGGTGGACCCTGCGGTGCTCAAGGCGCTCCCGCTCGAATTCGCCGAGCATTACGGCGTGCTGGCGTTTGCGCGCGAAGACGACCTGCTGTCCGTGGCGCTCTTGAACGGCGACGATTTGAAGGCGCAGGAAGCGGTGGAATTTCTCGCGCGCGAGAAGGGGTACAAGGCGCGCTTTGCCATCACCACGCCCACCGCATTCCAGGGCGTGCTGAAACAGTACGGGAACCTCGGCACGGAGGTGAAAGAGGCGCTCGACGTGGCCGCAGACAAATTTGCGTCGACGACGAAGGACGCGGTGGGGGAAATGGAAGAAGTGGTGAAAGAGGCGCCCGTGTCCAAGATGGTGTCGGTCATTCTCAAGCACGCCGTGGAAGCGCGCGCGTCCGACATTCACATCGAACCGGTGTTCAACGAAACGCGCATCCGCTACCGCATTGACGGGGATCTGCATACGTCGCTGGTGCTGCCCAAGTACATTCATTCTGCGATCGTATCGAGGGTCAAGGTGCTCTCGAACCTCAAAATCGACGAGACGCGCGTGCCCCAGGACGGGAGAATCCGGCTGGAAATCGAAGGCAGGGAGATCGATTTCCGCGTTTCGACCTTTCCCCTCTACAGCAATGAAAAAGTCGTCATGCGTATCCTCGACACGGCGGAGGGCGTGCCCACGCTTGAGGGCCTCGGGTTTGACGGGAAAAATCTGGCGAGCATGAAGGACAACATCGACAAGCCGCACGGCATGTTTCTAGTGACCGGCCCCACGGGTTCGGGAAAGTCCACCACCCTGTACGCCATTCTCAACATACTGAACGCCGAAGGGGTCAATATCGTGACCCTGGAAGATCCCGTGGAATATTATCTCAAGGGGGTAAACCAGTCGCAGGTGAAGCCGGACATCGGCTATACGTTTGCCGCCGGACTTCGCTCCATCCTCCGCCAAGACCCCGATATCGTGATGGTGGGCGAAATCCGCGACAGCGAAACGGCGCAGCTCGCCATCCATGCGGCGCTGACCGGCCATATCGTGCTCTCCACGCTGCATACGAACGACGCGTTCGGCGCGATGCCGCGCCTGATTGATATGAAGGTGGAGCCGTTCCTCCTCGCCTCCACGCTCAACATCGTGGTGGCGCAGCGGCTGGTCCGCAAGATCTGCGCGCACTGCCGTGCGGAGACGGAGGTGCCGCAGTCGCTGCAGGATGAAGTCATCCGCGAGCTCCAGCCCGTGATAGCGGCGCTCCCTCCGGACGTGAAGCTCGTGAAACCCCTCACCTTCTGGCGCGGCAAAGGGTGCGCCCGTTGCGGCGATACTGGGTACGCGGGCCGGTCCGCCATCGGGGAAGTGCTCAATGTCGACGAGACCATGAAAGCGATCGTTGCCGAGGGCGCCAAATATGAAAAAGTGCGCGCGGCGTTTGACCGGCAGGGGATGTTTAATCTGAAGCAGGACGGCATTGTCAAAGCGCTCAAGGGTGTCACGACGATTGAAGAGGTCTTGAGCGCGACCAAGGAATAACGCGCCGGCAAACGCATCACGCACCTGCCTATGCTTTCTCGTACGCCGTCTCACCCTGTCTGCATACTGGTCGCAGCGCCTTTGTCGGTGCTGCCGTTGTATGCGAAGGAGGACGATGCGCGCGCGCCATTGCGGTGCGTTGCCCGCGCACACGATATGGTACAATGCCTCGCAGAGGAAGATGTCGCCGCCGTGGTCTATCATGAGGCTCCTGCCGCCGATCCAGACGTGCTTCCCGCGCTTGCCGCGTGGTACGAAAAGCATCGCACTCATGCCCCGCTGCTTGCCGTGGTGACCGATCTGGCGCAGGAGAACGATTCTGCGCATCCGCTTCGCGCGCGCTCCTCACTGCTCTTCAGCCGTTATCACAGCAGGCCGCAGGAGGTGATCGCGCTGTTGCGGCAGTGGGTGTACCCCGCGAAGAAATCAAAACTCAAAGTTCAAAAATCAAAACGACGGAGCGAGGCGTAGTCGTTCCGAGCCGTGACGATACTGCGTGTCATTTTGATCTTTGCTTTTTGAGTTTTGCATTTTGCATTCATGTGCCCATGTCTTCCCAGACTGACGTTTTTTTTCAGCGCATCTTGACTGCCGCCACGACGCGCGGGGCGAGCGATGTTCATTTTGTTGCGGGGCAGCCCCCGTTTATGCGCATTGACGGCGCGCTGGTGCCGTACGAAGAAGAAGGCGTGCTGTCATCGTCCGTAATGGAGGAGCTTGCGGAACTGGTGTTGGATGCGCAGGCGCGCCAGGAGTTTGCGGTGAAGAAACGCGCCGTAGTGGCGCGCGCGGTGGGCGCGCGCGCGCGCGTCAAGATAATCGTGGAATACCGCCAGGGCTCTCCTGCCATGTCCCTGCACGTGCTGACGGCGCACGTGCCCACGCTGCAGGAGCTGGGGTTGCCGAAGGTGATGGAAGAATTGGCGCGCGCGCGCAAAGGACTCATTCTGATCATCGGTCCGCACGACTCGGGGCGCACCACGACCGTCGCGTCCCTGCTCGACGCGATCAATGCGGCGCGCGCGGAGCGGATCGTGAGCTTGGAAGATCCCGTGGAATACGTCCTGGAGCCGCGCAAAAGCCTGGTGGAGCAGCGGGAGGTTGGCCGCGACGTGCCCGGGTTCGCGGACGGCCTGCGCGCGCTGAAAGATACGGACGTCAATGTCGTGGCGGTGTCGTCGCTCGACGACCGCGCGGCCTTTGAGACGCTGATGGACCTTGTCGAAGGAGGGCGGCTGGGTATCGCCGCCGTGGAAGCGGAGACCGTAGATGAGGCGCTGGAGTTTTTGGTGCAATCGTTTGCCGCGCATGAACGCGAGCGCCTGCTCCATGCGCTTGCCGAGGTATTGGTGGCGGTGGCGGGACTGCGGCTGGTGTCCCGCGTGGGAGGCGGGCGCGTGCAGGTTGCCGAAGTGCTCGTCGTCACCGCGCCCGTGCGGGCGCTCGTGCGTGACGGGAGGTTTGCGCAGATAAGCTCGTGGATGACGTCATCTCGGGAAGGAGGCACTATAAGCCTCGACCGCGCGCTGGCGGAATTGGTGAAGACGGGCGAAGTGCTCATGGAGGACGCGCTCGCGGAAGTGGCGGACAAGGAGAATTTTCAGCGATTGGTGCAAGCGAGACCCGTCTCCGCATAATGCCAGTTTACGAATGTATGTGAATGCAGCAAATGGCTGCCAATGTGCATTCATGAATGGAATTTGTATCTATTCGTATCATTCGAATGTATTCGTAGATTAGCATCGCGTTATGTATTTCGACTTCAGAGCAAAAGACGCCGCAGGCAAGGACGTACAGGGCGTGATTGATGCTCCGTCGCTTCAGGCGGCGGAGGATATTCTCGCCCAGCGGCAATTGATCGTCGTGGCCATCACCGTGCGGCCGCGGACATCGATGCTGCAGACGATTCAATTTTTCAATCGGGTGAAACCGAAGGAGCTGGTGGTATTTTTCCGCCAGCTTTCCACGATGTCCGCGGCCACCCTGCCGCTGGTGTCTGCCTTGAGGATATTGGTCAAACAGACGGAGAGCGCTCGTTTGAAAACCATTATTTCAGAAATTGCGGACGACGTG
>Ga0209211_10008816_pt1 | contig 13672 bp, 9 predicted proteins | sample RifGroA2_FD_183992 | JGI IMG/M metagenome (GOLD analysis project Ga0209211, IMG submission 183992) | Groundwater microbial communities from Rifle, Colorado, USA - Groundwater A2 (SPAdes) (version 2) | ecosystem: Environmental > Aquatic > Deep subsurface > Groundwater | place: Rifle, Colorado...
TCGCCTTCAACTTCTGAATCGGCGAGTCCGTCGCCGTCCTTGAGTCCCTCAACTAGTCCCTCGGAATCGCCATCAACCTCGGAATCGGCGAGTCCGTCGCCATCCCTCTCTCCTTCCACCTCTCCATCGGAAAGTCCGTCAACCTCGGAATCGGCGTCTCCGAGTCCTTCGCTGTCTCCATCAACGTCTCCGTCTGAATCGCCTTCAACATCCGAATCGGCGAGTCCGTCGCCATCCCTCTCTCCTTCCACCTCTCCATCCGAATCGCCGTCCACGAGCGAATCCGCTTCTCCGTCGCCCTCGGAAAGTCCGTCTACTTCGGAATCGGCGAGCCCCTCTCCCTCGTTAAGCCCGTCAACTTCGGAATCCGCGAGTCCGTCGCCATCGTTGAGTCCCTCAACCAGTCCCTCGGAAAGTCCGTCCACCAGCGAGTCGGCGTCTCCCTCGCCATCACTTAGTCCCTCTACCTCTCCATCAGAATCGCCTTCAACTTCTGAATCAACGAGTCCTTCACCATCAGAAAGTCCATCAACCTCGGAATCGGCGTCTCCGTCTCCCAGTCTTAGCCCGTCCGCCAGTCCTTCGCTTTCACCCTCAACCTCAGAAAGTGTCAGTCCGTCACCCTCCGAAAGTCCCTCGACGTCACCATCTGAATCACCAAGCACTTCCGAGAGTACGAGCCCTTCACCGAGTACGAGCCCTTCTGAATCTCCGTCCGAAAGTCCCTCCACTTCAGAATCAGCAAGTCCTTCGCCCTCTTTAAGTCCATCCGTTTCTCCCTCGGAATCACCCTCCACCAGCGAATCTACGTCCCCGTCTCCGTCGCTTTCTCCTTCCACCTCTCCCTCGTTAAGTCCGTCTACTTCGGAGTCGGCGTCTCCGTCACCATCGGAATCTCCATCAGAAAGCCCCTCTGAATCGCCCTCGGAAAGTTCTTCTCCAAGTACGAGTCCATCAATTTCAGAATCAGCGAGTCCTTCACCGAGTGCATCACCATCTGTTTCAGAATCCGCTTCTCCTTCAGCCAGTCCGAGCCCATCCGAATCCCCCTCATCCAGCCCATCAGCACCGGCTCCGGAAGTGCAGACAATAAACGGTCTGGATATAACCTATGTAAAAACAGTCAATGGTCTGGCGAAAGGATCAATAAAACGTATAAATGGAATTGGTTGGAACGTCTAGTGTACAACAGATATTGCTTGGCGCTGTACACGCTATACTATAACCATGTGGCAGAAGGTCCTCCTCTTTATCAGGTACAACAATGCGTTCGCCATCGCGTTTGTTCTGCTCTTCTCTGGTTTCGGCATAACCTACGCGGCGAATCCCGAAGTGCGAGAAGCCGTGTACGCCAGCAGGGAAGTCGTCGTTTCCGTTGATAACGGCCTCATCGTATCGGCTGACTTAGACAATTTTAATTTCAATTTAGTGATACAGTCCATCACCGAGGATGAAAAAAATTATTACGTGGCCTATTCGTACCAGACCTTAGCGATTGAAGATGGCATGTGGCAGACAGTAACCATTGAAAAGACCTTGACGGTAAGCAAGGAAGCGTTGGGCGGAAAGGACCTCGGACTATATGCGATCAAGGAGCTGGCGGAGGTTATCAATTATGAATTGTTTTACTTGAAGAAGGTTCAGAAGATTGAACAAGAAAAGGGAGCTTCACAGAAAGTAGTTGCGACTGAATACTCCGGCTTGATAGGGAAGCTGTTGAATCCTAAAGAAGAAGTCATAGAGGGTTACAATCCGGTCATTCCGGAACCTATTCCGGAAGTGGTTCTTCCTCCGGAGCCGACAGCACCGGAACCAGCCGCAGTTCCTATTGAAACCCCCCAGACTTCGCTAGAGGCTACGTCGGGCACAACAGAACCAACACCTGAACCGGTTCCGCCGCAATCAGAACCCGAGCCAGAACCGACTTCCACTTCGACTCCTTCAACGTCAGAACCCGCACCAGAGCCAACCGCGACATCCACTCCAGTAATAGAGCCGGAGCCAGCCCCAACCGCAACATCCACTCCAGCATCAGAACCCGAACCAGAATTAACTCCGACTTCTGCTCCAGAAGAGCCCGCTGAACCTGCGCCAGAAACGGCTCCCGAGCCGACGCCGTAAGTTTCCCCTATGGTTCTCCCCGGCAACAGAGTGCTACACCGGCTATTCTTTTATTGTACATTCGTCCTCTTTGTGTTGTTACTGGTTATCACGGTTGCCCGTGCTCAAGAATTTACTTCAGCGAGTTATAAAACGCTTAACCCAGTCATGAGCGCCGGTGGGTACGGATCGTCGGAAAGTTTTCAACTGTATGGAGAGATAGCGGGAGCTTCTATAGGCACGAGCACCTCGGCATCTTTCGGAGGAAACGCCGGTTTTCTCATGTTCCCCTTCGTATCAACACCGGTCATAAGCGCGACTGCTGGCAATGCGTCAGCGGCGCTCTCATGGACAATTGCGAGCGGCTATCTCGGGTGGACGCCGACGGCCTACGCGATAGGAAAAGCGACCGTGTCGGGTGGTCCGTATACGTTTTTGGATGCGGTCGGCGGGCTCTCGACGACGGCGTCCGGGCTCACGAACGGAACGGCATATTATTTCGTTGTTCGAGTTCTTGATGCGTTCAGCAATGTTATCGCGACTTCTTCACAAGTCTCTGCAACACCAGCCGATCCCTGCGCCGGGGTTACTACCTGTGGCGTATGCGGCAATTCCGCGTGTAGTAGTGGCAGTAGCGGAGGCGGAGGCGGCGGAGGCGGCAGTTTCACTCCGTCAACGCCGACAGCCGGCGCCGTCTTTTCTGGCAGGGCGTATCCGAAGACGACCGTTACGCTCCTGAAGGATGCGCAGATCGCCGCTACCACCATCGCCGGAGCCGACGCGATGTTCTCGGTAACGCTTTCCGGACTCTCAAGCGGAAATTATATTTTCTCCGTCTACAGCGAAGATAATAAAGGAGTACGATCGTCCCTTATGACATTCCCGATCTCCATCACCTCCGGCGCGACGACAAACGTTGGCGGCATCTTCATCGCGCCAACTATTTCGGTTGATAAAAGTGAAGTGAAGCGCGGGGATACCATCACGATCTTCGGGCAATCAGTTCCGCAAGCAGACATCATTATTGCGGTAAATTCCGAAGAAGAATTTTTCAGCAGGACAATTTCAGACAAAAATGGCGTTTATTTATATAATTTTGACACCTCGATTCTTGATTACGGCTCTCACAGTGCGAAATCTAAATCCTCCATAGGCAATCAGCTGGTGAGCGGTTTTAGTTATTTGACTAATTTTAAAGTCGGTACGAAGAATGTACTCGCGCCGCTATCAACGCAAGCGATTCAGAAAGGCGATTCCAATAACGACAAGAAAGTTAATCTCATTGATTTCTCTATTCTCGCGTATTGGTTCAACCGGCCGTTGACGCCGGCGGCCATCGCGCTTGTTGACCTCAACGGCGACAAAAAAGTCAATCTCGTTGACTTCTCCATCATGGCGTTTTACTGGACCGGGTAGTGAAAACTTGACTATGAAACGACTCATCACAGCATTTAGCATCCTCGGCGCGCTTGTAGCACCGGCGTTCGCATACGCGGCGACGCTCTCGTTCACAGCGCCTCAAACGAGCGTGGGTGTCGGGGAGCCGTTTGAAGTCAATGTCATTCTTGATACCAGAAATAGCATCAATGCGATAGAAGCGGCTTTCATCATCCCGACCGGACTTGAACTGGAGCACACGAGCGACGGCAATACCATCGTGAGTCTCTGGGTAGAACGGCCGCGTTACGACCGTGAGGCGCGCACGCTCGCGTTCTCCGGCATCATACCGGGCGGCTTTTCTGGAACGGGACGCCTTCTCACGTTCACGCTTAAAGCGGAGCGAAAGGGAACCATCAAACTTTCCTTTGATCGATTGCGTACCGTAGCATACCAAAACAGTCCGGACGGCACATTGGAGCCGACAACACTCCAGACATTAACGCTTTCTGCCAAGGAGGGGACAGCGCCAGCTCCGGAACTGTCGGTCGACATCGAACCGCCCGAGGCGTTCACACCGCTCGTAACACGAGACCCGCAGTTGTACGATGGCGCCTGGACGCTTATATTCGCGACGCAAGATAAGGATTCCGGCATTGCATACTACGAAGTGAGCGAGTCGCCCGTGCGAATGACTGATCCGACGAAACTCTCGTGGACGAAAGCGGAGAGCCCATATCGGCTCTTAGGAGAGGAGTCGGCGAAATATATCTATGTGCGCGCCGTTGACGAGCAGGGGAATATCCGGACCGAGTTGTACACACGGACGCACCCGCTGTCATGGCTTCTGGACCTTGCGCTCGGTATACTAATACTAGCTCTCATCCTCTTTGTACTGCGGCTCTTGAGGAAGAAGCGGCGCCATGCCTCGCCATAACTTATTTCTTCTCTCTATTCTCGCGTTCTCCATAGGCGCGTTCAGCTTCGTGCCGCACGCGAGTGCGGCGACCCTTACTCTTTCAAACGGCAACAGCGCCACCATTGGGCAGACGATATCGGTGTCCTTGCTCATCTCCACCGAGGGGAGCGAGGTGCTGAATGCGGTGTCCGCGGAGGTCAGATTCCCTGCGGAACTGCTGACCCTGCAGTCCATCTCCAAAACAGGGAGCATCATCTCGTTCTGGGCCGAGGAGCCGTCCTTTTCAAACAGCGGCGGTACTGCGTCGCTCCAGGGCATCATCCCGAACCCCGGCTGGAAGGGGCAGGGAGGAGTCGTCGTCTTCCTTGTGTTCAAGGTGAAGGCGGCCGGCACCGCGACTATTTCATTCGCGAGCGCCTCGGTGCTTGCGAACGACGGGCTCGGCACGAATATTCTCTCAAAGACCTTTTCCAAAACGCTTTCACTCGGCGGGTCCGTGCCGCAGGCGACGAGCCCCGCCCAAACGAGCGGTACGCCGCTCGGACCGGCGCTCGCGTCATCGACGCATCCTGACCCAAGCGTATGGTACAGCGATGCAGACCCTCTCTTTACCTGGAATGTCCCGAAAGGTGTTACTGCGATACGGCTGCTCTATGACACCCATCCTATTTCTTCGCCAAGCGTTCTCTATGAAGAAGCGATTGACCGAAAACAGCTTTTGAACATTAAGGACGGCACGTATTATTTCCACGCGCAATTCCAGAATGCAAGCGGCTGGGGCGCCATCACCCATATGCGTTTCCAGATAGATACCGCAGCGCCGAAACCGTTTACGATCGCCGTCGTGCGAGGGAGCAGTGAGAACCAGCCCCAGGCGATCATTTCCTTTGAAACGACCGATGCGACTTCGGGCATAGACCATTACACCGTAGCGGTCGGCAATGCGACTCCCGTGACGGTCACGACAAGCGAGGTGGAGAAGGGGGCGTACCCGCTCCCGGCGGGAGAGCCCGGACAGCAGAGGGTCGTCGTAAAGGCATTTGACCGCGCAGGCAATACGGCGACCGAATCGAAAACGCTCACTATCATGGCGATTAAACCGCCGACTATCGAGGCGTACAGTAGAAAACTTAAGAGTGGGGAGCCATTCGTTGTTTCAGGTACGACGTATCCGGGCGCAAGTGTTGAAGTGACCTTAAAGGATAAGAATGGCGACACAACCGCCGAATCAACCACTGCTGATGCGTCGTCGGGAGAGTTCTCGCTCGCATGGACACAGCCGCTTAACCCGGGCACTTACTCCTTCACGGCCATGGCGGAGAGCACCGGCGGAGCGATGAGCCTTCCAACTAAGCCACTTACCTTCGCCGTAGCGGGTACGCCGCTTTCCGGGTGGGGAAGTATCGCACTCCAATATCTCTTAGTTGCATTTGCGATAATTGCCGCAGTCGCGCTCGTCGTCGGCGTGGGCTACATCCTGTGGTATCGACTGGGACGATTGCGCCGGCGCCTCAAACATATCGCTGTCCGTTCAGGACGCGGCGTTCAATATGATTTTGAACACATCATGGACGACCTCCACTCGCTCGCCGTCTTGCTGCATAAGGCAAAACAGAAGCGCGAATTAACGCGGGAAGAGGATGCCATCTTGGAGAAGCTGAAGCAACATCTGAAGAAAATGGAAGATGATATCCTCTCGCGCCTTGAACAGATAGACGATGAAGCGGGTGAGTAGCATGCGGCATCTGGCCGTCGGTCTCGCATTACTCGCGACGGGCGTCGCGGCTTTCATCGTTTATAGGACAGTACCGGAAACGGCAGAGTTCGGCGGCGTGTCCTTAAGGATCGAGTACGCACTCACTGAAGCCGCGCGGGAGAGGGGGCTCGGCGGTCGTACAAGTCTCGCGCCAGACTACGGGATGCTCTTTGTCTTTCCTGAAGACGGCTATTACGGCTTCTGGATGAAAGATACGCTCGTGCCGATTGATGTTTTTTGGCTTGATTCTAATGGACACGTCGTGTCCCTCATTCAAAATGTTGCGACCTCGACCTATCCGAATGTCTTTTATCCAACTGCCCCAGCACGTTATGTCCTTGAAACTGTCGCTGGCTTTGCGCGCACATATGCTATCGCAACGGGTACGCCGCTCCTATTGAAAAATTTTCCGAGCGTTTCAAAATAGCTTGTCCACACCTGTTTTTGAACGAGGAGGAGTACACTTACTCCTAACCTCGCACCCCTTATCCATAGCTGCCTTCCCTATGTCCAAAGTCGTGAAAGTTCCTCTGCATTCGAAAACAGCTGTCGCGCCTATCCCCAAAGCTGCGGAGAAGCCCGTGTCGAAAGAAACGCTGCGCTACCGCGCAATGGTCCCGCAGGTGGAGAAGCGCGACGGGCGGCTCGTGCCCTTTGATTTCGATAAGATCGTTTCAGCGGTTTTTAAGGCGATGGCCGAGGCAGGAGAAGGCGGTCAAGAAGATGCCGTGCTCGTTGCGCACCAGGTGGCGGGCGAGCTGGGCAGGTTCGCGAAAAAGTACAGGAGCTTCCTCCCGACGGTCGAGGGCATGCAGGACTCGGTGGAGAAGTATCTCATCCTGAACGACTATGTGAAGACTGCGAAGTCGTATATTCTCTACCGCGACAAGCGCGCCCAGCTGCGCGCAGCGCACGTGGAGATCCCGGCGCATGTGAAGAAGCTCGCCGAAGAGAGCAGGAAATATTTCGAGGGGAATTCGCTCGGCGAGTTCGTGTATCTGCGCACCTATGCGAAATGGATACCCCACGAAGGACGGCGCGAGACCTGGGTCGAGACGGTGGACCGCTATATGAGCTTCATGCACGAGAATCTCGGTAACAAGCTCACAGAAAAGGAATATGCCGAGGTGCGCATGGGCATTGTGAAGCAGGAGGTGATGCCTTCCATGCGCCTGATGCAGTTCGCGGGCGAGTGCGCGCGCCGTTGTAATACCTGCGCCTACAACTGCACCTTCACGGCGCCGACCAAACTCGAGGACTTCGCCGAGATCATGTACCTCTCGATGAACGGGTGCGGCGTGGGCTTCGCGGTCGAGAGCCAGAACATCGAACAGCTCCCGCAGATCATGAAGCAGATGGGGAAGCAAAAAGAAAAAAAAGCGGAGACGCACGTGATCGGCGATTCGAAAGAGGAGTGGTGCGATGCGCTGACGCTCGGGCTCCGGACGTGGTACGCGGGTAGGGATGTGACCTTTGACTTCTCCCAGATCCGTCCGGCGGGCGCGCGGCTCAAAACAATGGGCGGGAAGGCGTCGGGCCCCGAGCCCTTGAAATCTCTGCTCGCGTTCGTGCGCGAAAAGGTGCTCTCGCGTCAAGGGCGGCGGCTCCGCACCATCGATGCGCACGACGTCATCTGCAAGATCGGCGAATGCGTGGTCGCGGGCGGCGTCCGTCGCACTGCGATGATCTCGCTCTCCGACCTCGACGATGTCGAGATGCGCGATGCCAAGAAGGGCCAGTTCTATATGACTGACCCGCATCGCTCGGTAGCGAACAATTCAGCCGTGTATGAGATGCAACCGACCAATGCCGAGCTCATGGACGAGTGGGTCGCGCTCATGAAAAGCGGCAGCGGCGAGCGAGGCATCTTCAACCGCGCTTCTCTAGCCGCCACGATGCCCAAGCGCCGCGCAGAGTATTTCAAAAAGGTCGGATTTATCGGCGACAACGGCGTGGTGCACGGCTCTATCGGCACGAATCCGTGCGCCGAGATCATCCTGCAGTCCAAGCAGTTCTGCAACCTCTCGGAGGTTATCGCGCGCGCACACGACACGGAGGCGTCGCTCCTGCGGAAGGCGCGCCTTGCGGCGATCCTCGGCACCTACCAGTCCACGCTCACGAAGTTCGCCTATATCTCAAAAGAGTGGACCGACCACTGCGCCGCCGAGCGCCTCTTGGGCGTCTCGATAACAGGGCAGTGGGATTCTCCGGCCGCACGCAAGGCAGAGGTGATGCGCAAGATCCGCGATATGGCGATAAAGACGAACGCGGCCTACGCGAAGCGCTTCGGTATCGCGCGTTCGATGTCGGTGACGGCGGTAAAGCCCTCGGGTACGGTCTCGCAGACATTCAACTGTGCGTCGGGCATCCACCCGCGCCACGCGCCCTACTATATCCGCCGCGTGCGCATCAACGCGACCGATTCTCTCTTCAAGCTGATGCGCGACCAGGGCGTGCCCTATTACCCGGAAGTGGGGCAGTCGCTGGAGGAGGCGAACACCTATGTGCTCGAGTTCCCGGTCAAGGCCCCCGACCACTCCAAAGAGGTCCGGTTCAAGGACGATCTCTCGGCCTTGGAACAGCTTGAATACTGGAAGCGAGTGAAGCTGAACTTCACCGAGCACAACCCCTCGGCGACCGTCTCGGTCTCTGAAGACGAGTGGATCGGCGTCGTGGATTGGATCCAGAAAAATTGGGATATAATCGGCGGACTCTCCTTCCTCCCGCGCACGAACCATGTCTACCGTCTCGCGCCCTACGAGACGATTACGAAGGAGGAGTATGAGACGCGCATGGCCCGCTTTCCGAAGGTGGATTACTCTAAGCTTATCGCCTATGAGCGTCAGGACGAGTCGGATATGAAGAAGGAACTCGCCTGCGCCGGCGGCACCTGCGATATCGTCTAGGGAGCGAAGAAAAAGCGAACGCTCGCGCAGGAGCGCGAGCGTTCGCATGTGTTTGCCCTGCTTCGCGTGAAGCTACGCAGGGCGAGGACCGGGTCGATAAGCCGAATTCTGTCGTGGACAGCTATTTATCTAGGACGCTGATTGCTCAACGCCTCGAGCGGCACAAACCAGAAACCGGAGAACGGAAGCCAGAAGTCGGAAACTTCCGGAATCCGGACTCTGTTCTCCGGTCTCCAGAGTACGGCCTTGCACCCCAGTAAGTATTTTGCCGTTTCACCCCTCGACAAGCTCGGGGTAAACCCGGACTCATCAAGGACTCGTCTCTGTTCGCAACTCTATCCTCGCGGACGACGGGAATTACCCGCTACCGTTTTATCCCGCCTGTTCTTAATGCAGGAACAGGCGGGAGAGTGTTCGGACTTTCCTCCCCATATTTCTATAGAGCAGCTGCCTAACCCGGTCCGGCAGCATTATACCATACGGTGCCACGTTATGGCATGCTATCATCAGTGTAATAGTGCCGTGCCTCTTGTAACATCTTTTGTAGTGGGACCGTACGCGCTCTCGAGACGGTTTCTCCATCTAGAATAGTGCTGGTCGGCGTATGCACGCCGGTATACGCTCCAAGACTTGCATATGGATATGCGATCAGATGCTCCTCTAGAAATTGATGATCTACCACATGTCCTGTCTTCCAGGACGGCTCATAGAGCACTGCCGGATTGGAGTGCACGTAACTGATCAGGTTCTCTAAAGAGCGGTTTAAAGACGCGTAGCGGGATTGGAAGGGTTTCAGGAACAGGTTCCCCACTCGGTCGTGCTGCGCGTTGAAGTAGAGAGTATATGCCGTTCCTATTTTCCGCATAAATGAGGTAATGCCATCCTCTACGACCTCTTTCAATACCAAGTGGAAGTGGCTCGGCATCAAACAGAACGCGCCAACTGCAACAAGTTTTCTGCCACGGGGAATATGTAAGACCTCCTCAAACTTACGTACCCCTATATCGCCGCGTCGGAGAGGGAACTCATCATTTGCTAAATAAAGAAGCTCGAGGAAGCGCCGGTAATCCCGAGGATTTTCAAATGAAAGACGGTTTTCTATGCTGCGATTGTAACAATGGTACCATTCGCCAACAGCGAACTCGGTTTTCCTCTTTGTCATGGTAACAATTATAAGGTGTCACCTTACGGAGTCAAGGAAATTCTAGAAAACGTGAGGTGACACCTTACAGATTCATGTGGATAGACACATTTTATGAAAAGAATGGAAGCTATACTGAACAGTATTATCATTGAGTAACAGCAACAACATCCACTATGCCTCCTTATTCAGCAGCTGTTCCGCGTCGACGTTCGCTTGAGACCATGAGTGTTTGGGCGCTTTCTGCCACGCTCATTGTCAGCTTATTTGCGTTTCTTCCCTCCGCGACCATTCCGTCGTCGGCGACGAAGGCCTTTCTGCTTGCCGCCGGCGCGCTTATCACGCTTGCACTCTTTATCTTGGCTCGCTTGTCGCGAGGCAATATTATCCTCCCGCCGTTTGCGCTTGTGGCAGCGCTCTGGCTGCCGACGATCGCGTATGCGCTCTCGGCCGCATTTTCAGGCGCTCCGTTCGCCACGACGCTCTGGGGTTCCGCGCTTGAACCGGATACGCTCGGCTTCATGCTCACGGCGGCGGTGCTTGGCACCTTGGCTGCACTCGTACTCCGGCGTTCTGAGCATTATCGCTCCTTCCTCACTATCGGTGCGGTCGTGTTCGGCCTTGTCGCGCTCGTACAAGCGCTGGTAATTGTCGTCGGGCAGTTCGCGCCGAACGTGGTCTCGCCGACACTCTCGTTCGTCGGCTCCTTTGACGATCTAGCGTTCCTTATGGGACTCGGTGTTGTCAGTATCCTTATAACCCTGCGCTTCCTCGAACTCTCGCGGCGCGCATACCGCGCGCTCCTTATAAGTGTGGCGGTGGCGCTTTTCCTTCTGGCGGTCGCGAACTCCTCGGTTGTCTGGGTGCTCGTTGCACTCGTCTCGCTCGGCCTTTTCGTCGAAGCGGTGATGAAGCGCGGACCGAAAACCATGGATACCGACCTTGATGATGCCGCGATGTTGGGCGACACCTCCTACGAGACGGATGAAGGCCGCCATCCGCTTGTGCTCCCGCTCGTAGTGCTCGCGGTATCGCTCTTCTTCATTATCGGCGGGACGCTGGGCGGCGCGCTGGCGAACGCGCTCGAGGTGAATACGCTGAATGTCCGCCCGTCCTGGCAGTCCACCTTCTCAGTGGCGCGCGAGTCGTACGCCACCTCGCCTGCATTCGGTACCGGTCCAGGCACCTTTGGGATTGAATGGCTGAAGCATCGCGATGCCTCTCTGAACTCGACCGTCTTCTGGAACGTCGATTTCTCTTCCGGCATCGGCTTCATCCCGACCTCCGCCGTAACGACCGGCATCGTCGGGGTTCTCGCGTGGGTCGCGTTCTTCGGCCTCTGCATCGTGTTCGGCCTGCGCATGCTTATCTTGCGCGCGCCGGAAGACGCGTTTACCCGCTACGTCGCGATACTCTCATTTATCGCGATGCTCTACTTCTTTATCGTCGCGATCGTCGGCCTGCCGAACGCCGTCATTCTCGCGCTCACGTTCGTCTTCGCGGGACTCTTTATCTCGACGACGCGCTTTGCGACGAGAAGCCAGCAGTGGGGCGTCGTCTTCTCGCGGAGCCCCCGCCTCGGCTTCGTCATCGTGTTCTCGCTCACGATCCTTCTTTTGGCCTCGGTCGTTACAGCGTATACGCTTGTCGGGCGCTATATTGCCACGGCAGAACTCGCGAAGGCGAGGACCGCACTCTCGGTCGGCGATCTTGAAGTAGCCGATACGGCGGTGCAGAACGCTGTTTCGTTCGCACCCTCTGCGACGGCATATCAGATGCAGGCAGGTATCGCGAATACGCGCCTCGGGCGGATAGCGACGTCGCAGACGATGCCAGTGGCGGAGGCACAGCGGGCATTCCAGAGCGCGCTCTCCTCCGGCATCAATGCCGCCTTGACTGCGACGCGCCTCGCCCCTTCTGACTACCAGAACTGGCTCGCGCTCGGGAATCTCTATGCGCAAGCGGTGCCGCTTAGCGTCTCGGGCGCCTATGACAGCGCGAAGACCTCGTATGAGAAAGCGCAGGCGCTCAACCCGACGAATCCCCAGATCCCGTACATCCTCGCGCAGCTCGATATCGCGAATAAAGATATTAAAGCGGCTAAGGAGAACTTGAAGGCCTCTATCGCGCTTAAACAAGACTATACGACCGCTATCTTTCTCCTTTCGCAGCTCGAGGTCCAAGACGGGAATCTGCGGGAAGCGCTTACGGCCGCGCTCGCCGCCGCGTACTTCACACCGAACGATCCGTATATCCTCTTCCAGGTCGGCATCTTGTATGCGGCGCAGAATGATTTAGCGAATGCCGTAGCCGCGCTTGAAGCCGCCGTGGCCGCGAACCAGCAATTCGCGAATGCGCGTTACTTCCTCTCTGCGGTGTATGCGAAGCGGGACGACTTCACAAAGGCGCTTGCCGAGATGCAGGCGATCGCCGCGATGTCGAGCGACAATGCCGCGGCCGTCGCTTCCCAGCTCGCCGCGCTTACAGAAGGGGAGAACCCTTTCCCGGCGAACCTCCTCTTGATAGCGCCCGTGAGGCAATAACTCCTCTTTCGGCTCAAGAGGGAGTATGATAAGCCAGAAGCTGGCTTCCTCCCTGCGTTCGCCTCGGACGAATTAAATCAGAACTTAACTCGTCACTCAGCTCACTTGGTAGTAGAATAAACCGATGGTTCGAGAGACGTTCGAGCGCATCGCAGCCCCGATACGCGGCCTGCAGCAGGCCGCGTATTCGCGCATTGCTTCTCCTATACGCGGTCTGCACCAGGCCGCGTACTTGCTCGCGGCGCTGACGCTCGCCTCGCAGATTCTCGCGCTCTTGCGCGACCGCATCTTCGCGCATACCTTCGGCGCCGGCCACGTGCTCGATCTCTATTATGCGGCGTTCCGCGTGCCGGACCTCGTCTTCGCGCTCGTCGCGTCGCTCGTCTCCGCCTATGTGCTTATCCCGCGCCTCACGGGCATGGACAGAGAAGCGACGCGGCGGCTCCTCTCCGAGTCGGCGACCTTCCTTTTCGGCGTCGGCGGAGCCCTCTCGGTCATACTCGCCGTCTTCATGCCGCAATTCCTCGGCTTCTTGTATCCGGACCTTACGACATCACCGTATCAGGCAGAGTTCGTACTCCTCGCGCGGATGCTGCTCCTTCAGCCCCTCCTGCTCGGTCTCTCGGGCGTTCTCGGGAGCGTGACGCAGGTGCATCGGCGCTTCACGCTCTTCGCGATCTCCCCAGTGCTCTATAATCTCGGCATCATTGCCGGTACGGTCTTCTTGTATCCGCGCTTCGGCCTGCCGGGTATCGGGGCGGGCGTCATCATTGGTTCAGTCGCATACCTTGCGGTGAACATCCCAGTCATCGCGGAGGCGGGCGTTATCCCGCGCCTCACACTACCAAGCTTCGCCCGCATGCTACCTGTCATACGAAACTCTGTGCCGCGCTCGCTTGCGCTTTCTATGGGTGCGATAACCGCGCTCGT
>Ga0209211_10008817_pt1 | contig 13672 bp, 12 predicted proteins | sample RifGroA2_FD_183992 | JGI IMG/M metagenome (GOLD analysis project Ga0209211, IMG submission 183992) | Groundwater microbial communities from Rifle, Colorado, USA - Groundwater A2 (SPAdes) (version 2) | ecosystem: Environmental > Aquatic > Deep subsurface > Groundwater | place: Rifle, Colorado...
GAAAACTTCCCCAGACTATCAATACACCTAAAAACAAACTGACAATAACTTTGACTTTAAGATCTTTAAGTTCTTTTATTTTTTCCGTCTTTATTTTTTCATCTAATGTTCTTTCATTTTCTATTAACGCCTGATAACCAACAGATGCTACTATGTCTATAATTTTATTTTTTTCAATCAGGATATCTGAAGTCAAAGTGGCCTTTCCCGTCGTTAGATTAACCACTGCCTCAGTCACCCCGGGAATCGTTTTCAGCGCTTTCTCACTGGTATAGACGCAAGAAGCGCAGTGCATTCCCTTGATAGCAAAAGTTTGTTTATTCATATTTTTTTCATAAAAAAATACCAATAAATAAATAAAATTGATAATAATCCGAAAATTGAAATAATTATTTTATCCATAATTATTTTCTTTTAAAAACTTCAATTACTTCTTTAACTTTTTCGTCAATATTCTTGTTTGAAGCCATTGATTCACGAACACAGGTCTTCAGGTGATTCTCCAAAATCAACTCGTCAGCCTTCCCTAAAGCCGACTGTACCGCTTGTGATTGTTGAATGATGTCCAGACAATAATTATCTCCTTCCACCATCTTTATCACCTTCTCCAAATGCCCATATGCAATCTTCAACCTGTGCAGCAGATTATTTTTATAGTCTGTCATATATATTATTTAAAAATTAATAATTAAAAATTAAAAATTTCTCTTAGCCTATCCTCCACCATAGGATTATAAAGAAGACAAAAATATTTGTCAAGGACAAAAATTTGACATTTGATTAAAAGAAGATGTATATTTACATTAATGCAGAATGATAGGTTTTGTATAAATAAAAAAATTTTGTTTCTAATTATTTCTTTTGTTTTTATTTTGTTCTTTCTTATCTTTATTCTTTCAAATAAAATTAGTCAGTCTTCTCAAGCAAGTACACAAAAGTTCCCGTGGACTTGTTATGAAGCATATCAAGAAATATTTTTTCGTAAATTTTCCCAATTTATTACTGTTTTTTCTTCTGATTCTGATGAGGATAAGGCTGACCCATTGTATTCTCAAATCTCAACAGTTGGTATTTTTTCTAATTGTCCTACCGATTCTTTTGCTTATACTTCTCCGGGAATTTATTCAGTTAATTTTAAAAAATGTTGTATAAATGGAGATTATTTTAATAATCAAGGAACGATTAGATGTAACAGTTATTCCGAAGGAACAGATTATAAATGCAAGTTAAACTGTAATGATTCAGGAGATAATTATACTCAACTTGCTTCTGATGTTCCCTACTCCTGTGAACAAATAGATACAAAAAAATTCAGATCAGCTAGCGCCTATGGAACGTGTTGCAGTAGATATCCTCCGACTTCATCTCCTACGACCTTTCCCACATACAATGCAACTCCAACAAACAGCGGTGATAATTCCCCTACCTCAACTTATCAACCAGCTAATACACCTCAAACTACCAGTCATCCTACTGCAACGTTGATTCCTGCCTCAACGAGTATGCCACAGCCTACTTCAACAACAAGTATAACTGGTTGTCAAGATGGCGCAACTTACAATAGGGTTGATAGCAAGGGTAATATAAATACATATACTATTAAGATCTATGATGGAAATCGTACATGTGTCCAAATTGGATCAGGAGGCGGAGTTTATGGAGCTAATGCAACTCTGACAAATGCGTCGTGCAATATACCATTTCCTCGTTATATTTATAAAGATGCAGATCAAGACGCTTATTTTAGTACTTCGATTGGCCGTTGTTCTAATAATTATTGTAACGGAGCAGATGACATAAAGCCAAGTATTCAATCTAATTATCGATTATGTAATTATTGATTTTATTTTTCCACTCCGTAAAACTTGACTCTATCTCCTCTAAACATCAGATCAATTTCGCCTGTTGGACCGTTGCGGTGCTTGGCAATGTAGAGTTTGATTAATTTTTTATTTTGGTCAAGGAGGTCTTCTGATTCGTCTTCAAGATATAAAAACATGACGACGTCGGCATCCTGTTCAATACTGTTATGAACGATAATGTCATTAGCAATAAAGTTATGAAAACCTGATATGGTAGCATCGTAAACTTCCTCGTTTTTTAATTTGGAAATCTCTTTTATTTTATCCCAATATATATCAGACTCTGACAACAATTTTAATTGTTTGCTTTCTACTACCTCACTTATCTTTTTTAATCTGTCCCTGCCAATGTTATTTTTGAATAATGAACTACCGCTATAGCTTGTCCCATAAGCTTCCGCCAATTGACGCCAACTTAAATTCTTTTTATCTTTTTCTTTAGCTATAACTAGGTTCCAGATTTCTTTTGAAATCACATCATTATTGGTATTAGCAACAATCTTATTAATTGATTGGATTAACTGCGGGATTATGTCTCCCCTCTTTCCAAAACAGCCAACCTCCTTTAGGAACTTTAATTGATTTTCTTTTCCCTGGATATGGACTTGCCAGTTAATTCTATAGTTATTTTTCTTTGATGAACGTAGGGTAGAAATTATTCCCAATCTTAGTAGGAGATATTGAATTTGCTGAATCAAAATTTTGCTGGTTGACGAATAATAAATCGCTCCGCTTGGCGACCTCCCGGTTAATTTTTTCCAAGAAATATTACCGTCAGTTGCCCAAAGATGATGTAAAAATAAAATAATCTGTTTTTTTGTTAACTGTAAAAAACCATCTGGAAGCATTTTTTCATAAGAATGGGCAAAATCCAATTTTTGTTCTTTTAGCCAATCAACAAAAGGATGGTGTTTATCGTGAGTTAAATGATAAAGAGAAGGTAGATATAAATGAAACCAATTTTTCTGCCGAACCAAACGGGGTGCTATTTTGAACAGTTTTTTTGCCGTAATTTCTACTGCTTTAATATTTTTAATATCGCCACTGGTGTAATGAATTGGTTGATTTTTGACAAAGCAACCATCTCCAATCATATGAGCAAAAAAAATTATCTCTTCATCTTTATACTGGCTTTTACCCTTTACATCAACCTCCCGAGGAGTAGCAATTAAATCATTGACTCTTAATTGATCAAGACGTGTCCAACCATTAATTTTGAAAAAAGGATGATTGGCAGAAGCTTTTATTTCCCTTCCACTTTGAGTTTTAAGCAAATAAGTTGTTTTAATTCCACTTTTAAAGGCTTTTGTCAATACGGCGGGCATTACTTTATAATCAAAATCCATTGACATAATAGTAATCGGGTTTTGTTTTTTTCGTTCGGCCAAGTGTTTGATCGTTATTTTTTTTCCTGTATTTGCATCAATTAATTCGGCGTCTCCAGATAAACATCCACTCTCTCTCAAATCAGATAATTGTGGTTTTTTTGTCCCTCTCTGCTCGACTGCCCGGGACAACTGGGAAATCGCCAGCACCGGAATATGAAGTTCGCGGGCGAGATTTTTTAAATTTTGAGATACAAATGAAACTTCATTAACCCGGCTGTCAAAACGCTTTCCGGCATCGGCTAACTGTAAATAATCGACCACCAAAAATTTTATGTCTTTTTCTATTTTTAATTTTCGCGCCTTTGTCCGCATCTCCAAGACTGATAAGCCCGGAGTATCATCAATATAGATTGGAGCTTCAGAAAGATCTCCCATCGCTTCAGTTAATTTTTTGTAATCATCATCTGACAGTTTTCCTGTCTTTAATCTCCAGGCGTCAATATCTGCCTGGCCGACTAACAATCTATCAACCAGTTCTTCCTTGCTCATTTCCAGTGAAAAAAATCCTACCGCTATTTTATTTTTGACAGCCGCATTTAAAGAAATATTTAAGGCTAAAGTTGTTTTTCCAATTCCCGGTCGAGCAGCCAGAATCAATAAATTTGAGTCCTGCATTCCGGCTAATTTATTATCCAAGTCCACATAACCGGTCGAAACTCCCCTTAAGTGGCTACCTCTTTTCATAAACTCCTCAAGTCTTTCAAAACTTTGAGCCAGTATTTCTTTCAGTTGGATAAAATCTCGGTGAAGATGTTGTTGAGATAAACCGAAGATTGCTACCTCTGCTTCATCAAGCAGTTTTTTTACATCCCCTCTTTCATCAAAAGATTTTTCCGTCATCCGAGCCGATAGTTCAATTAATTTCCTTTTGACATAATGGTTTTTGATAATCTGGCCGTAATGTTCGACATAGGCCGAAGTCGGTACAGTATTGATCAGGTCTGAAAGGTAATTTTTTCCACCTATTTTTTTTAAAGCATCTTGGCTTTTCAGTTGATCTTGAAGAGTGACGACGTCAATCGGCTGTTGTTTTTCAAATAGCGAGAGCATGGCTGAATAGATAAGTTTATTTTCCAAGGCATAAAAAAAATCAGCCCGGACAAATTCCGCCACTAAATTCATGGCTGAAGAGTCAATCAAGATGGCTCCCAGGACTGATCTTTCCGCTTCAAGGTCATGAGGAGGAGTTTTGAGAGATTCTAAAGTAGCCATAAAATTTTAAATTTCTAACACGACCACCTTCATCTCCTGTTCGATTTCTTCTTTTTTGTAAACTAATTTTTGAATCGGAGCAAGATTTTCAATGCCGAATTTTTTTGTGAATTCATTGACGGTAGTTAGTTGACCAAAGTTTTTCTGGTTTAGTTTCGGATGATTATAATGCATAGGAATGATAACTGCCGGCTCAATTTTTTTTACCAATTCGGCTGCCTCATCTGCATTGATTGTATAAAATCCTCCAACCGGCACTAAAAGAATATCAACTTCGCCGATTAAATCAATAAAACTATCTTCAGGAATAAATCCAAGGTCTCCGCAATGAAGGACTGATATCCCTTCCGCTTCAAATTTATACAAAATATTTTCTCCTCTTTCACTGCCTTTTGTCTTATCATGAAAAGACTGGAAACCAAAAATCCTTATTCCCATTTTTTCAAACTCTCCCGGCATATCGATAATAAGTGGTGGCTGGTTGCCGGTGGTTGATGACTGGACAAGTTTAGCTTGATCATGATCTTTGTGATGATGAGAAATGGTGATAATGTCCGCTTCTGTCTTTGGGAATTTTAATCCAACCAATTCAGAATCAAAAGGATCAGTTACTAATTTAGTAGTTTTAGTTTTAATTAAAAAAGAGGAATGTCCCAAATATTTAATTTCCATGGTGTCAAAAGAATAGCAAAACCGAAAGAAAAATTCAATGACAAATCTGTTCTTTTATTCTATCTTGCTGGTCTTGAGGTAATTTATCGATTTGTTCGACTAATTTACCGATGGAGCTTTGGTAAATTATGTCTCCCGCCATTGAAGCTGCTTTTGCTGTAATATCAGAAATGAAATTAGTTGACTGACCAAGTATTTCTCCGCCGATTTTTTCTCCGGTTTTTAAAGACTGGACAACAATATCGCTGTTTTGCACTTCATCGATTAATTTTTGTTCCACTTCCTTTTTTATTTCCTGGCTTTTTCCAAGGACTTTTGCCAGATCTTTTTTCTTGTTGGCAAATACCTTGTCTATCAAAAGCCCCGCTCCGATCAAAGCAACTAAAAATACGATTTTAAGAATCATTCCAATGTTCTTTTTCTTCTCCAAGGGTTTGATTGCCATGTCTCCATTATAGCAGTTTAAGAGAGCTCTTTTTTCATTTCCTCGTATCCTTTTTTCGTAATTTCGCCTTTGGCATAACGGCTTTTTATAATCTCAAGATTCGAATCTAAGTCTCCTTCTCTGCAACAGGTTTCTTCATGGTCATGATGATGACCTGAAAAACCTCTGATCAAAGAAAAAATTATTTTAAAAACAACCACCCAAAACACTACCTGTAAAACAACGGAAATAATGGTAATCCACGGGCTAAAAGAAAAATAATTATATCCCGGATACATCATCCTATACATATTATTATTTATTAATTTTTAATAGAATTAATATAATAAGTTTAGCTGAAAATAACCTGAAATGTTATAATATTTTATAAAAAGACAAAAACTTAATCTCAAATATGTCTATCATCACGGAAAGAATGGAATCCTCATTGTTATTTGTAATGGTTACAGAGCGGATCTGAACTATCCTTCTTTAAAAAATTTGTGTTTGAAATGACATACTCCCCGGGGCAAGCCCACGAGGTATCTGTATTGTGTCATTCCCGTGAAGACGGGAATCCAGTCTATTAGTACATTTTAAAAATGTGATTTTAGTCTGGATCCCCTCCTACGAGGGGATGACAAGCACATTCCGACGCAAAAGCGTGGGGAATTAAACCACTAAGGTAAGATTAACTATGAAACACATTCAAAAGTTTGTCAATGGATTATATGCTACAAAGTGGTATTAATAGACTGTTGTACCAACCTAAATTTCACCGAAGCGGTGTGGATTCTTTTGGCAAAAAAATGAGCTCTGAGTGAGAATCGAACTCACAGTCTAACCCTTACCAAGGGTTTGTTTTACCACTAAACTATCAGAGCAGGATGTTTTTAATTATACATAAAATTTTTATGAAGATAAGTTCGAATTCAAATATTCGGTGAGCTATTTATAATTTGGCTCTACTGTTTCGACTCCATTGGCAAATGAAAACTTTAATGGGATTGCATAATGTTCACCCGGATAACTTGGTGGAGTAACAATTGCTGAAAACTCAAATAATTCAGGCCCAGATACAAGCGCAAAAGAAGCATCAGGTTGTTTTTGAAACACCATTGCTTCTCCGGTATCTTTATTTGAATAAGTTATTTCATAGATGTAAGGTTCAGTTTCATAAGTTTGATATTTACAACTTACTCTAATTGGTGTTGGAGTATCCTCGTCTGTTACCAGAGCAGGAATGCCAACTTGAGTATCATCATCCAGTCTAATTGAAAATGGAATTTCCATATCAATACCAACATTTCCTGCTAATTGACTAGCGGTAATTCTTCTAATAAGTTCATTTTGAGTCTGGCCTATCGATCCTCCTTCAAACACGGTGTTGGCTACAGTATGATCCATTCCTTTATTAGCAATAACTTGAAGTAATTCTTGATTTGGAATTTTTGGCAGTGTACCTTTGTTTAATAATTGAACACTCCTGTCTAAATCCATCGTATCAATTGCCCAATTTATTCCATCGTATGCCATCCATGCTAAACCAGCCACTATAGCTACTGGACCGAGTACTTTAGTTAATTTAGCCAAAGATTTTTCCCACCATAAAGCCTCAATCGCAGGAAGACCAGCTTTTTCTAAAGTCTCGGCGGTAATTGCTGAATAGGCGGAGCTTTTGGGTATAGACAGTTCATAAATTTTTCCATCAGCTGCAGACTGGACACGAACCAAAATTGTTTCTCCTCCGGCAACCTCAATCGTTCTTATTGTGCCGGCTACTAATTTAGTAACGCCATTCTCCACCAGAACTTGCTCATCAGCGCTCAATGTTAATAAAGCTCCTGAGGGATTTTCCGCATTTCTTAAAACAATGGTTCTTCTGAATAGACCAGTAGTTTCATCTGGAATAAGCTCAACAAGTAATCCGCCTTCTCTAAACCAGTCATCGGCATAGGTTGTTCCAAGAAAAGCCTGTCGAAGTTTCGCCATCTCGATCTCTGAATCCGCCACTAACTCGATTATTTTCCCTCTCTGTGTTAAAGCACCAGCTGAGTAACCAGCGCCAGTCATTAGATCTTCTAATGATCCGGTCGTCAACGATGAAGCATCATGGCTGACAACAAAGGCTTCACCTTGATTAAATTCTCCAAATAATTGACTAGGAGTTCTTCTCGATGTACTAATCACATTAATTCCTGGTTGCTGGCCTTTGACAAGAGCTTCTATAGCAGGATGAGGTTGATTGATAAAATCAATAGCACCTTGAAGAACAGGGACTTCTGATGGATCTAGTTCAACTAAACGACCTAAATCATCATAACCAACTACGCCTAAAACTCGAGCAGACTCAGTACCATGGGCCCTGACACCGTATAAGACAAAATGTCCTTTTTGATACTTTTGGTAGTTAATATAAGATTGCATCTCCGCTCCTATTCTTGACCATGTTTCAGGCGTAATATTATCTAGATCAGGAAACCTATAGCTATTAGAAGTTATCCAACTTTCAATAAAACCGATTGTTTCTTCAGGCACTCCGTGGTTTCTTAAAACACCTATTCCTAATTGAGGATTTTTAATCAGCTCATCTACACCACCTAAAAATCCACATCCAGTACCGCAACTAGGTAATGCTTCATGAGTTAAAAACACACTCTGATTAACTCCTGCAGGAAAAAGAGATGGTTGAGCTCCAATCTGCCGGGCCTCATAAACTGCTTGAGGTGGATATGATCTGGTAACCCAATCAGGTAGTCCGCTTGTCCCGCCTTCAACTACGACTTGGTAATTAATTAGTCTTCCAGCGCCATCAACAGTGACTCCATATCCGGCAGTACCATTACCGGCGATAAAGTTTGGAGAAAAATCAGGAAGATTTGTTCCAGGAACTATATCAGGGATTGTGATGCGAGAGTCTGGACAGTCGCTCCATCCAAAAGCATTGCCTTGATTAATGGCTGCTTGAACTTGCTCTATTTGGGAAGTCCGTCTCCAGTTACTTGCAAGCGAAGACAAAAACCAGTCCATTTGTTCAGAGTTACCAATAATTGTTTCTAGTCCTACTCCGTGTTCAGTCGTGGCACTAATACCCGTAATCGCTGAATAAAAAGCTAAAGATGGACTAGTCTGCGGCCCTGTATCCGGTGATCTCCTCGATTCTGGGGCTGTACCACAAGATGTTGAAGCTTTTGTCATACCTCCAAACGCTAAACCTCCAAAAAATGCTCGTAATAAACCAAGTTCTTTTTTTGTTGATAGTGGTCCTCCAACCAACATACTACCTATACCTGCGGTTGGATCAGTAAGTCCAGTTAAATATCCTAAGAAAGCTAATCCTGCTGTAACTGCATCTCTTCTTGATAGTTCTGCCATATAATTTTTTTGGTAAAGCCCATTATACAAAAAAAATTTGAATTTTTCAACACTATAGGTTTGACAAGGTCAGTAATTTTTGGTAAAGTTGGAACTAATTATGATCTTTATACAGGAATTAAGTAGATTTGCGCACGACAGATTACACATAAATATACCTTTTGCGGTTTCCAAAAAGTTTGAATCATTTTTTGGTGAGAGAAGATTAAAAGATGTCCGATCAGTTAGTAAAATAAAACTTCCACAAGGTCATGAACTTCACGGAAAAGTTAGAAAAATGCAGTTAATCGAGTTTGAACCAAAAGAAAATTTTGAAAGACAGGCAGTTTTGATTGAAGATGAACAGGGAAATAAATCTGTGGTTTTAATATTTAAAGATAATTTTGAACCGACCAATAGAGCAAATGTTCCCGAACACTTTGAGGCTAAAGGTGAAACTTGTGTTCACGTAGTCTATGGCGAAGCTTCAACCGTCGGTAGTATTGAATTTTTTCATGGTACTGATAAACCGTTTGAAGAAGCTGAAAAAATCGCTTTTGAAAAAGCAAAGAAGATGATGTTGGGTTGTGAGCAATCGGGAATTAGATCAAATGATGTGAATAATAATATCCAACTTTCCGGAATGCATGTCGTCGTTATCGAAGATCCCCAAAAACCAGATTCGGCCGATAGTGAGAATATACAGGAGGCAATTGCTTTTCTCTTTGGTTCAGTTGGACCTTTTAAGGATGTAGTTGTTTTTCCGGAAAAAGAACAGGGAACTCTGATGGAAAAAATCAAACTTCAGGGAGGAAGAACTTTATTAAATGGGCCCAACCCGGAATCTGAAGGAGAGATAACATTATCACAGTTTAAACGATTAAAAGGATTATTAAAGAGTGTTAATTGTGGGAAAAATATTGATAAATTAACTGGTGAAGAACGATTATATTTGGAAAAAGCATTTTTGTCCAATGTTCCTTGGCTGATACATTGGCATAAAATGCAAATGGAAGATATCGATACACTTCCAAAACCCACAAAAAATTTATTCAGATATTTAAGAGGTCAATTGAAAAGTAAGTTGCAAACTTTATTAGATTCTTCTTTAGCAAATTATTCATAAAATTCTTACAAAGATAAGTTATAATTTAACCATTGGTGGCTGTAGCTCAACTGGTAGAGCGTCGCCCTGTGGAGGCGAATGTTGCGGGTTCAAATCCCGTCAGTCACCCAAGATAAAATTTAGAACTTTCCAACAATCTTTTAACAAGTCTTATAGATTTTGTTATAAATTTAACAGCTTTTTGAGCTTGTTCTTTTGACATAGATGGAGGAGGGTTGATAAACATATCGTAGTTATAATGTAAACCTCTATCATCTCTTACTGCTGCTTGAGGCTCTGTTAGCCCTGTTGTTTGTTCATCTATTGGGACAACGGAATCTAATACAGCACAAATAAAATGCTCTACAACATGAGGATCGCTACCACCTCCAATTATTCCATTAGTTAATTCACTACAGCCTAAAAAGGCTATTCCGGCTTTCTTCTTTTTTTCTGAGAGTTCTATTTCAAGTTTTCTTGTTTCGTCTAATAATGGTAGATATTTTTTACCTAAAGAATAAGTGTGTGGATAATAACTACGGATTCTATCAGGATGATCAACCCCCCCCATCGGATCTCTCATTTTTGGTCTTTGAAGATCTCCAGTCATTTCATTCATAGAATATATTTTAACTTAAAATAATTCTAAAGTATCATTAAACAATGTCAATCCTTATGAACAGGAGTATATAATATAGTGAGTTAGGCGGTGGGATAGTTACTAATTTCGGTACGAAGTCCATCCGCCCAGTCACCCCAAAAAAAATATGCAAAAATATCGGGTGGTTTTGATTGATGTCGTCGATCCCCATCTGCATAAAGAAGAGGCACTAAAAAATTTACAGGAATTAAAGTCGCTGGTGGCGACCTACAACGGGATTGACGTCGTTGATATTATCCAGCACCGGACTCATCCGGACAAAGCGACTTTTATCGGTTCAGGAAAAGTCAGTGAACTTGTGGAAATTGTTAAAAAAAGAAAAATTGACATCGTTGTTATTAACGCCATTGTTAACCCCAGCATTTTATTCAACCTTACTCAATATCTCTGGGATGATAATCCGAAAATCCAGGTCTGGGACAGAATTGACTTAATCTTGAATATTTTCGATAAACACGCGTCCACAACCGAGGCCAAACTCCAGATAGAAATTGCCAGGATGCACCATATGGGACCACGTATTTATGGTTTGGGTGAAACTTATTTTTCCCGCCAGGGAGGCGGTCTTAATACCAAAGGCCAGGGAGAAACAAATATTGAGGTAATGAAGCGCCACTGGCGGCAACAGATAAAATTAAAAAAAGAACAGCTGGATAAAATTTCCAGGCAACATTTAACTCAACTGGAACGAAGAAGGGAAAATAATCTTCCGGCCATTTCGATAGTCGGTTATACTAATGCCGGGAAAACTTCTCTTTTCAACAAACTGACTAACAAACATAAGGTGGTTGAAAATGCCTTGTTTGTCACTTTAGACAGTGTCATCGGCAAACTTTATTTTCCAAAGAATAAACAAGAAGCCACCATTTCCGATACCATCGGATTTATTAAAGACCTTCCTGCAACTCTCATCAATTCTTTTAAATCAACTCTGATAGAATCTGTATATGCCGATCTCCTGCTCCATATCATCGATATCAGCGATCCTTATATGTATGAAAAAATTTTTATTGTTGAAAAAATTTTGGAAGAACTTCAGGTCCACGCAAAAAAAACTATTTTTGTTTTCAATAAAATAGATGCATTTGCCGGCGACGGAGAAAAGATTTTAAAGGAAATCAGGGAAAAATTTTCTCGCTTTTCTCCCCAGTTTATTTCCGTGACGACCGACTACGGAATTGAAAAATTAAAAAGCGAAGTCGAAAAAGCCTTTTTTTAGTATAATTCAACTATGAAAAACATCTGTGTCTACTGCTCTACCAATAAAGTTGAGAAAAAATATATTGATGCTACTGAAGAATTAGGCCGTCTGATAGCAAAAAACAACTTTAACTTGGTTTGGGGAGGAGGAAATAAAGGGTTAATGAAGGTGGTATCTGACTCGGTTAAAAATAATGGCGGGAAAATATTTGGTGTGGCTATCAAATTTCTCAATGACGTCCGAAAAATTGATGTCGATGAGATGATTATCGCCGAAAACTTTCCGGAGAGAAAAAGATTACTTCTTAAAAAATCCGATGCCGTCGTACTTTTGGCTGGAGGAGTCGGTTCTTTGGATGAAATATCGGAAGCAATAGAGCTTAAAAAACATGATTTTCATTTCAAACCGGTTGTCGTTTTGAATACGGATAAATTTTATGAAGGACTGAAAATCCAACTGCAAAGGATGGAAAAGGACGGCTTTCTGACAAAACCTTTGTCTGAATTCGTATATTTTGCCGACACCCCGAAAGAGGCAATCGACTATATTATTAAACACTTAGCTTTATAACGCTCCGTTAAACTACCTTTGTAGGTTATAAACCATTGACAAATAACTTGCCTCAGCTATATTAAATATCAAATATCAAAATGCAAAATGACAAGGTAAAATTGACAGGAACTGTCATCCTGATGAATATCAGGATCTCTGGTTATGAATAAATTATATTACATTTACATTGTCTCCAATAAAATTCGATCGACTTTTTATATCGGCATTACTAATAATTTACCAAGAAGAATTTATGAGCATAAAAATGGATTAGTAAATGGATTTACTAAAAAATATAAGTTGAAAGATTTAATATATGTTGAAGAATATAAAGAGATAAGCGATGCTATAAAAAGAGAAAAACAACTCAAAAACTGGCATCGAGATTGGAAATTAAATCTTATTAAAAATAAGAATCCGCAATTAATTAGTCTGTCTCCGAGTTGAGATGCCGAAACAAGTTCGGCATGACAAGTTTTTTTGCATTTTAATCTGTCGTTTTGATATTTAATTTTTGATTTTTGATGTTATATAATGAGCACCTAGGCTTTTGTGACGGCTCAAAGCAGCTTTGGCAATAATTGCCGCTACTTCAAGCAGATTATTAACTTCAAGAAGTTTGCGTGAAATTCCACTTTTTATTTTCATCTTCTCAATTTGTTTTTTAAAATTATTAAACTTTTCTAATGCTTCTGTCAATTCGTTTTTTCTCCTCACAATCCCCACCTTTTCCCACATTATTTTTTTTATATCCGTTTCTATCTTATTTAAAAGATTTATATTCTCCAGACTGAAAATAATTTTAATTTCCTTACTTTTTAATTTTGAATTGTACTTTTGACTTTTGACTTTTGACTTTTGACTTTTCTTAAGGTATTTCCCGACCTGTTTCCCAAACACCACTGCCTCAAGCAGTGAATTGGAAGCTAGCCGGTTGGCGCCATGGACTCCTGTATTTGCGACTTCTCCGACCGCAAAGAGGTTTTTAACCGATGTTTTCCCGTCAAGATCCGTCGTCACTCCCCCGCACTGATAATGAGCCGCCGGAGTAATAGGAATGCGGTCATGCGTTAAATCAAAACCATATAGTTTCAACCTTTTATAAATATTAGGAAGTTTTTTAATAATTTCGTCTTTATTAAGATGTGCCATTGTCAGGTAAACTTCCGAACTTTTTTGTTTTTCATAGACGGCCCGTGCCAGTTTATCACGGGAAATCAATTCGTCCACAAAGCGATTTC
>Ga0209211_10008822_pt1 | contig 13667 bp, 7 predicted proteins | sample RifGroA2_FD_183992 | JGI IMG/M metagenome (GOLD analysis project Ga0209211, IMG submission 183992) | Groundwater microbial communities from Rifle, Colorado, USA - Groundwater A2 (SPAdes) (version 2) | ecosystem: Environmental > Aquatic > Deep subsurface > Groundwater | place: Rifle, Colorado...
GACGATATCGTGATCGCTAAACGTAACATAGATCGATCCGTCAACCGCGAAAGTGGTTGCCTGCGAGAAATCCAGCGTGGACTCGCTCGTCCACGCCGACCAGAGATTGAATCCTTCCGCGGTGAGCTCGTACCGGTAAATGGCGCGTGCTCTCGCATCAAGCACATAGAGCTTTTGATTATAGGACGCGAACGACACCGGTTGAGACTCCGCGCGCGGAAGGGCCAGTGGCGCGAATGAAAGCGCGCGCGTCTTGGGAGAAAGCGCAAGCACGCCGTACGGATGTTCAGTCGTGATCATCACGAGTCCCGGCACGCTTGACACGATGCCGGTAGGCGCGCCTGCGCCTGCGGGAAAATCCTTGACGATGACGATCCGGCGCCCCTTCCCGTCCAATTCATAAATCTCTTTCTCCGCGCGATTTACCGTATAGAGCCTGCCATCAGCCAGCGCCAAACCGGACAAGTCAAATTGGCGCCCTTCACGGAATGAGCGCTCCAGAGAGACGACCGGCGTCGGCGCGGGAATGATGGTAACGTGATTCAAGTCGGACGCGGTGCGCAGGAGGCGCGCCTGCAGACTTGCCAACGCTCCCTGTTGCGCCTCGTTAAGCCGGACAGGCGCGTGCGCCAACAGCGAGATCGCCTCATCGAGCTCGGTAAGGGCCTCTGTGTCCTTCTTTTGCCGAATCAATTCTGCAATGCGGTTTTCGCGGGCGAGCGTTTCGGCGATGACCTCTTCGACGCTGTGCGCCCCCAGGGCGGAAAACACGACATGGAATATGAGTGCGGCAGCGATCGCGCCCGCCAGCACCCCTAACTTTTTCTTCGGCGCCAAGCGCTGAAGCCGTTGCATCAGGCGGTAAAGGCGCGCGGGAACAGCCGAGACAAACAACGCCCATTGTTTCGGATTGCGCGCGAACCTAATAATCTCCTTGCCGGCACGCAACCATGTCTCTCGCTGCAGAAGACGCGGTGCCGCCTTGCGCGCATTGAAAAGCGCAGTCTTCATGCGGAACAAGACGTAAGAGTTCTTCTGTGCCGCCGGCGTCACGCGGGCCACTCCTTCGCTGATGAGCTGCGCGGCAATTGCAGCGCCTGCCTGCACGGAACAATAACGCGCCAATTCATCCGACTTAAGTTTTCGCAATGCAACAATGAACGGAGCCATCCCGCACGCTCCTGCCGCAAGCGCGGCAAAATATTTATCCCGTTTCGGCGCGGTCGGGGCGGGGGAGACGTCCACTGCGGTTCCCCGCGCGCTCGCGTAGGCAGACGCTTCTCCGCCGGTTGCGACTGCAAATTGGCCTTCCTCGCACGCAAGGGCGAGAATGCTACCCGTCGCTTCGCCCGGGAATGTCGCATTGGCGCGTTTCACCGCCTGCTCCAGCGCCTCTTCTACGTTTCCCGGTACAGAAGAGAAATGTTCACGAAGCGCCTTCCCCACTTCTGCCGTGCTATGTTCGCGCAGCACCGCAAGCAGGCTTGTCGTCTGTCGGCCCGGGCGCGAAATAACCGCATGATCCAATTCCACGTGATTATGTGCGAACGTATCCATAAGTTGTGTATTCACAAGAATATCCACACGAACGCGTGAAACTATCATAAATTAAGTATTTGTGCAAGCCCACCTAAGTTTTGTGTGTTTGTAATAAACAAAATTTGGGCGGATAAAGGCGCTTGCGCTATTTTTTCATTGTGCTAGGATAGAAAACTTTGCCAACTAAGCAATTTATGAAGCGAAGAATAGCGCTCCTCACACTCGTTACTGTTTTTTGCCTGAATATCCCCAGCGCCTTGTCGCAGACCGCGGGTACGCCGGAGAACCTGCTTCAAGACGAGCTGGGTGAATTGCTCGTGGTGTGGAAGGACGAAAATCGCGCCGCCCTGGAGAGCATGAAGCGGGATTTTTTCATACGGGCGCAGCAGATGTTTGGCCGCAGTATCCGTGACGAGGAGATTACCGTCACCCCTGCCACGACTGGCGGTTTCGTCCGCGTGCGGCTTCCTCGCAACACCGATACGAACGTATTCGCCGAATCGCTGCGCGCGTCAGGAAAGGCGTCGCTCGTGGAGCCTAACCAGCGCGTGGATGCGCTCATGGCGCCCAATGACACGTATTACCGGACGAACCAATGGAATCTCAAACTCATCGGCATGGAATCGGCATGGGATGTGAGCATGGGCGAAGGCGTTACCGTGGCGCTGATAGACTCGGGCGTCGCGTACGAGAACATAGGCGCATTCCGCAAAGCCCCCGACTTGGCCAATACCGCGTTTGCCGAAGGATATGATTTTGTAGGGCGCGACAGCCATCCCAACGACGAAAACGGACACGGCACGCATATCGCAAGCATTCTTGCCGCAACGACCAACAATGCAGCGGGCATTGCGGGCGTGGCGCCCAAGGTGCGGGTCATGCCGGTAAAAATCCTCAACCGCTACGGCCAGGGGACTCTTGCCGATCTTGCCGATGCCATCCGCTGGGCAGCCGACCACGGCGCCCGAATCATCAACATGTCCGTGGGCGTGTCTGAATCTTCTGAAATCCTGAAACAATCCCTTGCGTACGCGTATGGCAAAGGCGTGGTACTCGTGGCTGCGGCCGGCAACAGCGGCGCCAATGGCCTTCTGTATCCCGCAGCCGTGCAGAGGTATGTCATTGCCGTCGGCGCCGCAGACGCCAGAGGACAGCGAGCATCCTATTCCAGCACCGGTGACATTGACGTGCTGGCGCCAGGGGGGGATTTGAATGTGGACATCAACAAGGACGGATACGGGGATGGCGTGCTGGGGCAAACCTTTGCGATGCGCGGACGCACTCCGGACACGCGCTCGTTTTCCTATACCTTTGCGCAAGGAACGTCGGTAGCGGCGCCGCATGTGAGCGGCATTGCCGCCATGATGGTGTCGCTTGGCGTGTCTGATCCCGCGATGATTCGCGATCTTTTGAGAAAAAGCGCCACTGACCTGGGCGTATCCGGTTGGGATACCCAGAACGGCGCAGGACTGGTGGACGCGGCGCGCGCAATATCACTCGCAAAAAATCCTTCGGCGAGCGGGACGGCGCCTGCCGTTGCATCGTCATCCGAAGACGAAACGGGAAATCAGACACAGCCGCAATCCACATCTCCGCAACAAAACGCACCTGCGCCAAACGAACCTGCCCAAGAGCCCGCAGACACGACGCCGTCGCCTGCCTCGGAACAAACCCCCGCCAGCACTCCCTCCACCACGCCTGAAGCAGCGCCGTCTTCAACGCCGCAGGATGCCGCGCCCGCACCACTGTCGCTCAAAACCGAGCTGAAAATCCTCAATGCGTTCGGCCGCGCAGTCACCTCGCTGGTATGGTGGGAGGCTCCTCGCATCCAAGTGCGCGTAGTTGACCAGGACGGCAAACCTGCACAGGGAGCCGAGGTGGAGATTCGCTGGCGCGTGCAGGGAGTAACGCAGGATTTGGGGGTAAGAACCGCGACTACGCCGCTCAATGGGACCGTGGAGTTTATTCTCAACACTCTCGGGCGGGGAAAGACGGTGGAGGTGGGCGCGCTCGCGAGCAAGAATGGCATCCATAGCGAATTGAAAATTGCCACATTTTCGGTTCGTTGATATATCCTCGCTGTGGATAACTGAATACCTGACTCTATTGCTTTCATAATTCAAAAAATGGTTTAACCGTTTAACCCTTAATTTAGCCAAAAATTGGCGTATATACATACATTGACTTTACGACAGGAGCAAGTTAAGATGGGGTAACGTCAAAAAAGAGCCAAAATCAGTAAAAATAAAATAATGCATTCCCGTGCTCTTCGTCATTGCGAGAATTAGTATTTCTCAAACGAAACACGCATGGGAAGGCGAGCAAACAAGGGCGCAGAATGGAATCTGACTTTTAGTGTCATGGGCTGTATGCCATTGACCACTAATATTGTTCAGGTATCGTTCTGCGTTTTGGTTTTTAAAAATTATAAGTCGTATAGGTCTTATAAGTCCTATAAGTCTTATACTAAATTCCTCTTTGTGATCCGGGTTGGTCTGCGCCCCCCGTGTGAGGCTCACGCTTTACGCGGGGACAGATTCCCCAGCCCGGATCACAAGGAGGAATTCACCCCGCACTTTCTCTTCACCCAAAAGAGCGAGAGGGAACTGAAGTAAGGCGAAGCCGCTTCGCTCGCAAAACAACTTTCCCGATTAACGGTGGATGGAAAGTGCGGGGTAAATCGGTCGACATCTCTTTTTGAGAGGGGATTGGATTCTCTCACTACAAGAAGAGATCTGGTTTCGAGAGCTTACAAGAGACGGGCCCAACCCAATAGGGCGCAGTATATTCCTCTGGTACCTCTAGAAACCTAATCCCTATTCTGCCGCAAGGCGGGATAACTCCGGAAAGGTAGGTGATATTTGTGAAAAAGACAATTGCAATATTTTCATTCGTTGCGCTCGCACTCGGCGTCTATGGCGCCGATGCGCGCACGCTCATCACCAGAAATTCAGGTGATGACTTCGGTATCTTCACCAACGTGAAGAACGAGATGAAGCTTGAAATCGAAGTCGATAACAAGACCATCTCCACCACGAAGGTGTACACCAACGCCAGCACGGGCGGCAATGGCATCTTCGCGAAGGACGATATCACCAACGCGTCCATCGAGTCTGATGACGCGACGAACGACACGACCGTTACGGAAGTGACCGGCTCCACCCTCGTTGATTACGACGGATTGGGATGCGGTTGCGATGACGAAGCGGACGTGGAAGTATCTGACAACTTAAGCGACGATGGTCATATCGTAGCATTCGAGGATAACGAGGTTAAGGAAGAGGTGGAGGTTGATTCGTTCACCCTTACCAACACCGACCTCGTTGCCACAAGCGAAGCTGGCGATCAGCACATGTTTGCCGGCGAGGACGTTGACACGGCTTCCATCAAGACCGGTAAGGCTACCACATTATTCGTGGCAGACCTTCTCAAGGGAAGCGTAATCGTTCGACGGCTCGCTCCGCATCCGTAAAAGAAAACGTCACGGAAACGTCGTTGCCTGGGGTTTCTGGCCTTTTTACTCTGCACGGGGTGGGGCCAGGCCCCGAGTCAAAGACACATCGAAAATGAAAAAGTTCAAAATCCAAAGTTCAAAAAAATGACAAAATCCAAATGCCAAGTTCAAAACACGTTTTGACATTTAAGCTTTGAACTTAATTTGTCATTTGAACTTTGAGCTTTGGCATTACACACTGATTTGGCAGTATGACTAAGGTTAGACATGAGAAGTATAAATTTTGCAGGTCTCTAAGGTTTTGCAAACCATGGGCGGTCTGGCTGCTTGCTTTTGCTTTAGTATTGCAGCCAACCTCATTCCTCTCCATCGCTCGCGCACAAGAGGAAAATTCATCTGAAACAACATCGGTACAGGACTCCACGCAAACCTCTACGCAAGAATCACAATCCTCTTCAAATACATCTTCAAACCTGGATATCCAAACACCACAAATGCCATCATTTGACGATTTGTACCAATCATGGTTGCAGAACAGAAGTAACGATGATGAAGAAGAGGACGAGGATAATGAAGAGGAGGGGGAAGAGAATAACGAAGCACCAATGATACCTCCTGCATCCGTCGAGGAAGCCCAGGCGCAATGGTCGCCCGACCCAGATCCTGATGAAGCGAACGAAGATCCCAATCCAGCTACTCCTCCCTCAACAAATCAAGGAAGCACCGATGGGCAAACTCCCTCATCTTCTTCAAACATAGATGGAACTCCCATTCCTCCTGCCACTACCAACACGCAAATCACAACGGAAAATACACAATGGTGGGATGGTCTGACTCCCTCCTTTAGAGGCAGTTCCAGAAGTACCGGTACGAGCGGCGGCACTGCGCAGTCCATTTTTGACTTCTGGACCACCTATTGGACCCCCACCGAGGAAAAAAGTATTTCCACTCCGAGCGCGGGACAGGGGGAGAACACCGGCGGCGTGGTAAGTCCCGCGAGTACGTCAACCGCCTCCACCACCCCCGCTGAGGAAGGGACGCCGTCTAGTGTGACACCATTGACCAGCGGAAATGAAACATTGGAGGAAAGCTCGGGCACCCCGTCCACCACTTGTGAAGCGGACTGCAATCTTGCGGAGACGGAGAACAGCGACAATACGGGGGAGGGGAATCTCGTCAACAGCGATACCGTACAGACGGACACGAGCATCGAAACGACCAACGAGTCGTACGTGGAAAACCGCGAAACCATTGCGTCCGATTCAGGCAATAACCTGCTTGAATTCGGCGGCAGGGGCGAAGGCGGCATCACCAGCGGCGGCGCGTCCACGAGCGCGGAGGGAGAATTCCAGCTGAATACCACCGAAATCCGCGAGACCGGCAACGTGCCCGCCTCCTCGTGCGCCGACTGCTGGGCAGTATGGAATCTGGGAAGCAGTGCGTCAAACGACGGCACTGGTGAGGACTCTCAAAGTCAGGCAACCGCTGACGTTGATCGTGATTTCACCGTCGTCAACACCAACATCGCCTACCTCGGCAATAATTATCTTATTTCCGGAAATTCAGGACGCAACCGCGTGTATGCGGGATTTTCGTTCAAAGACGGCTGGGTGGAAACGGGTAATGTGAAAGTGCGCTCAAACATCATCAATAAAGTAAATACCAACCTGATCGACCTCAACGGGGTAAAGGCAATATGGCGCCCATTCGTACTCGACGTGAACGGCGAATATTCGGGGGACATTGATCTCTTTGAACTGCTGTTTAGCAAGTTCGGCGGCACGCGCGGTGTCAGCGCCACGGCGCATAATGGCAATACCGGAAAAGACTCTCTCAATCTTGCGGCCGCAAGCTTCAGCGAGGATGTCTCCATCACGAACGAAAATACCGGCTTAATAGATAACGATTTCCTCCAAGAAGGGGTATCCGGTCAAAACGAAATACTAGCCGGCGCGAAGGTGAAACGCACAACCGTACAAACCGGCAAGGTTGACTCCGTCTTCAACCTATTCAACTTCCTGAACACCAATATCATTGCCGGCGAGGCGTCCGTGATCGCGCTCAATATCTTCGGGAACTTCAAAGGCAACGTACTCTTGCCTGATTTCTCGCAAATGTTCCCCGCAGTAGGCCCCCGCATTGGCACGGGCGCTGACGCAAGCGCGTCCATCGAGGGCGCGACAGGGGACTCGCTCAATGAAGCGATCGCGATCGCCACGAGCGACACGGAAATCACCGTCCAAAACTTCGCGGGCGTGTCCAACGAGATCAGGAACCGCGCGAATTCCGGCCTGAACGAGAACAGATTCGGCGAAGACGTGGACAATATCAGCGTCCGCTCCGGCAAAGCGAAATCGCAAACCAACGTGGACACGACCGCAAACCTTACCTGTATCGGCTGCGGACTCTTTACCGCGTCATTCAATGTGCTGGGAAACTGGCTGGGTGAGCTCATTGGCGCGCCGCAGAGCGCACGCAAGGAAGGCAACGGCAAGAGTTTCGTGGTGACGGTGGACGACGCCATGGTGTCAGGACTCGGCGGCGTGGGCGCTACAGCAGACGCATCCATCAATGGCACGGACGATGACTCCCTAAACGGCGCGGTAGCGGTTGCCGAACGGAAGCTCACTATCAAGAGCGACAATGCCGGCATCATCACGAACAAAGTGGATGCATTGGGCGATACCGGCTCCAACACCATTGCCTCCATTGACGGCAAAGACATTGCTGTTAATACGGGCGACGCATACTCGGCGGTGAACGTATCCTCGCTTATCAACACCGATATTATCGGCGGCAAACTCGTAAAGATTGCAGTGAACCTCTTCGGCAGCTGGGATGGAGACTTTGTCATCGGCGATCCTACGGATCTTGCGGTAGCCTTGAGCGCCGCGCCCGACCCGAGCCCTGCCATTGCAGGAGGAAAAATCATCTATACCGCTACCGTGACGAATCCCGCAGACGGAAAAGAAACCGATGCCACGGTGACGGCCACCTATGACGCGGCAAAGACCGCGCTGGAAGATGCCGGCGGCGGCGCGGCGGACAGCGGTACGGTAACCTTCACCTTCCCTGCGCTTGCACCAGGTGCCACGGCAAGCGCGCACTTTACTGTAATAATTTCCTCCACGCTTGGTGCTGGCACCCACACGTTGTCATCCGCTGCTGATGTTGTGTCATCGCGCGGCGACGGCAATAACGCGAATAACCACGCAACCGCCAACGTGAGCGTGACGATAGGATCTTCCGGCAACAATGACAACGGACAGAATCCGCCGGACAATAACGGCGACGGAAATGATAATGAAGACGACGATGGAACAGTGGGAGGAGCCACATTGCCCGGAGATTCCGGTTCAGGCGGCGGATCTGGCTCGTCAGGCGGCTCGTCCAACGGCGGAGGAGGCTCGGTCGGCGACGGGGCAGGATCAGGGAATGGCAACACCGCAACCAATGAATACTTCACGATTACGAAATCCAACACGACACCCACGGCAGGCGTCGCACCCGACAGCACCGTGCCGTTCAAGATCGAACTCACGAACAACCGCGCGGTGCCAATAAACGACGTCAAAGTTTACGACAAACTGAAGAATGCCAGCGGGATCGTGGTATTTGAAAATTCATGGGATCTGGAACAGATGGCGCCGAACGAAAAGGTGGTGATTGATTATACGATTATCTTCTCCTATGAGGCGCCTGATGGGGTCTACACCAACACTGCGTACGCATCGGGATTCAACGAACAAAACGCAACGATAAAATCCCCAAATACTTCGAGCACGGCACGCATCTCTTCAAGCGCACATATATTGCACGGCTCCGTCGAAGGAGCGCAGGGAACTGGCGGCGGTGCGGGAGGCGGCACGGTCGGATCAACGACAGACGACAATGATGATGATAACGAGGCGCTTGCCACCCGCGACAGCTGGACGCCGGTGGATGCGGGCGCGGTGGCCGGGGATGCCGAGCGCGCTGATTTTGCGGAGATTGATTACGTCGAGCCGCGCGTGAAAGGATATGAAACGGTGCAAAGGGCGGCCGACAGCCTGATCAGCCGCATCACAGTGCCGTCGGCAGAGGCGGCGGGGTTCAATCCCGCGCTCCTCGTCGGCCTTGACGGCGCGCTACAGGGAGGGTCAGGGGCCGCATCGCAGGCAACATCGCTCATGACGCGCACCATACTCTTCGGACTTCTTTCGTTCTTCTGTCTCCTCGTCGCCATTCTCTTCGCGCGGCGCAGAAAAGACAATGAAAAGGTGCACAGTACACCGTACTGGATGCTATGATGAGTTCATAAAGTCCGTAAAGTTCATAAAGTTAAAAGTTTCAGAGTGGGGACAACCCCGCCTTTGCCCGCCTAAATTTTGCTCAACAAATTCCAACTCCTGTTAATGGAATCGTGAGCAAAACTTGGGCGGGCTTGACATTTTTTGTCTTGTTCCTTATCTTTACACCCGTTCTATGCGGTTAGCGCGTTTATGCGCTGCCGCATTGTAATAAACCAAATTTTACGTTTTATCATTTATCCAAATCTATCAATTGCGTAAACTCGCTTCCCGCCTCTTCGGCGGGTTGCCGATGAGGCAGCTACAAAAAATATGAATGATCAAATAAACTACATCACCAAAGAAGGATTCGAGAAACTCAAAGAAGAGCTCCATCAGCTCAAAACGGTGAAGCGCAAAGAAGTCGCATTCCGAATCCAGCAGGCGAAAGAGCTTGGCGATCTGTCTGAAAATGCGGAATACACCGAAGCGAAAAACGAACAGGCGTTTTTGGAAGGGCGCATCGCCGAGCTGGAAAACGTCATGAAGAATGCGCAAATCATCGACAAAATGAAATTGTCCCATTCCGGCGGCACGGTGCAGGTGGGCGCGACGATGAAAGTCCGCGTGGCGGGGCGTGAAACGGAATTCTCCATTGTCGGCTCTCAAGAGGCCGACCCCAAGCAGGGAAAAATTTCGAACGAATCGCCGCTCGGACGCGCCCTGCTGGGACGTATGCCGGGAGATACGGTAGACGTGCAAACCCCAAGCGGGATGATGCAGTACGAGATCATTAAGATTGTATAGAAGCGAACCAACGCGACCGAGGACGCGAATAAACGCTATATGACCGCTCAATAATGGCGGTCTTTGGTTCATTGAAATTTCCTTTATTTACCTCTATACTAACCTATACAGTAGCGCAAACTCGCGTGGCACGTCGCGTAAAGTCGCTCCTACTACACCTATGCCTCAATCAGAATCAGCGACCAGGCTTGAGCGTTTGAAATTGCTGCGCGCCCGCGGCCATGATCCGTATCCGAGCAAAGTCGCGCGCACGCATACGATCGCGGACGCGCTGAAATCGTTTGATGCGCTCAAAGAAAAACCCGCGACCGTCACGGGCCGCGTACGCGCCCTCCGCGCACACGGGAAAACCGCCTTTCTCGACATCGAGGATGGCACCGGGAAACTGCAGCTTTCCCTCGCGCAGGACGGGGTGGGGGAGTCGGCGTACGGCAGCCTGACCGAGACGCTCGACATCGCTGATTTCGTCGAAGCGACCGGAACGTCGTTTCAAACCCGCACGGGAGAGCCGACGCTGCGGCTTTCCGCGCTGCGCATCATCGCGAAAACGCTCGAGCCTTTGCCGGAGAAATGGCACGGCCTCCAGGACGTCGAGCAGCGTTTCCGGAAGCGCTATCTTGATCTGATCGTCAATGAAGAGTCGCGCGCGATCGCGCTCATGCGCATCCGCCTGACGCAGGCAATGCGCGGATTTTTTGACGCGCGGGGATTTCTCGAAGTGGAGACGCCCATGTTGCAGCCGCTGGCGGGAGGGGCGACGGCGCGCCCATTTGTCACGCATCACCATGCGCTCGATGCCGACTATTTTCTGCGCATCGCTCCCGAGCTTTACCTCAAGCGCCTGATCGTGGGAGGATTCGAAAAAGTATATGAGATCGGCCGCTGTTTCCGCAACGAAGGCGTTGATCGCGCACACAATCCCGAATTCACCATGATGGAATTTTATTGGGCGTATGCAGACTATGAAGATCTCATGAAACTGACGGAAGAGCTGATAGGCGCCCTGCTCAACGACGTGAAAGGCTCGACCGCACTCATAATTGAAGGCAAAAAAATACATTGCGCGCCGCCGTTTCCGCGGCTGACATTTCAAGACGCGCTCGAGGGGCGCGCAGGCATTACCGGCGCGTTTACAATGGATGCGCGCGCGCTCGCCGCGGTCGCCGAAGAAAAAGGCATTGCCGTCGAAAATGGGTGGGGGAGGGGAAGGCTGTTTGACGAGCTGTGGAAACATCTGGTGCGTCCGACCGTCATTGCGCCGACATTCCTGATTGATCATCCCATCGAACTCTCACCTCTTGCGAAAAGAAAAAAAGACCGCCCTGAACTCGTGGAGCGTTTTCAGCTCATCATGAACGGTTTCGAAATAGCCAATGCGTTTTCAGAACTCAACGACCCGATTGACCAGGAGGAACGGTTTCGCGCGCAGGAGCAAGCGCGCGACACAGGAGACGATGAGGCACAGCGCTACGATGAGGATTTTGTCACGGCACTCAAACACGGCATGCCGCCCACGGCAGGGTGGGGGATGGGCATTGACCGTCTCGCCTCGCTCTTTGCAGGCGTGCAAAACCTGAAAGAAGTCATTCTGTTTCCAACCCTGCGTCCGATACACCCCCCTTTACATTCCCCCCTTTCTAGGGGGGAAACCGCCGGTGTCCCTCCCCCCAGTAAGGGGGAGGATCGAGGTGGGGATGTTTCGTTTTCGCGCGACAAAGCATTGGCACTTCTCCGCCAGCACGTAAAAAACGAAAACCTAATCAAACATATGTTCGCCGTGGAAGCGGTCATGCGCACGCTCGCGGAAAAATTCAGCGGCAATCCGGAACAGTGGGGACTCGCGGGGCTCCTCCATGACATGGATTGGGAAGAGACGGAAGAAGATATGGCCGCACATTCCCTGCGCGCGGCTGAATACATGACCGAGGCGGGAATCGATCCGGCTGTCGTCCGCGCAGTCAAGGTGCACAATCATCTGCACAACTTTCTATTGGAAAACATAATGGAAAAGTCGCTCTTCTGCGCGGAAGAGCTTACCGGCCTTATTACCGCCTGCGCGCTGGTCACGCCGCACAAAAAGCTGCAGGACGTGAAAGTATCGTCGGTACTCAAGAAATTCAAGCAGCCGAGCTTTGCCAAAGGCGTCAATCGCGAAGTGATTGCCCGCTCACAAGAGCTTATCGGCATGTCCCTTGAAGAACTGGTTAATCTTGAACTTAAGGCCATGCAGGAGATTGCGGATGAGCTTGGGCTATAGGCCATATACGACATATACGCCTTATCAGATTTATATGCGAGCCATCCTCATCGCTACCACGAACGAGGCGAAACGAGATGAATTTTTGCGTTATCTCGACGTAACTGGCATTTCCCTCAAGACGCTCAAAGACTTTCCCGGTCTTCCGGAAGCGCCCGAAGACGGTAAAACGCTCGAAGAGAATGCGCGACGAAAGGTATTACATTATGCGACACTTAGCAAATTGCCCACCCTCGCAAGCGACGGGGGACTTTGTATTGACGCGCTTGACGGCGCGCCGGGCGTGAAATCGCGGCGCTGGTCGGGTACATGGACGAGCGATGAAGAATTAAATGGCATGGTGATGGAGGCGCTCAAAGGGCTTCCTCACGATAAGAGAGCCGCACGAATGGCCATTACGGTGGGCTTTGGACTTCCGACCGGTGAATACTTCGCCGCCGACGCGTCCATACCCGGATATATCGCAGAAACCATAGGCCCCTACCCCAAAGGGTTCCCATACCGAGGGCTCCTACTAGTCGAACCATATAAAAAGTACTACAGTGAGCTGACGAAAGAAGAGCATGAGACGGTCAATCACTGGCGAAAAGCACTTGACGAACTTCGGCCGCAAATCATTAGTCTCCTTGGTCGATCTTAAAAGTCTATGTTGGACATTAATTTCATCAGAGAACATCCTGAAATCGTCAAAGCGAATAATATCCGCCGCAAATGCAACGTGCAGGTAGACGAGATTCTTACGCTTGATACGGAATTGCGCACGGCGACCAAAGTGCTTGACGAACTTCGGGCCGAACGCAATCGCTCGGCAAGGCAAGGAAAGCCCTCTCCAGAAGAGATCGAACGACTGCGCCTGCAGGGAGATGAAATAAAGCGGCTTGAGTCAACGCAAAGAGAAAAGGAAGAAAAGCTCCAGGAACTGCTCTCGTGGCTCCCCAATCTCTTGTCGCCTGACGTGCCGCATGGCAAAGACGATGCCGACAACAAGGAACTGAAAACGTGGGGGCGCATTCCGCAGTTCGATTTCACGCCAAAAGACCACTTGACCCTGGGAGAAACGCTTGATCTCATCGACGTGGCTCATGCCGCAAAAGTTTCGGGCGCGCGGTTCTATTATCTGAAAAATGAGGGCGTGTTTCTCCGCCTTGCCTTGATGCAATTCGGCCTTTCCATGCTTCAAAAAGAAGGATTCACGCCGTTCTTTACCCCGCATCTTGCGCGCACGCGCACGCTTTTCGGCACCGGATACTTGCCGTTTTTTAAAGATGACATCTGGCGTGTCGGCGGCGAGAAGAGCGATCTCTCGCTCATCGGTACCTCCGAGCAAACCCTGGTGGGCTAT
>Ga0209211_10008823_pt1 | contig 13666 bp, 18 predicted proteins | sample RifGroA2_FD_183992 | JGI IMG/M metagenome (GOLD analysis project Ga0209211, IMG submission 183992) | Groundwater microbial communities from Rifle, Colorado, USA - Groundwater A2 (SPAdes) (version 2) | ecosystem: Environmental > Aquatic > Deep subsurface > Groundwater | place: Rifle, Colorado...
ACCAGCAAAGTGTAATTTATAGCCTGCTTTCTGGTCGGCCATCTGACGCCTTTCATTTCCACTCTGGTTTCTTTTATGTAATTTGCGAGTTTGTTGAACATTTTCTTTTTCCTCTTAAAAAAGCCCCCTTCGGGCTTATTAACCGTATAATATATCTTTGAACGAAAAAGTCAACAATTCGGGGTGCCGAGAATTGAACTCGGCCTTCACGCACCCGAAGCGTGCGTACTACCGATATACTACACCCCGATAGGAAAGAGTATAAGATAAATTTAATTTTTTAACAATCGGGTGTAAAATTAATATGAGACAAAATTATTTTCACAATGAATAAAAATATCTATGTCAAAAAAATAAACACGGTCGGCGACCGCGCCGTCTGGCTGGTGGATGGAGCGCTGATAAGAAAAGAAATAAACGAAAATTTTGTAAAATGCGCCGGCAGCAATCATTTCGGATTCATTCCTAAAAACGAATTCTGGATAGACGAAGATTTGGACCCGAAAGAGTACCATTATTTCATAGATCGCTTTATTTACGAAAAAGGTCTTTTGGATTCCGGGGAAAATTACGCCAAGGCCGACAAAAAGGCCGACGAATTTGAGAAAAATGAAAGGCAAAATTCAGTGGAAGTCCGGCAGATTTCAAAATCAAGCCTTAACAAAAAAGATTTGTTGGAAAAAATAAAAAAAAGAGAGATGGGAAAATATAACGGCAAAATTAAGGTATGGCTGGTGGATGGAAACTTGGTCAGAAGTTTTTTCTTGCTTGATTATTGCGAAGGCGGGCATGATTTGGTGTATCCGTTTATACCCAAAAACGAAATTTGGATAGAAGAGGTGCTTTCTCCCGAAGAGAGAAAATTTATCATTCTTCACGAACTTCACGAAAGATATTTGATGAGCCAAAGCAGGAGCTACAAAAACGCTCACATCGGCGCCACGGAAGTGGAAGACTATTACCGCGAAAATCCAAAAGAAGACTTGGAGGCTAGAATAAAAGAGGAAATGGGGAGGAATGAATAAATGGGGTGACTAGCGGGAATCGAACCCGCATCGCCGCTTTCACAGAGCGGAGCTTTACCACTAAGCTATAGCCACCATAAGATGCAAATGGGCGCGAGAGGACTTGAACCTCCAAGCCGTAAGGCATACGCACCTCAAGCGTACGTGTATACCAATTCCACCACGCGCCCATCGCAACAAAGCCATTATGCCTAAAATTATCCTTATTTTCAACTTCTAAAAACAAAACCGACTTACGATGTCGGTTTTGTTTTTGAATTATAAACTTATTCTTTCTTCGGCTCTTCGGCCGGCGTCTCAACCGTTTCAACTTTTGCCTCGGGTTTGACGACATCCGTGCCTTTTGATTTCCTCCCTTCCGCTTTCAACGTTTTCATTTTCCTTCTTATTTCTTTAGCCGGCTTGGTTCTGACGTAATAAAGTTTCGCTTTTCTGGCTTTTGATTTTTTGACGACTTCAACCTTTTCTATGGCAGGAGAAAATATCGGAAAAATTCTTTCCACTCCTATGCCGTCGGAAATTTTTCTGACCGTGAAAGTCGCTCCAGGTTCGTAACCGTGTTTGTGGGCGATAATCAAGCCTTCAAAAGCCTGGAGCCTGAACTTGTCCCCTTCCTTTATTTTCTGCCAGACTTTGACGGTATTGCCAGACTTAATGTCCCAACCCTTTCTTTGTTCAATGTTTGTTTCCATAACCGACAATTTAGCACGGATTTATTTTTTCCGCAATCCCGCCAACACTTCCGCCAAATCTTCCGGCAAATCGGCTTCCAGTTTCAGCCTCGCCCTCGATGGAGAAATAAACTCCAAAAAATTGGCGTGCAAAAAATGCCGTTTGAGTCCGTGCGGGCAAGTCATTCTTTTCCCTCCATATAAAGAATCACAAACAATCGGATGGCCGATGGCTTTGAAATGAACTCTTATCTGATGCGTCCGTCCCGTTTTCGGATAAGCCTCAACAAGGGTGTGATTTGGGAATCTTTCCAAAACTTTGTATTCAGTTACCGCTTCCCGCAATTCCCCCTTCGTGCTGTCTGATGCCAGCCTGCCGGATGTCAAGGCAAGCTTTTTTCTAAAATCGCTCGCGCTTCGACCTATCGGCAAATCTATGACATCGTTATTCTTTTTTAATTCTCCCTCCACCAACGCCAAATATTTTTTAACAACTTCTCTTTTTTGCCCGCCATAGGCGAGGTCTCGCCCTTCTTTTGATAATTTTAATGAATGGGCGGAAAATTGATTTTTCAAAAATTCAAAAGATTTTTGATTTCTGGCCGCCACCAAAACACCGGAAGTATCTTTGTCCAAGCGATGGACAATTCCCGGTCGCAATTCCGGTTCGTCCCCCACTTTCTTCATTTCCGGAAATTTTTCAATTAACCAATCAGTCAAAAACAATTCTTTTTCTTCAGTTTTTATTTTTGAGATTTGAGATTTGAGATTGACGCGGTGCGCCACCATTCCCGCCGGCTTATTTACGACAACAATGTCGTTGTCTTGATAGATGATGGATAAATTCATTATGGTGTTATTTTATGTCATAGAATGCGTAGTTGCTTGACTTGTGTACAGCGCTTAATATATACTTTTAATATAAATGGCCTTCGGGCTCGGTTCGCCTTAGGGCGGATCAGACAATTCCAAAAACGCAATTAGAGCATGGCTTTGATTGCGTTTTTGATTTTAATATATGAATCATCATCTGCCACGCCAAGTTTATCTATAAATCTCTTTGTATCAATAGGGCGAGTTTGAGATATGATTGCCATGCGAGGAATGATATCGCCGGTGATTGAGCATGACACAAAATATTTATTGTCTTTCTTTATTTTTGTCGTCAGCGGAACAGCAAGCACAAGATATTTGTTAAATTTTTTAATTATCAAAATCGGTCGGCGAAACTCTTCACCCTTGCCGTCTTGTTCGAATCCGATATTTACTCCAAGAGCAATCCACCAGACTTCTTTCTCTCGAAAAAATATGTTGTCAATGTCCTCTCGCTCATTTAATATTTTCTTTTTCTTGTGCCATTCGCCGTAATCTTTTTTCATAAGTATATTTTAACACATTGGTTTCCGAACTAGTGGACGGTATAGGACTTGAACCTGTCTGCCGGCAGGCAGGCCTATGACCCTCTCAGTGTAAATGAGATGCTCCAGCCTCATCGGCGGGTCGCCGATGAGGCGACTACTTCACCCCGCCACACTTGGGCAGTGGGCAATGCAGGGATTGAACCTGCGACCTACTCGGTGTAAACGAGTCGCTCTACCACTGAGCTAATTGCCCAAGTGTGGCGGGTCAAGCTGAGCCTGCCTGCCAGCAGGCAGGCTAACCGTCCGAAATTTTCAAGGTGCCCTCGCGAGGAATCGGACCTCGATCGGGAGATTAGAAGTCTCCAGTTCTATCCATTGAACTACGAGGGCGGAAAAAATCGTTAAAACTACAAAGACGGGTCTGCTATTTTTTCGTCAAACGGTTTTTTAAACTGCTCTTCTTTGGCTTTTATCGTTTCAACCGCTTTGCTTAAAGACGCCCGATTGACGGCGGTAATCGCCGCTTGCTCCTCCAATACTATATTTTCGCTTATAACATGCAAGCTTTTCCATAAAACATACCCGTCCGCCGACAAAATAATTATCAAGGAAACGACGGAAAAAACAACCGCCGCTTTCCAGTCGCGATAAGGATTTATCGCTTCCAAATTATCAACATTGCTCGGGTTAAGATACCTTATTATTTTTTTAAAATCAATTTTCATAACTTTCCAATTGTATGCTGAATAATGCCTGCCATTTTGGAATTAAGCCGATTTTTTTATCGTTTCCTTGGACGCTTTCTTTCTCATCTTCCTCGTTTTGAAAAGAAACTTTATTAATCGTTATCATATACGGAAGATTTTCCAAGAAATACAAGTATTGGAAAAGCTGTTCAAAAGTTCCCTTGGCGGCAAAAGAAACATTGGGTTTTGAAGCCACGCTTTTTTCCGACGAGATGGCGCTTATTTTCAAAGACACGCCCGAGTTTTCTCCTATTGATTCCAGACCTTTTATAAGCCTGATAAGATCGTCTTCTTTCAAAAAAACAGATTCGACCGTCTCTCTTTCCTTTTTTACGCTGTCAACAAGGCGAGCCAGAGACTTTTCGTTAATATTATTTTTCTCGCCGCGCAGAATTGTTTTTCTTAATTCAAGAATCGCTTTCCTTTCGGAAGATATTTTTGAAAGCGCGTAAAACCAGCCGGCGAAAGCCAGAAGAATCAGCGCGAATAAAATAAAAATTGTTATAAAAAATTTACTTTTCATTTTTAATATTCAAAATCAAGGAAAAATCAAAATCTTTTTCATTTATCAGATTGGAAACGGGAGAAACCACTTTGCCATTTCCCAATTCTTTCTTCAGCCGGTTTTCAAAAACAAGAAATTCGTCTCTTGTTTCGGATTTCCCCGATAAGTATACCTTATCTTCGCCGTCCGGTTCTTTGCCTTTTTCGTAAGAAAAATAAGTTATCTTGACGCCCGGATTTTTCTTGTCAAAAATGTTTTTAAAGACAGGGCTAAGCCCTTTGGCTTTGGATATTTTTTCCACGAAATCCAGCCTGCTGTTCAATTTTTTTATTTCAATGGCGGCGGCGCTGTTGGCCAGTTCGGCGTCTTTTTTCAAATAAACCGCCAATTCCCGGCTTAAATCTTTTTTATAAGACAAAATGAGCGAATACATTGGCATTAAAATAATAATTCCAACGGCAACAACGGAAAAAATTAAAACGCCGAAAACCGCCAAAAGTTTTCTTAAGTAATATTTTTTAAACAATATTTTATTTTCTTCGGGCAAAAAATTCATTTTTAATTAAATCGATTTTAACTAATCCATTGTCTTATGGCCAAACCGATTACCGTTGAATAAGCCAGCGAATCCAGCCTTTCTATTTCCGGAACATAATCTTCAAAGGAAGCGACATTGACCCAAGGGTTGCCGAGCTCAACTTTCATTTTCAGCTCATAGGAAAGAAACTCCGGCAAACCGGCCAGCGTTGATTCCCCGCCACACAAAAAAATTTTCGATATTTCCTCCTTTTTTTTATCGTCTTCGCTGTGAGACGCCCAATAAGCCGCTTGTTTGGCCGCCTCGTCTTTAATGACGGAAACCATCGGGCTTAACGCCTCAAAAAGTTTTTCGTTCCCTTTTCTTTTTATCAGCCCTATTTCTCTCTTGGCTGTTTCCACTTCCGTTCTGTCAATTTTTAAATGCAAAATTAAAGCCTTCTCTATTTCTTCGCCGGCGAGAGCGATAGTGGTGGCAAACTGGACTTTGCCGCCGCTCACAATGGCATATGTCGTCCTTGTTCTTCCGAAGTCTATAACCATCACGCTGCCCGTTTCTTCTTTGGAAACAACGGCTCTGGCGAAAGCTTGGACTTCCATTTCAAAGGCGGCCGGAATAAATCCGGCCCCCGCAAAAACATCCCGATAAGACTCCGCGAAACTTCCAGGAAAAGCCGCCAAATTCAGATGCAAGTGGGCTTGTTTATTGTCTTCAAGAAAATCGTTTAGTATATCATAGTCAAAAATCGCTTCCGCTCCGAGCAAAGGGACATATTCCTCAAGCTGCAAAGACAAGGCTTCTCTTATTTTATCTTCATCCATCAGGGGAAATTTTATCCGGCTTAAAAAAACTTTTTCCTCGGGCAGCGAGGCTAAGATAACTTCCGTTTTTAATTCTTCTTTGATTGATTTCAGAAAACTTATGAGCTTGTCTTTTTGCTTTATTTCCCCGCCTTCTATCATCCCGCTTTCCAAGGCGTAGAGACCGAACCGTTTAACGGAAATTATCCCGTTTTTTCTCTTTAACTCCATATATTTGAGAGATTTGTCGGAAAGGTCAAGGCAAAGAACCGGCATTCTCAAATAGTCGGGAGGCGGCAAAATATCAAAAAAAAGCTTTTTTCCGTTTTTCACTTACTGTCATATTTTATCACGCCGTTATTTTTTATCCAGATAACTTTTTAATATCAACGCCGCCGCCGAAGCGTCAATTTTCATTTTGGCTTTCTTTTCTTTTTCCGGCGATTTTCTTTTGCTTAAAATTGGCGGGCGTTTTCTCGGTCCGCCCAGCGGTCTTCTCGCCTCGGCCGAAGTAAGCGTCTCGTTTTGATAAACCACCGGCAAACTTGTTTCTTTTTCCAATGCTGTTTTAAACGGCTCTATTTCCGCCATAATCGGATTGGCCTCTCTTTTGTAATTAAGCGACTTTCCCAAAATAATTTTCCCGACGGAATTTTCCGCGCAGATTTTCTTTATTTCCACCGACACTTTTTTTGTCCCCCGATTGGCGATAACGCCATAAGCAAAAGCCATCTTTCCATTTTCATCGGAAAGCGCCACGCCCACTCTTTTTGTCCCGTAATCAATGCCAAGATAACGCATAATTATATCTTCGTTATTATTTCCGCCCCGGTTTTGGTCACGATTATCGTATGCTCAAAATGGGCGGAGAGAGAGCCGTCTCTTGTTTTCCATGTCCACCAGTCTTTGTCCAGATATATGTCGTGGCGGCCGGCCGTTATCATCGGCTCTATGGCTATAACTTCTCCTTCTTTCAAAATTTCTCCTTTTCCTTTCACGCCAAAATTTGGAACTTCCGGGGATTCGTGGACTTTTCGGCCAAGCCCGTGTCCGACCAGCTTACGGACCACATTAAATCCGTTTTTCTCGGCGAAAGATTGGATGGCATACCCGATATCCCCGACAAATGCTCCGCTTTTTACGGCCATTATTCCGAGATTAAGAGCTTCTCTGGTTGCTTCTATAAGCTTTTTGGCTTGCCCGCTTATATTACCGACAGGCACGGTTACAGCTGAATCCGTATAAAATCCTTTATATTCCATCCCCAAATCCAAACTGACGATATCGCCGTCTTTAAGAATTCTTTCTCCGGGTACTCCGTGCACCACTTCCTCGTTTATGGAAACGCACAAAGAAGCCGGATAAGGAGTTTTATCGTCCGACGTTTTATAATTTTTAAACGACGGCCGCCCTCCGGCTTCTTTTATCATTTTTTCGGCCAATTTATCCAGCTCTGTCGTTTTCGCGCCCGGAACGGATTTTTTGGCCGCTTCATACAAAACAGAGGCAAGAATTTTGCCTCCTTCTCTTAACTTGTTTATGTCTTCAATATTTTTAAGAATCGTCATTTGAAAACTTTATCCAATATTTCTTTATGCACGGCTTCCACGCTCTGCTCGCCATTTATCCGCGCCAATTTATGTTTGCTTCTGCCGTCATAATAATCAATGACCGGCGCGACGTCTTTTTCAAAATAGGCCTGCCTTTCTTTGATTGATTTCAAACTGTCGTCGCTTCTCCCTCTCCCCAGCAACCTTTGAGTGGACCATTCTTCGCTTGTCTCTAAAAAAATCGGGACGACGTTGCTTCTACCGTAAAATTCCATAGCATCATCCGTCATCATGGCTTCCAAAAGCGTTCTGGGCGATCCGTCCATTATCACATTGTTGTTTTCGTTAACCCCTTCAATAAGAGCCCCCGACCAAAGCCATACAGCCAAAAAACTGGGCAGGAGCCCGCCGGCTTTCATTTTTCTTTTCGCCAAACGGGCGGCCAATGTTTCTTCTTTTTCCGTAAAATTTCTTAATTTTTCTCCCGTATAAATATATAGTGTTTCGCCGAAATTGTTGTCCCTCAAATAATTGATAAGCAGTTTGGCTTGAGTGCCTTTACCGCACCCTGATCTTCCCATCAAAAGAAAAACAAGCGGTTCTTTCATTTTGATTTCCATAATCCGTGAATGTTGCAATGCTCCCTGGCCAATACTTCCATCGTAGGAATTTCAAATTCCGCTTCCGGAGCTTCGCCCGGGTTTAGAAACTTGATGTATGTCCGGCTGTCCCAGACGGCTTCAATCCATTCTATATAATGCTTCTCTTCCATAGGGTGCGGGATGGAACCGATTTTTATTTTTATTCCGTTGTCCGTTTTTTCTATCACCGGCGCATGCTTTTCATGGCCGACATCTTCCGTCTTGTTGTCCAATAATTCCATTTTTGCTCCGCAGCAAATCAAATCGTCTCCACCATGGACAAGAACCTCCAGCATGCCTCCGCAAATCTTGCACTTATAAACTTGATATCTTTGAGTCATATTTTTATTTTAATTATTTTTATAATCAAAACATTATATCTTCTTCCGCCCGTTTGTAATCGTGGATTTCCTCCGGCTTAAACCAGAGGCCCAATTCGTTTTCCGCTTCCTCCGGGTTTTCGGAAGCGTGGACAATGTTGTGAACGGCTCTTTTGTTAAGATTGGCCGATATCGCCGAATCAACGGAGTAATCCCCCCTTACTGTTCCCATTTCCGCCAAGTTAGGCAAACTGTTGCCGCAGATTTTTCTGACCATATCTATGGCGTGCACTCCGCTGACTACTCCTTTGATTATAGGTCCGGAAGTCATATACTCCACCACCCATTTTCTTATCATTTGGCCTATTTCAAGCGGATCATCGGTTCCCAGCTTGTCTTTCGGGTCAACGGAATATTGCCTATAATTACTCATTGATTTTTCCCCCAATCTTTTTATCCAAACTTCGTCTTTCGGGTAGTGGCTGTCTATTTCTTCTTTGCTGGCTAAAAGCATATCCAGAGCGATAATTTTCAACCCTCGCTTTTCAAAACGAGACAGTATCTCTCCAACCAAACCTCTTTTTACTCCGTCCGGCTTGATAAAAAAAACCGTTTTTTCTTTTTTAGGATTATGAATTGTCATATTCCGATTATATCAGAAGATAAATTATTTCACCATTATTTTTTCTCCGTCGCTTTCAATGACTATCGTTCCTTTTTCGTCCGTTCTTAATGTCGGAATTTCAAATCCGGCCAATCGGTTCGTCACTTCTTGGTGAGGATGGCCGTATTTGTTGTTTTTGCCGGCAGAGATGACGGCCAATTCGGGATTAACCAGCCCCAAAAATTTTTCCGAAGTGGAAGTTTTGGAGCCATGATGACCAATTTTTAAAACATCGCTTTTTACATTGTCGCCGAAAGAAATCAAGAAATTTTCCAGATTGTCTTCCATGTCCCCCGTCAACAGAAAAGAATTGTTTTTATAAACCAAGCGGGAAACAAGCATACCATCGTGCTCGGACAAGTTTTCATCGTTTATAACCGGCAGTAAAATATCCAAGCGCAAATCCTTGCCCAAATTTATTATCATTCCTCTTTTGGCATAAAGACTTTTTATGTTTTTTATCTTGGTCAAATTTTCAAATTCCCCAAATCCGGCGCCTTTGACTTTCGTCCCCGGATCCATTTCCAAGTTTACTTTGTATTTTTTCATTACTTCGTTAAGCCCGGCGTAATGGTCAAGATGAGGATGAGTCAAAATAATCCCGTCAATAGTTCGGTCGTAAAAAGGCATCTGCTTGGACAGCTCTCTTAAGACCGCTTTGTTCGGTCCGCCGTCTATCAAAATTTGGTTGCCATTGGGCGCTTCCACAAAAATCGCGTCGCCCTGCCCCACATCCAAAAAGGCGACTGTTAATTCTTTTCTTGTTTCCGCCAATACGGCATACCAGACGAAAATCGCCCCTAAAAATAAGGTTCCCAAAAAATAATATTTAAAGTTTTTTACGATTGAAGACATGGATTTTTTGCCCTATAATTTCCTTTTATGGATATTATATCAATTTTATTGATTGTCGGCGGGCTTTTCGTTTTTGAAACGATAACTAGCGTGGACAACGCCATCATCAACGCCGAAGTTTTGCACACCATGAAGCCGAAAGCTCGGCGCTGGTTTTTGCTCTGGGGTTTTATCATCGCCGTCTTCGCTGTCAGGGGTCTTCTGCCGTGGCTTATCGTTTGGGCCACTTCGCCGGAATTGGGATTTATCGGAGCCTTCGTTTCCACTTTCAGCAACGACCCTCAAGTGGCCGCGGCTATTGAAAAATCATCTCCCATAATTCTTATCGGCGGAGGGACTTTTATGATTTTCCTTTTCTTTCATTGGCTTTTTATGGAGCCGAAAAATTACGGCCTGCGGGGAGAAAAATTTTTTCATGAGAAAGGAGTCTGGTTTTTCGCCGTTGCTTCCGCGCTTCTCGCCGCCATCGTCTGGTTCGCGCTTAAAATTAATCCGATGATGGCTTTTGGCGCCGTCATCGGCTCCACCGCTTTTTTCATCACCCACGGCTTCAAGCAGAACGCCGAGCAGAAAGAAAAAGAATTGTTAAGCGAGGGATTTTCCGACACCGCCAAAATATTTTATCTGGAAGTGATAGACGCCACTTTTTCCATAGACGGGGTGTTGGGCGCGTTCGCTTTCACTATGTCCGTGCCTCTTATCCTGATCGGCAACGGCTTGGGCGCGTATGTTGTCCGCAAATTGACCATCGGCAATATAGATAAAATTAAAAAATATATTTTCCTTAAAAACGGCGCGATGTATTCGCTTTTGTTATTGGGAATAATAATGCTGATGGACAGCTTCGGTTTTCACATTCCCAACTGGTTTTCGCCGGTTGTCACCTCTTCCATCGTCGGCTACTTCTTCTGGAAATCAAAGAATCATAATAAAAAAGAGGCAGGATCATAAAACAATCCTACCTCTGCGTTAAATTAAACTTTAAATTTTTCTATCTTTCTATCGCTGCAATCCAATCATAAATCGCGTTGATTACTTGGTTTCTATCGTCATCCAACATCATCATGTGTCCTTTTAAAAAGGAGAGGTATACCGAATCGTATTTATTGGCAATTTTAATTTGGATTCCACGCGGCAAGAGTTTGTCATATAATCCCGCCACGACCAAAACTTCGCAATTAACCTTTTTTTCGTCCACTGGTATTTGAGAAAAGGCTAATTGTTTTGCCACTCTGGACGATTCAGGAACAAATTTTTTAAAAATCTGTTCTTTTTTCTCGTCACCCCCAAGCCAATTAAGAAGAAGCTTGAAAGTTGATTCTCTGTCAATTTTTAACGGTAAATTAAAAATTAACGAAGGAAGATGTTTGAACATTGCTTTCGCCACACTCCACGACATCGCAGAAATGCCTTTCGGCGGCGCGCTGACCACCAAGATAATCCCCCCAACTAAATGTGGGTATCTTTCAGCCAGTTTTTGAATTATCAAACCGCCCATTGAGTGGCCAATAATTATAGGCTTCGGTTTAGCAACATACTCATCCCACATCAATTTTTTAAGCAAAAACCCCACCTTATCCACATAGTCCTCAAACTTAATCTTTGAGATGTCGTACCCGGAATGTAAATCTTTAATAACATAAACCTTAATTCCCTTCCTGCAAAGAAACCTAGCCCAGTCTTCAAAGCACCAGCCACCGGCAAACATGCCGTGAATCATCAATACTGAAAAATTCGCTTTATCATTGGACGGATAGTAAACATCAACCGCAACGCCGCCTATTTTTTCTTCCTCAACCCAAACTACTCCATCAACGGTAAATCCTCCAATCGCAACACTCATATAACCCTCCTTTTTCTAAGGTTTTTTAAGATAATTGTAAAAGAAAATTATTTTCTATGCTATAGTAAAATCAGTAAAAAGTCAAGGTTTTTGGACTGCCGTTTTTTCTTTCTGGCGAAGATGAGAAACGATAAAGAAAATGGCAGTGTAGCTTAAAATCAGAAAAATTTCCGAGAAGCCGGCGATGTTTACCGCCGAAAATGGCAGTTTGGCGAAAATGTCCACGATGAATAATTCGTATTGAAGCAAGGCATAGCTGGCCCAGGCGAAAGGCAGGCTTAAAAAATAACTTATCATCCCAAAAATTCCCACAGCAAAACCGAGAAACATCGTCAAAGGTATAAAAGGCAAAATTAAAAAATTGACCGGCAGGCCGACAATAGAAATCAACCCCGTTTTGTAAACCAGCAAAGGCAAGACGGCAATTTGAGCTGAAATGGTGGCGGAAAAAATTTCCCGCAAATTGAATTTATCAGTGACAAAGCCCAGTTTGTTTTTTACAATCGGCGAAATGTAAATCAAGCCAAGAGTGGCCAAAAATGAAAGCTGGAAGGAAGTGTCAAATCTTAAAATTTTCGGATTTTGCCAGACCATGAAAAACCCGGCCAAAAACAATGCCCAAGAAACGGTATAAATTCTGCCCGTCGCTTTGGCAGTCATTGCCAGCAAAGCCATAATGGAAGCGCGCAGAACGGTGGCCGAAGCTCCGGTCATTACGGCGAACAAAATAACGCCGATTACTCCCCCGCTTATGGCCAGATATTGGGGCAAAAAACTGAAAAACAGCATTATCGTTTCCGCCACGATGGTGATGTTGTATCCGGACAAAGCTACGATATGCGCCACGCCGGTCGTCCTGAATTTTTCTTCCAAATCTTTCGGCAAACTTTCTCTCGCCCCAATGGTTATCCCGCCCAAAAAGGCGGAATGCGGTTCCGGCACAACTTTTGAAATAGCTGATAGAAATTTCGCTTTTAAGCCAAAAAGTTTTTCTTTGAGCCAAAACCCGTTGCCGGCGGAAATAAATTCCGTTTGCGGATAAAACATTTCGTAGTAAATGTCGTCTTTGGCCAAATGCGCCGGCCAGTTGAAGTTATTGTTGTTACTTAAAAATGATGCGCTATTTATGCTGGAGCTTAAATTAGGAAGCATTTTACTAGTAAAATTTTCCGGCTTTTTTAATATCCCGGTTATTTTTAATTTATCGCCGTATTTATATTGAGGATAAGTCGGGAGATAAACAAGGATTTTACTTTCGCTTTTTTCGTCTTCTAAAACCAGTCTGTTATAATTTTCTTTCTGCTCCGGTTCGTCTGATACAATTCCAACAAGCGACACTCTCTGCCCTGTCTTGTTTTGCAAATCGGATTGTTGGCCGTTTAAGTCCGATTGACCATATCTTAATTGCCCCAATCCGACAGCAATGAAAAACAAGGCGGCTGCCAACATTATCGACGTTCGATGTCGATAATGGACTATTCCAAAAACCAAGCCTAAAAAAACAAAAAACAGGGCCAACGCCCAGCCGAAATCAACAAAAGAAGAAACAAAAACCCCCGAAACGAAACCGGAAAGGATGGTGACTAAGAATTTATGTCGCATTTAAAAAAGTTTTGAGTTTTTAGACCTGCCCGCCGGCAAGGCAGGTTTTAGACTTGAACTTACGTTTCCGTCCATCGCCTCATTGGCCAATTTATCCGCCTCCTTGTTTCGCTCTCTCGGAATTTCGGAAAACTTTATCGGCCCGAAGTCCATTTTCAGATTCCAAATTTTGATAAACAGCGGGAATAATCTTTCTTCTTCAATTTTATATTCGCCGTTTAATTGGCGGGCGATCAGCTGGCTGTCCAGCCGAAATTCAATTTCCGTGTTTTTTATTTTTTCTTTGCCTAGTAGGGCTTTGATTTTTTGCAGTCCGAATATCACCGCTTCATATTCCGCTTCGTTGTTGGTTTTTACGCCCAAAAAACCGGAATACTCCTTCATCGTTTTTCCCTTTCCGTCCGCGATGACAACTCCCATTCCGGCCGGCCCTGGATTGCCTCTTGAACCGCCGTCAGTGTAAATGATAATTTTTTCCATAAAGATATCTTATCGTTTTATCTTGATATCCACAATCCTCAATCTTATCTCCGGCTTGGCGCGGA
>Ga0209211_10008824_pt1 | contig 13665 bp, 12 predicted proteins | sample RifGroA2_FD_183992 | JGI IMG/M metagenome (GOLD analysis project Ga0209211, IMG submission 183992) | Groundwater microbial communities from Rifle, Colorado, USA - Groundwater A2 (SPAdes) (version 2) | ecosystem: Environmental > Aquatic > Deep subsurface > Groundwater | place: Rifle, Colorado...
CGAAGCGGTGGTGCGGACGCGCGCGAGCCGGATCGAAGAAGGGGCGAATGAGAGTGCGGCAACGGATTCCGCCAGTAGCATCCGGCTCCAGACTCAATCATTGACCATCACCGAAACCTACGCGCTACCGAACATCAAGCTCAACCTGCCGGTGGAACATTGGCTGGTGAGCGAAACGATCAACCGGCTTTCCTTCGCCTACTCCTTCAACCGTTCCAGTCGCCGTGCCCCCACCATTGAATCGTTCAATCAATGGCAATGGAACGCCCGAATGGCCTACGCTCTCCAGTTAAGCGACCAGAATTTCATCGAACCGTTTGCTCCTTTCGGCGACTTCTTCCTGTTCAGTCCATGGAAGGGTTTGAAGCTGTTCTACCTGCCGCGCGGATTCAATTTCTCCACCACCCTCACCCGCGGCCAAACGAGCGAACAGGCACGCAACCAGGCCGCCGCGAAGCCGGTCATCCGCAATTTTGTTGCGGCGAGGTCCCTGAGCTTTGCATGGCAGTTTTCCGAAGGGGGGCTGTTGAATCTCGGGACTGATTACGCCCTGGATATTCAAAGCACGTTGCTGAACCTGGAGACCAATCCCGAAGGCCAGCAACGCTCCTTCACGTCAATCCTGGGGCAGATGTTTGGCAAGGCAAGGCTCATCGACTTCGGGAACGACCTTACCTATGGGCAGACGATTTCCTTCAACCCCAGGCCGATCATGCCGGCGATCTTCAAGTTTGACAAGATCTTCTCACTGGGGGGACGGTATTCCTCCCGGTACGATTGGACGAACAACTTGCAGGCCGGAGAGCTCGGAAAATCCGCCGGGGTGTCGGCCAATCTGACGATGAATCTTGATGTGAATGTCAAAACCCTCGGGAACGAAATCTGGCCGGCGGCACCGGCGGCCCCCCCTCCTGGGGATACGGCGAAGGGACTGAACGTCCTTGATGCGTTGGACCGTGTGTCACGGATTGCCATTAAAACCCCGATCTTTGATTTCGAGAAACTGACGTTTTCCTTTACTCAGCAAAACCGTTCCCAGAACAGCGGAGTGCTGGGGCGCCCCGGTTTCGCCAATATCTTCGGCCGCGTCCCGTTCTTTCAGTCCTCTTTGCCGGAGCATGGGCCGTCGCTCCTCTACCAACTTGGCATGGCGTCGGATCCGCACGGTGATGTGATCATCAAGTCGAAAGGTTCCTTCCCCTTCTTTAGTGGCTACACCGTCCCCGGGCTCCGCGCACCGTTGGGCAACCTGGCGGACGTGTTTTCCCAGACGAACCGCATGTCCATGCGGACCTCCCGTCCTCTCTGGGAGGGGGCCAGCATCGAGATCAACTGGAATGTCGGCTGGTCCTACACGGTCAACCGGACGATCAATACCGACTCGATCGGCGTCCCGTTCGAGAGCAACAAGGTGGTGAGCGGGGATATCGAACGTTCCTATTTGACCTTTCCGCCGATCCTGTTCTTCAAATTTTTCCGGACAAGCGTTGAGGATGTTCAGAAACAGTTTGAACGGATGCGGATCGATCCCTCGGACACGCGCACACCGGACGCGAAATTGGCCGAGGCGTTTGAAGGTGGCCTGGAGGCCGTTCCCCTCCTTAAGAAGTTGATCGGCGATCTGGTGCCGCGCCCCAACTGGACGTTGCGGTGGGAGGGGCTTGAGAAGTTTCCCGGGTTCAATTTATTCGCTGCGCGGGCCAGCTTTGACCACAGCTACACCTCCGGCTACAAACGGCGCTGGAAGATTTCGCCGACGGGGGAGGAAATTACGGAGAACCAGCAGATCACCTACGGCTTCTCGCCGCTGATCGGATTGAATTTCCAATTGAAGGAGTTTATCAAGGGGAGCTTCAGCACGTCGTTCCGGTACGGCACCACGACGAGCTACGATCTGCAACCGTCTGCCCAGAATATTGTTGAGTCCGCGGTCACCGATATCACGATCTCGGCAAACTATGCCCGGCAGGGTTTTGAGTTCCCCTTCTTCGGCCTCTCGCTCTCAAACGATATCGACATCAGCTTTTCGTACAGCTACTCGACGAACTCGCGCAAGCTCTACGATATGAAAGCGGTGAACTTCAAGAAGGACGGCACCGTGCTTGACGGTACGACGCGGACCATCCTCGAGCCGCGCATCCGCTACATCCTGAGTTCCCGGGTGACCGCCTCCGTGTACTACAAGTACTCGAAGACCGACGGTTCACGCATCCCCGGACAAACCATCAACGAGGGGGGGCTCGATGTCCGCGTCGCCATACAGCCCTAGCCCGGTTGGACCTGACAGGTTTGCCTGAGCTATAATCCGTAAACCTGTCAGGTCTTGCATGGCCGGTTTCGTTGCGCCTGAACGCTTTAATGGTTACTTTGGAAAGCCCAAAAGGCATACCGAGAGGAAAATGAGGGAATGACCAAGAGAATTTTATGGGTGGATGATGAGATCGATTTGCTCCGTCCGCATGTGAGGCTGCTGGAGGAAAAGGGGTACAAGGTCGATACGGCCACCAATGGCGAGGATGCAATTGAACTGGTCAAAAAACAGGCCTATGACCTGGTGTTCCTCGACGAAATGATGCCGGGGATGGGGGGATTGAGCACGCTGTCGGAGATCAAGGAGGCTGAACCCAACCTCCCGGTGGTGATGGTCACCAAGAACGAGGCCGAGAGCCTGATGGAGGAGGCGATCGGAAGCAAGATCAGCGACTACCTCACCAAACCGGTCAACCCAAGCCAGATTCTCATGGCATGCAAGAAGTTCCTGGAGGGAAAAAAGATCGCCAGCGAGTACGTGTCGAGGGACTACGCGAAGGAATTTCAGGAGATTTCCCTTGCGCTGATGAATCCGCTGGACCATGAGGGGTGGTTCGACCTCTATGCCAAGGTGACAAACTGGGATATGGAGCTGGATGAGCATCCCGAGCTTGGCCTCCGGCAAACGCTGCTCGACCAGAAGCGTGAATGCAACGCCGAATTCGGCAAGTTCATCGAGAAACAGTACCGGCATTGGATCGAACAGGCGGACGACCGGCCGGTTCTTTCGACCGAGGTGATCGAGAAGTTCGTACTTCCTGAATTCGACCGGAAGAGTTCCGTCTTTCTTTTTGTCGTGGATTGTCTCCGTCTTGACCAATGGCTGATGATGGAACAGTTGCTGGCAGACTACTATACCATCGAACGTTCGCATTATTACAGTATTCTGCCGACCGCGACGCCGTATTCGCGGAATGCCATCTTCAGCGGACTGTTCCCGATGGAAATTGAACAACGTTTCCCGGACGTGTGGCAGTCGGGTGAGGACGACGAGAGCAGCCGCAATCGGCACGAGCATCAACTGCTGGATAAGTTCCTGGAGCGGAAGAAGATCCAGCTCAAGCCGGAATCGAAGTATGTGAAGATCCTGGATGCGGAGTTCGGCCGCCAGGTGGAGGGGAACATCCTTTCCTACACCAAGAGCAAGCTTACCGCCATCGTGGTGAATTTTGTCGACATGCTCGCCCACGGGCGTTCCGATTCCCCCCTGCTCAAGGAGATCGCCCCGGACGAGGCGGCCTATCGCTCACTGACCAAGTCGTGGTTCCAGCACTCTTCGCTGTTCACCATGCTGAAAGTGCTCTCGACACAGCGGAACATCTCCATTATCATTACCACCGACCACGGGAGCGTCCGTTGTTTACGGGGCGCGAAGGTGATCGGTGACCGCGAGACCTCCACAAACCTCCGCTACAAGTACGGCCGGAACCTGAAGGTGGATGACCGGCAGGCGGTCTTCGTGAAGCACCCGTCTGATTACAAGCTGCCCCGCGGGACGGTAACGACCAATTATATTCTCGCGAAGGAAGACTATTTCTTCGTTTACCCGACCGAGTATCATAAATACCTGAACCAGTATCGCGACAGTTTCCAGCATGGCGGCATCTCGATGGATGAGATCATCCTGCCGGTGGTCCGGCTGGAACCGAAATAATCCCATGGTGAGAACGAGCCTCACTACCGCTTCGCCCGGGGAAACCTTGCAGGTTGCACGCGAATTTGCGTCCCGACTTCAGCGGGGAGACGTTGTCGCCCTGTGGGGCGAACTTGGGGCAGGGAAAACACATTTTGTCAAGGGAGTCTGCGAAGCGCTGGGAGTGCAAAGCGCGGTGACGAGTCCGACGTTTGTCCTCCTGAATCGCTATCAGGGACGGGACTCCCGTGGAGAAGAGTTACTCCTGTATCACCTTGACCTCTACCGCATCAAATCGGTGGAGGAGATTTACGATATCGGGTACGAGGAATTCTTCTACGGAAACGGGATCTGCCTCATCGAATGGGCGGAACTTCTGGGAGCGCTCATGCCCCCGGCGCGGTTCGATATCCGGATTTCTGCGGGTGAGGAGGAACGTCGGCGCCACATTCAAATCGAGCAGGTGGGCTCCCAACTTCCGCACCGCCGTACGGCAAAGGTGCGTTCCTCATGATCGTGCTGGGCATTGAGACATCGACTGCCGTGTGCAGTGTGGGATTGTATGGTGACGGGGGAAAAGAGGCCGAACGCTCGCTGGTCGAGTCCCACATTCATTCCGAGAAGCTGTTGACCCTTGTTCAACAGGTGCTGGTGGATGGAAAGGTGTCGCTGAACGAAATCGACGCCGTTGCGGTTTCCCAAGGGCCCGGGTCGTTTACGGGGTTACGCATTGGGCTCAGTACCGCGAAAGGACTGAGTTACTCGCTTGAACGCCCGTTGATTGCCGTGCCGACATTGCAAGCGATCGCGGAAGCTTTTCGGCTTGCGGATGCTTCGGTCCGGCGGGTGGTGGTGCTGATCGACGCGAGGCAGGGGGAGTTTTACACCGGGAGGTATGGTGTGACTGATGCCGGCGCCGTTCAACCGATGGACGATGTTCGCGTGATGAGCCTGGAGGCTGCCGTGGCGGCGATTCCACCTGAGGGGGACGTACTGGTCGCCACCGATGCGCTTGCCCAGGTTCGACCCGCTGTCCGCAATGGGGTCACTCTGCAGGATGTTCATCCTGCTTGCCGGGGGGGAATGGTAGCCAGAATCGGGTACCGGAAAATGGCAAGGAATGAGGTTGCCGATGTCGCCATGCTTGAGCCGCTCTACCTGAAGGATTTTGTTGTCAAGACCGCAGAACACATGAACAAGAACACCTTGGTTGGGGGATCATAGGAGGTTTCCATGGCTTGGTTCCGACGATCCAAAGAGAATATTTCCGCCGGTGGAAAAAAGAAGGACATGCCGGACGGTCAATGGACGAAATGTGACAACTGCGGCGAGATCATCCATCGCAAGCAGCTGGAGCAAAATCTCTTCACCTGTCAGAAATGCGGAAACCACTTCCGGATCGGCAGCAAGGAATATTTTGAAATACTCCTGGACGGGAAATCGTTCAAGGAGATGGATGCGAAGATGCATTCGGTCGACCCGCTTGGCTTTTCCGATACGAAACGGTATGCCGACCGGATCAAGGATACGATCAAAAAAACCGGACTCCACGACGCCGCACGCACGGGGACCGCGGAAATCAACGGCATTCCCATCGTCATGGTCTGCATGGATTTCGGCTTCATCGGCGGAAGCATGGGTTCGGTGGTGGGGGAAAAAATCGCACGCGCCATCGACAAAGCCATCAAGAAGAAACATCCCCTCATCATCATCTCCTCCAGCGGCGGCGCGCGCATGATGGAGGCCGCCTACTCGCTGATGCAGCTTGCCAAAACATCCGCGAAGCTCGCCCAACTTTCGGACGCGGGGATTCCATACATCTCTATCATGACCGACCCGACCACCGGCGGCGTGACGGCGAGTTACGCCATGCTCGGGGATGTGCATATCGCGGAACAAGGCGCGTTGATCGGCTTTGCAGGCCCGCGGGTCATCAAGCAAACCATCGGCCGCGATCTGCCGAAAGGGTTTCAACGGGCGGAGTTTCTCCAGGAGAAAGGCTTTGTCGATATTGTTGTCCACCGCAGGGATTTGAAAGAAACCGTGACGAAAGTTTTGAAACTGCTGCTCCATTGATTTACGCTGGTTCCTCCCGGCGGTCCCGTGAAAGGGAGAGACAGCGTCTCTGGAAATGTTCCACTGTTGTTACACCGGGAACCATGATGTATGAAGATCCATGTCCTTGGCGTACCGATGGACCTTGGCGCCGGCCGGCGCGGGGTCGATATGGGCCCTTCCGCAATCCGCATCGCGGGAGTCACTGAACAGCTCCGCGCACTGGACCATCTGGTGTACGATGAGGGGGATATTCTCACCAAGAACCCCGAGCTTCAGCGTATCCGGAACGACAAGCTGAAGTACCTTCCTGAAATTGTCCGTGTCTGCACGCTCCTTGCCGCCAAGGTGGAAAAAATCATGCAGGCAGGAGGGTTCCCCATCATCCTGGGGGGCGACCACTCCGTGGCCTTGGGGACCATTGCCGGCATATCCTCCTATGCAAGGAAATCCAGGAAGAGAGCGGGTGTGCTTTGGGTGGATGCGCATGGGGACTTGAATACCGACGCAACGACCCCCTCCGGCAATATCCATGGGATGCCCCTTGCGGCCTCCCTGGGGCTGGGGGCGATCGAGCTGACCTCCATCGGGGGCGACCATCCCAAAATCGATCCGAAGAATGTAGTCCTGATAGCAACGCGGGAACTCGACGAGGGAGAACGGATGCTCATCAAACAGCACCGGATCACGGTCTACACCATGGAGGAAATCGACAAGCACGGGATGTCTGTTATCATCTCCAAGGCTTTGAGGAAACTGAAGGGGGTGGAGTTGCTCCACGTCAGCTTCGACCTGGATGCGGTTGACCCCTCCGTTGCTCCCGGGGTGGGGACTCCGGTTAAAGGTGGACTGAATTATCGCGAGGCCCACCTGATCATGGAGACATTGAATGAGCAGAAGGCGATGACCTCCCTTGAAATCGTCGAGGTGAACCCCATCCTTGACAACAGGAACCAATCTGCGGAGTTTGCCGTGGAGTTGATCCAGTCGGCGCTGGGGAAGAAGATCCTCTAGGCCGTCATGCAAATCGTTCACTCCGTCAAAGAAATGCAGAGTCTGGCGGAACAAATCCGCGTGCAGGGGAAACGCATCGGCGTTGTTCCGACGATGGGCTATCTCCATCCGGGTCATCTTAGCTTAATTGAACTGGCGCGCCGGGAGAGCGATGTTGTGGTGACGACGCTCTTCGTCAACCCTACCCAGTTTGGTGAAGGGGAGGATTTCGAACGATACCCGCGCGACCTCGACCGCGACAAGGTTCTGGCGCAGGGGGCGGGGACCGACATTCTTTTCGTGCCCGATGCGAACGAGATGTACCCGGAAGGGTACGGAACGTTTATGAATGTGGAGGAGGTGACCGGAATCCTGGAAGGGGCGTTCCGTCCTGGACATTTCCGGGGGGTTGCGACAATCGTTCTGAAGCTTTTCAACATCACCAAACCGCATGTCGCGGTGTTCGGGCAAAAAGACGCACAACAGCTCTTTGTTATTCAGAAACTGGTGGGAGATTTGAATCTCGATGTTCAAATCCGCGTGGCGCCGATTCTGCGGGATGTGGACGGCCTTGCCCTCAGTTCACGAAACGTGTACCTTAAGTCCGACGAACGTTTGCGGGCGACGGCGTTATCCCGCTCCCTCAACCATGCGGAAGCGCTTGTCCGCGCTGGAGAACGATCGGTCGTAAGGGTGAAGGGGGAGATGCAGGAAATTCTCCGTCAAGCGGATCCCATGAAGATTGATTATCTCGCGTTCGTAGATCCATCCTCGTTCCGGGAGGTTACGACCATCGAACCCCCATCCCTGCTGATTGCGCTGGCTGTCCGTCTGGGTGCAACACGGCTTATCGACAATATTCTTATCCCCGTTGCATAAGGAAGAGTGGCATGCCAACAGTTCCGGAATCGACAATGACGCGGGATCGAGCGGTTGTGGTCATGGCAGCCGGGCAGGGGAAAAGGATGAAGGATCCGACGCGCGCAAAAGTGATGTACGAGCTGAACGGGCAACCGATGATTCATTATGTCGTGGATCTCGCGTATGACCTCCGAGCGCAAAGGGTTGTTCTGATTGTCGGGCACCAGCGGGAGACGGTGACCGGGTACGTTGCCGGGTCACACCCCGACGTCCTCTCTGCCGTGCAGGAACAACAACTGGGGACCGGCCATGCCGTGATGCAGGCGGAGGAGGCGCTGGCGGGATTCGACGGGGATGTCGTTGTTCTCTCCGGCGATGTTCCGTTGCTGACCGCGGCCACCATGCAGAATCTTTTTTATCATCACTCCTCGACCGGCGCGGTGGCGACGATTCTCACCGCCGTTGTCGCCGACCCGGCCGGGTACGGCAGAATCATCAGGAATTCAGAGGGTTTTGTGGAAAAGATCGTTGAGCATCGCGATGCCGGCCCGGAGGAATTGCGGGTCAGGGAAATTAATTCGGGCATCTACGTGTTCCAGAAAGCGAGGCTCTTTGAAGGGTTGCGGCATATCAATACCGAGAATACCCAACATGAATATTACCTGACGGATGTGTTTGGATACTTCTGGAAGAAACAATGGTCCGTCTCCGCACTCGTCGTGGACAAGCCGGACGAAATTCATGGGATTAATACGGTGGATCAATTGGAACAGGCGCGGTTGATCCTCGAAGCCCGCCGGGGGGCTGGCGCCCAATCTTGACAATCTCCCCACATTTCGGTATCATTGAAACACGATTTTCACGGCGGATTGACTACAGGAGGGACATGCAATGAAGAGAGTTTTTGGGTGTGCTGTGGTGGCATTGCTGCTGTCAACATCCGGTACCGTTGCTCAATTCAAAGGGAGCAACGAGTTGAAGCCGAGCGTTTCCGAGTCCATGATCCGTCCCGCTGGGGACGGTTTGATCCTGGGCTTCTTCGATCCGGCCAAGTTCAGCATGCGGCATAATTTCTCCCTCTCGTATTCGACCTTCGGCAGCAACAGCATGTCGTTGGGGGTGTATACCAACAACCTGATGTACCAGTTCTCCGATGATCTCGAACTTCAGGCGGATGTCAGCTTAATGCATTCACCGTTCAATTCGTTCGGCAAGCAGTTCCAGAACGATTTGAGCGGGGTCTTTTTAAGCCGTGCCGAGTTGAATTACCGGCCAAGCAAGAACACCTTGTTCTCGATTCAATACCGGCAGTTGCCGCCGATGTATTGGCTGGGCAACGGGTACTATCGTCCAAGCATGTTCGATGGTATCGACCGTTATCAAGGAGACATTCACTAACCAGTGATTGGTCGCTGGCTGTTGTTCCGAACAACCGAGCAGCATGTGTCCAGAGTGGCACAGTTCTGCTCGGTTGTTTTTTTTTCCTGACCCCATGGACCTTCCCAACGAACCGTCGCCTTCATCAACGAGCGGACCCCCTCCTCAGCAGGGAGGGGAGTCGAAGCAACCGCGTCCGAAACGGGTGCCGTTCAGCATGGCCGGCCTCGGCAGGAACGGGATGGTGGTTCTCTTCGGCGGCCTGGTGTTGATCATGGTCTATGCGTTCGTGCACCGGATGTTCCTGGCGCCGCCCGTGGAGCCCGAGGTGGTTGTCGAAGGCAAACCCCATGTCATCCAGTTGGATGTCTTGAACGGGTCGGGGGTCCCGAAGCTGGCCCAGCGGTTTACGGATTACTTGCGCGCCCGCGGGTTCGATGTCGTGGAGATGGGGAACTACGGGGAATCGGACGTCTCCACCACGCTGGTGCTGGATCGTTCCGGAAACCTTCAGGCTGCCGAACAGGTGGCCGATGCCCTGGGGATTCCACGGGAGCGGGTCCGTCAGCAAATCGACCGCAACGCGTATCTCGACGTTACGGTGATCATCGGGAAAGATTTTCGAACCTTGAAACCCCTTCAGGAATGACCGGTGAAGGGGTTCGTATTCCAGTAACGACAATGGGAAGGAAGCAGCGTTGACCTCTAGAACCCTGGCAAAGAAGCTTGCGGAGCTTGCGCTTTCAAAGAAAGCGACCGATGTCATACTCATGGACCTGCGAAAACTCAATGGGCCGGCGGATTTCTTTGTCCTCTGTTCGACCGACTCCGATACGCAGGTGAAAGCCGTGGCTGAAGGAATTCGCCGCGGGTCCGAAGAGCTTGGTGTGCGGATGTGGCATTCGGAGGGACTGAGAGCGCTTTCGTGGGTGCTGCTCGATTTTGTGGATGTTGTCGTCCATGTGTTTCACCGCGAGGCACGGGGCTTTTACGCGATCGAAAGGCTCTGGAGCGATGCAACCATTACGAACGTGGAAGACACGCCCGACGGAACATTCTTCGAAGTTGAGCGCGCACCGAAAGCGAAAAGGGCTCCGGCGAAGAAAAAAAAACCAGGAAAAAGTAAGAAAACCCGGAAACCATGAAGAAGTACTTAAGCGGGAAAGTTACGGTGGCTTTGGAGGCGTTGCACTATGAGGGCAGGGTGAAGCTCACCTTTGAGAAGCCACGCGTGGAATCGCATGGTGATCTGACCACGAACGTCGCCATGCTGCTTGCAAAAACTGCCGGGAAGAATCCGAGGCTGCTCGCACAGGAGATCGTCGGGGCACTCGAGCTTGAACCCGACCTCGTTTCCGGCGTCGAGATTGCCGGACCGGGTTTCATCAATTTCAAGTTTACCGACCGCTTCTTCAATCGGCAGATCGGCGAGATCCTTTCCCGGGGGGAGAAATTTGGGCGGTCGGATATTGGAGAAGGGAAAAAGACGCAAGTCGAGTTTGTCAGCGCCAATCCCACCGGTCCTTTGAGCGTTGGCCACGGAAGGCAGGCGGCCATCGGCGATACGATCGCCACCCTCCTGCAGTGGACCGGACACGACGTTACCCGTGAATACTACTATAACAACGCGGGCCGGCAAATGCGGATGCTTGCAGAATCCACCTACGCCCGCTACCGGCAATTGTTTGATACGGCCTACCCGTTTCCTGAGGATGGATACCAGGGGGAGTACATCAAGGAGATCGCGGAGCGGGTGAAGTCCGAGCGGGGGGAGGCTCTTTGTGCCCTCGAGAAAGAGCAGGCGTTGGAGCTCTGCAAATCGCTTGCCGAGGGGGCCCTCTTTGAGTCCATTAAGAACGTCTTGGCAAGGATGGGGGTCCGGTTTGACGTGTTTTACAACGAGGACTCCCTCTATACAAGCGGAAAGATCAAGGAGGTGGTCGAGGAGTTTCGGAAGCTTGGATTGGCATATGACCATGAAGGGGCTGTCTGGCTGAAAACGACGGAGCTCGGACAGGAGAAAGACCGGGTGATCATCAAAAGTACGGGAGAACCGACCTATCGTTTGCCGGATATTGCCTACCACCGTGAGAAATTCCGGCGGGGCTTTGAGTTGATCGTGGATATCTTCGGTGCGGACCACATCGCCACAATCCCCGACGTGCTTGCGGGGGTCAAGGCGCTTGGGTATGACCCTGAGGATGTCAAGGTGGTGATTCACCAGTTTGTCACCTTGCTGCGCGATGGGGAACAGGTCAAGATGTCCAAACGCGCAGCCAATTTTGTCACGCTCGATGAGCTCATTGACTGGGTTGGGCCCGACGCGGTGCGGTTCTTCTTCCTCATGCGTTCGATCTCAAGCCATCTCGAATTCGATATCGACCTTGCGAAGGAACAGTCCGAAAAGAATCCGGTGTATTATGTCCAGTATGCCCATGCCCGTATTGCGAGCATTCTTCGGTTTGCTGTGACGGAGGGGGTGACGGAATCGGCAGACGCTTCGGGCTTGCAGGGGGTTGACTTCGGTCTGTTGAAGGAAGCCTCTGAGATCGCTCTGGTGAAGTTGTTGTTGGAATTTCCCGCGACGGTCGAATCGGCCTGCATGGGGTTCGAGCCGCAACGGCTCACGACCTATCTGCACGACGCTGCCACCAGCTTCCACAAGTTTTACCATGACCATCGTGTTGTCATTCCCGAGCGGGAGCTCTCCCGGGCCCGTGTCGGTCTCTGCCTTGCGTCAAAGTTGGTCCTCGCCAATGGATGCATGATCCTGGGGATCACCGCCCCGGAAAGCATGTAAAAGCGCGCTGGGGCGCGGGATTTTCGTGTGTCATAGTGGGGAATGGGCCCACTGTCCGGGCCCGCAGGGCGTGTTGACTCTTGCTGGAAAAAGCGTTAGAATAGCACCGCATCGTTCATCACACACAAGGTTCGCACTCCGCGATATTGTTACTGCAACATCATCCCTTTCGTTGTCGGTCGTACCCGTCGCATTGATTTACCGTCACAGTCAAAGAGACATGACACGCCTGCTCCTTTGTTTTTCGGGCATTGTTTTGTAACTTTTTGCCATTTCAGCTAGGAGTTCAATGGAATTCAAACGGGGTCCCATTCAGGGTGTTGTGGTACGGGACTTGTCCAGGCACGCGGACAAACGGGGCTGGTTGACGGAGTTATTTCGAAGCGACGAAATCGCGTCAGAGTTCATGCCAGCCATGGGATACATCTCGGCAACGGAGCCGGGAGCTGCCCGCGGGCCGCATGAACACAGGGACCAGGCCGACCTGTTTTGTTTTATCGGACCCTCGATGTTCCGGGTTTCCCTCTGGGATAACAGAAAAGACTCTTCCACGTACGGAAATTCTATGGTGGTCGAGGCAGGTGAGACGCAACCCCGCTCTGTGCTGATCCCTGCCGGGGTTGTCCATGCCTATGCCAATAGGGGATCCACGGCGGGGTGGGTGATCAACCTGCCGAACCGTTTGTATGCCGGCACCGGGCGCACACAGCCGGTGGATGAAATCCGGCACGAGGACGATCCGAACAGCATATTCAAGTTAACTCCTTGAGATGTGTTCGGGGTGTTTTGTGGGCAACGTAATGACTCAAAATCTATGACCATTCTCCTTACAGGGGGTGCCGGCTTTATCGGCAGCAACTTCGTCCAGTACCTGTTGCGCCACCATCCGACCTATCGGGTCGTGAACCTTGATAAGCTAACTTACGCGGGCAATCTGGAGAACCTGGACATTGCCGAAAGGAATCCGCAGTATTCCTTCGAGCATGGTGATATCTGTGACAGGGAATTTGTTGGATCGCTGTTCAGAAAGTACACTCCCGAGGCCGTGATTAACTTCGCCGCCGAGTCGCACGTCGATCGGAGTATTATAGGAGCCTCGGAGTTTGTCAGAACGAATATAGTCGGGACGAACGTTCTGCTTGAATTGGCCAGGGAATTCGCCCTGAAGCGCTTTATCCAAGTGTCGACCGACGAGGTGTACGGATCGCTCGGCCCTGACGGTGCATTCACGGAAACATCCCCTCTCCATCCCAATAGTCCTTATGCTGCAAGTAAAGCCTCGGCCGATATGCTTGCTTTGGCATATCACCACACCCATGGCTTGCCGGTGCTGGTTACTCGTTGCTCGAACAACTATGGACCGTACCAATTTCCCGAAAAACTCATCCCGTTAATGATTCTCAATGCCATGGGCGATAGATCGCTTCCCGTGTATGGGGATGGGGGGAATGTTCGCGACTGGCTCCATGTGGAAGATCACTGCAGTGCCATCGACGCGGTGCTCCACAAGGGGAAAGAGGGAGGGGTCTATAACATCGGTGGGAACGCGGAACAACGGAACATCGACGTTGTGAAAATGATCCTCCATCACCTCGGTAAGCCGGAATCGCTGATCTCATTCGTAAAGGATCGTCCG
>Ga0209211_10008827_pt1 | contig 13664 bp, 12 predicted proteins | sample RifGroA2_FD_183992 | JGI IMG/M metagenome (GOLD analysis project Ga0209211, IMG submission 183992) | Groundwater microbial communities from Rifle, Colorado, USA - Groundwater A2 (SPAdes) (version 2) | ecosystem: Environmental > Aquatic > Deep subsurface > Groundwater | place: Rifle, Colorado...
GCATTAACGGTTATTCTTGGTATTTAAGGCTTAGGGGTTGGGAAGTTGACGCCATTGATTTTAGCCGCAAAAGTTATGGCCAATCATACGCCTTGCCAAGGCCAACTGATGATGAAACCGAACTGTCAAAGCTTTTGATGAAGCTTTGCGAAAAAATGGGCCGAAGATTAAGAGGAGCTGGCTATTTTACCCAAGGGATTCATGTTGCCTGTCTCTATTCTGACGGAACTCACTGGCACAAAGCCATGCATTTAAATCAACCGATTTTTTCTACACCCGATCTTTTTCTGAAAGCGAAAACTGTTTTAAATTATCAACTGGAAAAGAGGGAGATTTCTAATTTGGCTATCAGCTGCTATAATTTAATGAAGTATAACTTTGATCAACTAGAAATCTTTGACAGCAGGGAAAATCGCAAAAAGGAATTGACCAAAGCAATTGATAACATCAACAATAAATACGGCGAATATATTATTACTCCAGCCTTAATGCTGGGATTAGAGGACAAAATCATTGACCGCGTGGCTTTTGGAGGAGTAAGGGAGTTGGAAGAGTGGTAAAAAACGCAAAAAATCTTCAAGGAACAGATACTTGAGGGAGTTCTGGATCTTGACTCACACAATATATAGAACTAGCATTTAAATATCAGTGGTAATTCGGTTTTCATTTATGTATCCACTAATCAGGGAACAACAGGCGGTTAAATCTTGCAAAGGAATGATAAGCCCGCTAATTTTAGGTATTGGCCTGATTATTGTCATTGCTTTGGCTTTGGTTTATTTTTTAGCCGGTGGAAAGACCGCATTTCCCGATCGCTCCTCAAGCAACAAAAATACGGCTGCTTCTTCTTTCCCCTCATTAACTCCCGCGCCAAATATTTACCAAGCCGATGATTTCTCAATTGTTATTCCAGAACGCTGGCAAAAAAGTTCGCAGCCTCTTCCCGGTTCTCTCTTGACAATCTATAAAATCAACGAGGATCACTTAAACGACCTCAATGCGCAAAAAATAAACTTTAAAAGTTATTTGGCTGTCTCTTTTGATAATAGGGATGGTAGAACCAAACCCCAACTTCTTGATTTGGTCAGACAATCTTTAACGCAAATTTCTCCCAACGCCAAATTCAGCGGATTTACCGAAAGCACCATTAATGACCAGCCGGCTGATTTTGGCGAACTGGACATAACCCAGCAAAACGTCAATTACAAAGTATTGATTGCCCTGATTATCAAAGGTGATAAATTTTTCACCATTTCCGCCAATACCACGACCTTAAAATGGCCTGGCTATAAAGATCTTTTGTACCAGACCGCCAAGAGCATAAAGTTAAAATAAAATGAGAAAGTCTGCCATTATTGCCATCGCCATTTTTCTAATCCTAGCCGAGACATCAGCAGTCCGCGCGTCAAACTCTTTGAGTTGGCCAACATTTCATGGAAATGCGACTCGAACCGGTTTTAGCGATTCTACAATTCCTTCATCGGCCAAAGTCTTATGGCAAATAACGGTTGGGCAATTGGAAGAATGGGGAATTGGCGGGTTTAACGCCGGCAGCCCGGTTATTGATCAAGACAAAGTCTTTTTAGTGGGGGATCAGATTTTTAGCGTTGATTTACGAACCGGAAAATTGGTCTGGAAATACAAAGACGAGAAAACCGCGTTTTACCCTTATTCTTTGGCGGCCGGAGACAATAAAATATTTGCTACAATTAATAATAGCGGTAATCTAAAGGAGTTAACCGCCGGTTCTGTTTACGCCCTTGATGAAAAAACAGGGCAGCTCCTTTGGAAATATCAAACCCAAAAATCAATAAGTCATTCCAACCCTTTGGTCGCCGCAGGCAATGTCTTTGTGGGCGATGATTCCGGCTCGGTTTACGCAATTGACGCCAAAATCGGAAAATTAATCTGGCAAAAAACACTGGAAGCCTATCAGATTCACTCCTCGCCGGCCTATGACAATGGAGTCATTTATGTGGGAACGGAAACCCAAGACATTGGGGGCGGCAGAACCAATAGGGGATCTTATCTTTACGCCCTGTCTGCCAAAGACGGCAAAACTCTTTGGCAATTTGAAACTGACTGGCGGTCAAATGACATGCCCAATTTAATTCATGGTACGCCGGCAATTTCAGGCGAGGTTGTTTATTTTGGGTCGGAAAACGGCTGGTTTTACGCTTTAAATAAAAATAGCGGAGAGGTAATCTGGAAAAAAATCATCACCAAAGAAACAAAAACTTCCGCCCGGCAGGCAGCAAGCAAGAGTTTGGTTGGCGTATCAACCGCGCCGGCTTTGGCCTATGACAAAATTTTTGTAGGCACCTGGGAAGGAAAGTTTTTGGCTCTATCCCAAAAAGACGGCAAGATCTTATGGGAATTTCCGTACGGCAAAGAAGGCACTAATTCTTCGGCTGTTGTTGCTGACCGCAAAGTTTGTTTGGGATCCCACTTTGAGTACTTTTATTGTTTTAATGAGGAAAACGGAAAAGTCATTTGGAAGGAAAAATTGGGCGGACCTTCCGCGGCGTTATCTTATGGAATTTTGATCGTTCCTAGTACGCTAACCGGCGATGGTTCAAACAATGATACCGGCGTTGTCTTTGCCTTTTCTAATCAGGGTGCTTCTGAAGCCTTTGGCCCGGTTAAAACCGCTAACACTTCTTTTGAAAAATATTACCCCTTGGCTCTGGTTTTGTTAATAGCAATTCTTTTAGCCGCTGTGATCTTTTGGTTATTAAAATTTAGGCGAATTACTTTGAAGAAACTTTTAATTTACGGCGGGCTTCCCCTGTTTGCAATTGCTTTAGGAGTTCTTGTTTATATTTATTATTCCCGACTCCAGTGGACCGACTTGCAAACTCAATTACAAAAAGAGGGAAAGGTTGACCAAGCAACCGGAAGTTTTATAGATAAGGATGAGCCGGCTAAATATATAGAATACCAAGGCAAAAAATACTTCTTGGATGGAAACTTCTGTTTTAAGTCTGGCCTTTTGCGTTTTGCCGTTTCTGTTAAAAGGGTTAATGGCGCGGCCGCGGCTAATGGCTCTGACGGCAATACCATGTACGCCATAGGAGAAAAGGGCAATCCAACCTACATTGATAGTTCAAAAACCAACGACGCCAAATCCGATTGCTGGGGCCAAAAATCTCCGTAACGCTTCTTTTCTAAGGAGAACCTGCTGGTGGTTGACCGCCTTGGCAAATTGCCTGATTGGGGTTTTGCTCACAGGATTCCGGGGCACCTTTTTGGCATTCGGACTGATGCAATGGATCTTCGCAATATTTAGCACACTCTTCGGGCGAACTACAGCCACCAGGTCCTTGCCCTTGTCCTGTTTTTGGTCCTTCTGTATTTTTGACTTGGCATTTTTCATCGCTGGGATTTTTTAGGCAATAATCACCGCCGGACTGTTGACATTCTGTCTTATGTTCTGGTTGCTCACAGTATTTCTTACATTCCTCATCCGACTGGCATCCGCCTGGTCCGGTTTTAGGACCTGACCCGCCCTGATTATCCTGGCATTCCTGTGGATGCTCCTGGCAATACTGAATTTTATTTTTTTGGCACTCAGGGTCGTTGGGGTTGGCTTGGCAATACTTTTTACACTCCTCTTCGCTAACGCATCCACCAGGCCCTTTCTGTTCTTGGCATTGATCCGGATTTTTTTGGCAATATTCCTCTTTGCCTTTTTTACACTCTTCATTGGTAGGATTGTTCTGACAGTATTTTTTGCATTCCTCATCAGAGGTACAGCCACCCGGACCTTTTTTACATTTATCAGGATTAGCTTGACAAAACTCATCTCTACCTTTGTTACATTCTACATTGTTGGGATTTGCTTGACAGAATTTTTGGCATTCTTCATCAGAGGTGCATCCGCCCGGGCCTCTTTTATCTTTGGGCGGTTCAAAACCATGAGCCTTGGCAAAGTTTGAACAAACCTGACGATGACCCGGAGTATCACAATAAACTTCACAGGCAGCAAAATTTTCACACCCGCCTAATTCAGCAATGGGAAACTGGAGGCCCCCCAATTTTCCCGCCGCCTCTTGATTGCCGGTCAATCCCTGCTTTCGCCCAAACTCAAAGCAGGCCTGGCGGTTGGCTGATTGATTGCAGTAGTTTTTACAATCTTGTGCGGAACTGCAATTGCCCAACTCGGAGATAGGGAATTTAAGATTACCCAAGTTCTTGGAACCTGAATCAGTTATTGACGTTGGCAAGGGGGTTGGAATTTTAATTATTCCTTTGCTTTTTGCAAAATTGGTACAGGCTTGATAATTAGTTGGAATATTACAATAAGCCTTGCAAGCTTGCTTTGACGCGCAATTTCCCAGCTCGGAAACCGGATAATTAACAGTCACTTGCGCTAAAACTTCTCCTTCTTTAATCAAGCCCATTCTTTTTCCGTAATTTGTACAAACCTCTTGATTTACAGAAAAGGAACAAAAAGCTTGGCAGTCTAGCCTGGATTGACAATTTCCTACTTCGGGAATGGGGTAGGTGAGATTAATGGCAATTAAGAGAGGGAGAAGAATCATTGTCCAATTAAATCAAAAGGATTAACGTAAGTTGGAGTTGCTGGAGGAGATACACTTGGATTTGGGCTGATACTGGGCGTTACTCCACTTCCCTGGCTAAAAGGATTTTCAAAAACAGTCACCTGAGGAGTTACATTGAAGTTCCCAAACCAGTTGATTTTGGAATAATCAAAAGCCTGAAAGTTACCGGAAAAAGAAAAGTATAAATAGACACTAACAGCGCCAACAACGATTCCGAGACTAAACACAAAGCCAGATAACAATAGGGGACGAACTCTCTGGCTGATATTTTTGGGGGGCAAGGCAGTTTCTGATTCCATCTTAATTTAAGGATAGACGCTAAAGGAGTGTCTGTCAAGTGTTAATTGTCTTGGATTTTCATATGTCTTTAAGATTTGCTAAAATCTGATAAACCAGTCCTCTTGGGATGTTATAGATGTCACATTCCAAAAACGTACTAAAAGTTCTTTGTGACATCTTCATAGAGCTTACCTTAGTCCACTTTTGAGATGTGAGATCTATGTAACCCAACCAAAGAAATGAAACGTTACCTTCTAATTCTACCAATTATAATACTGTTGATAATTTTTTCATCCTCCATCCTTTCTTTAGAAATTGGCGATTACTTCTTAAAAAACGACAAACTAGACAGGGCTAAAACATTTTATCAAATTAGCCAAAGAATGCAGTTCTTTGGGAAGGGTCTTGACCAAAGGCTACTGGCAATTGAAGTGGCACAAAATGAACGATCGGCCAAAACAGAAATGACAGAAAATTCGGCACCCAATTTACCCGAAGTTTTAACTCAAAACACCCTTGGCGTTAACCTAACTATTCCTATTTTGATGTATCACTATATCCGCGTTAATCCCAACCATAAAGATAAGATTGGATTTAGTTTGTCGGTCACTCCTTCTGATTTTGCCAAACAAATGGATTATTTAAGAGAACACGGTTTTAACGCTATTAGCCTTGATGAGTTATATCTGACTCTTTTAGGAAAACAAAATCTTCCCAAAAGACCAATCATCATTACTTTTGACGACGGCTACGCTGATCTTTATCAAAACGCTTACCCGATATTACAGGATCACAATTTTAAAGCCGTCAGTTTTGTCATTACCGGTTTAGTCGGTGCGCCCAATTATTTAACCTGGGAACAAATTGTTCAAATGAGCAGTCAAAATATTATCAGCTTTCAGTCCCACACCATTACCCATTCAGCTCTAACCAGTTTAGATAATATATCAATTGCAAAAGAGCTTCGCGACAGCAAGAACGTTTTACAAAGATACACCGCTCAAACGGTTAACTGGCTGGCTTATCCTTTTGGCAGTTTTAATCAAAGAGTCGCCAATTTGGCAAGCCAAGCAGGCTATATCGGAGCCTTGAGTACCTACAACGGATTAATCCAAAATACAAATAGAATCTTTACAATACCCAGAGTCAGAATTAACGGCGGCGAAGATTTAGCCAGCTTTGCCTCTAAGTTGCCGTGGAAGGATTAATTAAAACGGTAACTTTTTGCGGATTAGTATAAAAACTACAAACGAAAAAACAGCGGTTACCCCAACAGTCACTATAGAGTTACAACTGCATTTAGCGCATTGAGTAACTACTGGAACATTTGGAATAATTGTTGGAGTAGGGGAAATAACCTCACTAATCGCCGGGCTAATTGAGGGAGAAACGCTGGTATCGGCAATATAAATTCTGACCGCGCCGGTTCCGCCGGGTTTTAAACATTGCCTAGCATTAGGGATTTTAGTGGAATAAGTGCCTTTGGGAAAAAGTTTATTGATTTGAAAATCAGCATTGCACCATTGGCCCTGATAGGGATCGCAGCTGGTTCGGGTGGCCTCAAAACTGGCAAACTCCACTCCGTCTTTGGTAATTATTACCGGCAATTTAGTTTCACCCTGATTCCAGTTATACCAAATTTCAAAAACGGTCACATTTAAGTCCTCTGATAAAGTCCATTCTGATTTATCAGTTAACTGACAAGAGCCTAAATAATTATTGGTGGAATCAAAAACCATTTTATCAGCGGCCAAAGATTTACCCGGCAACAATATCAAAAGAAAAAAGAGCGCTAAAAAAGAAAGGGTTATTCTTCTCATTGAAAAGTATTATATCATAAAGAAAAACAAAAAGAGGAGAAGTGATGACAACGTTCAATGTCAAGTTGATAGGTTTTACGCCTAATCCGCAAACTTTATCTACGGCCGGCGCTTTGGGCTGTTTTGAGGAAAGATCTTCGACGGCACTTTTTGATGAACTCTTAGGGCTTGATGAAACCGCAAGATCAGCCAAAGAACGGACTGTCTTGAGGAACAGTTTTGGCCGGGGGCACGGATCAGTTGGTGATCAAAATTGCTTTATTTTTAGCATTGAAAACTTGCCGCGCCTTGCAACTTTCCAGCTTTGTCTGCCAGAATATTTGGCTCATCTTCAACAATCTTTACGCCGAGCCAAAGCCAGTCGGGGATTTTATTTGTCGGATGCAATTAAAGCTTCAAGACTAGCAGATAAGGCTAACGCAATCTTGTTGCAGGCTTTTGAATTTTACGAAAAAGCAGTTAAAGTTGGCGTGCCTTCCGAGGATGCGCGTTTTTTACTTCCCCTTGGAACAAGAACTAACATCCAAACCAGCGGCAATGCCCGCGAGCTATGCCACCTTTGGCAAATGAGCCAAGGCAAGGGAGTGCCATTGGTTGTAAGGGCAATAGTTGAAGATATGATTCTGCAGACAAAATTAATCGCACCTTATCTTTTTGAGGATTTTGGGGTTAACTTTGAGTCTTTGGCTTGGAGTCCGGCAGCCCAACTTTATGCGCCTGCCAATGCAACGATAAGGCTATTGATTGACCGACACAGCGCACAAGACGGAGTAATTCCGCTTGGCTGGATGTCGCCTTTTTCTAATTCTCAACTAACCAATATCTTGGATAAAGCGGTCGGAGAAAGAAGCGAAGCCGAGCTAGCCAACCTTAAGCATCTTCATTTTGAATTTTTAGCTCCCATGTCTTTGGCCTGCTTACATCAAGCAATAAGACAACGAACCTGGAATCAAAGCCTGGAGTCAATTTACGATGCTATTAACAGGGCATTATCCTTTGAAAATAGGGGAATAGTTATTCCACCGTCAATAAAAAAATTCGGTTTGACTAAAGAGTACCAAAAATTGCATTGGCTTATGCTTAATCTTTACAAAGAACTTATTGACAACGGAATTCCCAAATCCGAAAGCCTTGATGTTGTTCCTCATTCCTTAAGGATTTTTGATCTTTTGCATATCAACGGCTGGAATGCCTTGCATTCAATTGGTAAAAGAACCTGTCTTGAGGCGCAATGGGAAATTAGGGGTGTAGCATGGTCAATGGCCAAGTATATAAAACACACATTGCCGGCCCTTGGCAGATGGGTAGAACCGCAATGTATTACTTATGGAAAATGCCCCGAAGTTAAAGATTGCGGCTATTACCAAAGGGTACGAACATAACTTCGTTATCATGAATTAATTCATGATAACAAGCAATTAGTCCGACTTGTCAACCTTCCTAAGAAGGCTTCTTAGAAAATCACGATACCAATTGATAAAAGACTGTAAATTGATATAATAAGCTAGTTGAAAAAATATAAATCAAAAAAGGGAGAGAAACTGTGAGTGCAAAAACAAAACCTGTTGATATTTTGCTAGAGATTGATAAGGTCTGGCACGATTTGTTAAAACTGCAAGCTGCATTAGATCAGCTAAATCAACATCAAGCCGTGGCTAAACTTAGTGCGATTGCCACTAGGCTCATGGAGTTCGTTGTCGAACGCATAGCTGAAGACTCTCATCGGGAAACAGCCGACAGAAATATTCTAAGGACTTTAGATGAAGCAAAACGTCTGATTAAACAAGCTGACGAGACGCTTCGAAAGTCGGACAACCAAGGTCAAAAATTAACCGTCATAAAAAAAGACAAAAAGAAGGCCAACCCCATTAAGGTTAATCTGGGACCATTGGATGCCGTGATCTTGGAGGCTAGCTTACAAATTATTGCGGCCGACAAAACTCAATGGGAATTATTTAGAAACAAGCCTTTGCAATTTTTGCAGAGATGTTTCCCAGACAACCAAATTTATGTTGTCGGCTTTGGGAAGCTTGATCTTGCCGCTTATCTTGAAAAAGGTTTGTTTAATAAAGCCTTAATTCGGATTGTTGAACGTTATCAAGTTTGTTTTGAAAGTCAGTTCATTTTACCGACCAACTTACGTACTGCAAAATTATTTAAATTGGTTCAGGAAAAAATTGGCACCCCGAAAATGCTTCAGGGAATGTTTGAAGTGATGTTGGGTAAATCGCTGGAAGAAGTTCAATCCCTTGGCGCCGAAGATCAGAAATTTGATTGATACGATGATTCGTATCATCGTATCAAAAAAATACGCCTCCCGAAAATTACGGGAGGCTTTTTAAATTTTGACTAAAAAAGCTGCGCGCTTAAAGAAGCAAAAAGCAACCCAAAGCGCATCTGCCTAAAAGCTAGATCATATTGTTCAACCGGAAAGTTCAGATCAATTAACACCCAACAAGTAATCATGGCCATATACCAAAGTCTAAGCATCATTCTGGTTAAACCGCGTTTGCTATGTGAGTCCGGATCAATAAATTTGATGTAATCCGGATGATTGGGATTAATTTCAATCACCCCGCAATTTAAGACATAAGGCAAACCCTTGGCATTTGCCAAAAACCGCCATTGCAAACCCTCAATTGTTCTGGTGGCCAAATCGCGCCTTTGCGCTTTGGAAATGGGAGCCGACGGAGTCAAGGCGGAATCCGGTTGAGCATAAGGCTGCTTGCCCAAACCCGGTTTTTCAATTGGCGCAATTTGTCTTCCCAAATCAGATCGCTTAAAACCCGACGATAGCTCTCCATCCGGCGAAATTACAGCTGTCTGCGGCATTGTCACTTTATCTCCAAAAAGCAGTGGGCCCTTAATAATAGTTCTTAACGCCTGCCGCAATTTGCCAATATCCTCGGAGGTGGCCTTTTCCTCCACAATACGCTGGTAAAATGCCGTCAGTTGCGCTTCTATCTTCTTCAGAGCGTCTCTAAAAAGAAGGTAGCTTTTTTTATTCACAGCAATACCTTCACCGGCTTTATCCAAAAAGAGAGCGGTGATCGTGCCTTCAAAATGAATCCAAGGCGAGCCTTTAAAATCGTCAAGACCCGTTAAGTCATTTTCCAAAGTACTGGTGTGATGTCTAACTCTAATTGTTCCAGCACTGCCAGGAGGCTTGCAAAAAAGATCCAGAACAATCTCACCAAAACCGGCAATTTTTATTGGTTCTAGGTGAATAGGCGCGCCACGATACTCCACTGGCGTGACAAACTCGGCAGACGGATTTCTTTTGCGACCTGAAATCTCAATCCTAATTTGAGTACGCTGGCCGTTTACTCCCATGCCCAGCAACTCTTCGCGATGCGCCTCACCCAAAGCGCGAGCCAGGGAACTCTGACCGGTTCTAGTTTTGGTTAAAACATTAACAATATCTGCCCTTCCTTCTTCAGCAATCGGGATAAAAATTACTGTTCCCTGCCCGACTAGCGGATCTTTGTGAGGCCATTTGGCTTTTTCAACCAACTCAAATAATATTCTGGGTTTTTCTAAATCCCAAATATGCAATAAATTAGTTCCAGAACTATTTAACGTTTGCGAATAAATCCATAATTCTTTTGCTCTAATTCGCACTGCCGATGACATTAAACCTAAAGCGTGCTGGCCGGTTTGGCTTTTACCTCGTTTCTCCGATAAACCCAAACTTTGGGGAACTACCACCAGTTTTGCCGCATCCATACCAAAGCCGTTATCCTTAATAATTAATGTTGCGTGCCTGGGTTCATCACGTAGATTTGCTCCAATGCTCGCAGCACCAGCTTCAATACTATTGGTAACAAGTTGTTCCACCGCCTGCAGAACCGTATGACTGCTAGCCAAAACACTAAACAAATGGCCATAATCACCTACGCTAACAGCAAGTTGTGTCATTGAGGTCTCCTAACCTTTAACCGCTTTTTCTAACCTGTGAACAGCCTCAATTTCTTCAGCGGCATTTGCCAAGGTTTTAGCAACAGTCAAAACCATCTTTTCAAATCTTTCGCGGCTAACGCCAATCAATCGCATTGCCGTCAGTTCGCCCAACTCATAAAGAACCTTTTCTATTGCATCATCTAGCAATCTCAAATGAAAAAGAATTTCCAAATCAGAGGCAGTTCGCAAATCTTTGGCCGGCATAACGCGAGTAACAACTTTGCCCTCTACCTTAAAACAAGGAAGAACAGTTAAAGCGTACAAAGCCAAACGATCTTCAGCAGCTTCAGGAAATCTCCTGCCGCTTATCCAATCATAAATGGAATCCCGCTTAATCTTGAGAAGATTAGCTGGAATATATTCATTTAAAGCGTCGGTAAATTTGGCGTAAGTAACATAAAGATACTTTCCCATCAACTCCCACCAGTCGCCAAGAGTGGAAACGCGTCTATCTAGATGTTCCTGCAAAAGCTTCATGCTAAAACCAGCAGCAACTGCCAATTCGTCAATTGTTTTCCCTTGTTTTTGCCAAACATTTACAAACCATTCTCCAAGGGTAATATACTGTGCCTCTGGCATATCTTCTCTCCTTATTTTCTTTAATTGTGGACAGATCTTAATGCTTGATGATCCAAAAAGCAAGTCTGCCTCTTGTTTAGCTAAAAGACAAACTGCCCCTTGACTTTTGATTTTACTCCCTTAAAAATGAGCTAGAGTTAAGTCAATATAGAAATATGTCAACTATTAAAAATCCTTTACTTCTAACTGATCGCCAAAAACAAGTCCTGCGCTTTGTGATTCACGAAATAACCAGCCGCGGACTGCCTCCTTCTTTGCGTGAGATTGCCGACCATTTAGGCACCACTTCTTTTCAAGGCGCGGCGGTGCATCTTTTGGCCTTGGAGAAAAAAGGTTATATTGAAAAAAGTCCGGTGGCGCGAGGCCTTAGAGTTTTGCGCGTGCCTAAAAGTGAAAAAATCGGCAAAACCATTTCTATTCCTATTTTAGGCGAAATTCAGGCCGGAACACCAATTTTTTCCGAGCAAAACATTGAAAAATACCTTTCTATTCCTTCGCAATATTTACAAGGAGCCACTGAAGCCTTTTTACTGCGCGTCAGGGGAGACAGTATGATTGAGGTTGGCATCAACGAGGGTGATTTGGCTATTATTTCTGCTCAACCCACCGCCAAAAACGGCGACATTGTGGCGGCCTTAGTAGGACAAGAAGTAACCTTAAAAAAATTCCACCAGATTGATCAATATGTAGCCTTAATTCCCGCCAATCCCAAATACAAGCCCATTATAGGTAGGGAGTTTTTAATTCAAGGCCGCTGTATTGGACTTTTAAAAAATAAGGAAACTGATTTTAGGGGAATAAACAACCGTAATTTACTGCCAATCTATTCGTTACCTAAAAACAAAAGTATACGAGGACGTAAACGGAAAAGTTCATCTTCTTAAGGTCTCACCTTGCCGCGCAAGGTGAGACCTTTTAAGATTAAGACGTGAAGATTCTAAGATATCTCTGTTTAACTTTGATCACTGGCACAGTTTTTTTGGCTTATCAGATTTATCCCCTGACTCAAAGTCAAGAAAAAATACATCTTGTTGTCCACCTAAATCCTAATCAAGATACAATCACCCAAAAGCTCAAGGCAGAAGGGCTAATCAGATCAATCACCATTTATAATTTATTGATTAATCAGCTTTACCAATCGCAAACAATTCAACCGGCCGGCTATTTTATTGAAAAACGAGCTAATATTTTTGAAGTCATGAATATTTTGTACAACCACCCTTCGGAAAAATGGATCGTGATTGCGCCGGGCCTTAGAAAAGAACAGATTGCTGAACGCTTTGCCAATAAGTTTAACTGGGGCAGGGAAGAGGTTGAGGGTTTTTTGGCTAACTCCCAAGAGGGTTATTTGTTCCCAGATACTTATTTAATCAATCTTGATGCCACCGGCAAAGAAGCAGCCAAAAAACTCACCGACAATTTTAATGAAAAGGTTAAGACTGGGGTTTACCCGCAAGCCCTAAAGAAGAACATCAGACTGGAAACAGTAGTCAAAATTGCTTCCTTGATTCAACGCGAAAGCGGAACTAGTGAAGATAAAAAACTTATCAGCGGAATTATTTGGAATAGGCTGAATATTGATATGGCCTTGCAGATTGACGCTACAATTCAATATAGTATGGGTTCGTCAGCCAGCTGGTGGCCGCAGGTCAAAGGCGAGGATCTAAAAATTGACTCGCCTTATAATACTTATCTAATCGTTGGCCTTCCACCCACGCCTATCGCCAGCCCATCGTTGGAATCTTTAGAAGCCGCGGTTGAACCGCAAGAAACCAGCTGTCTGTTTTATCTGCATGATAAATATATGAAGATTCACTGTAGCCAAACCTATGAGGAGCATTTGGAGAATATCAGAAGGTTCCTTAATTAAACCTCTAGCATACTACCTCTTGTTCTTTCCTCCTTGGTATGTTTAAATTTATATCAGGTTATCTGTATCTTACTGCCCTAAAAATACAACAAACAAGGAGAATAAGATGCAAAACGATTTTTGGACTGATGCTCTTAATGAACAAGAAAGGATTTTGCGACAAGAAATCCACGAAATAGAATTATTTGCCCCCAAAAGCCCACGACTTCTTATTTTGCAGAAACAATTAAGAGATCTTAACGGTCTTGGCGCAGACTGCAACCCTCCTGCGGACAACAAAGCTTGCGCGCTCCAGCCTAATGAATGGGTGTGCCCAGCCTGTAGAACCAAAAACGACTATTTTATCAATGATTTTTGCAAATTTTGCGGTCAGTCTGGACCTATGGCAATAATGGGAAGCTAAAAAAAAGAAAACGGGAGGAAAGAAATGAAAACAAGTCCACAGTTTGACTGGCGTATCGCAATTTTGGTTTCTGCCTTAGCCGCGGCTTTGTACAAAGCCAACGATGTTTACATTACTCACCAATTTTTTGGCGACAGCACCAATGAAGCAGTGGTAGCCTTTAGCTACTTGATTATTGGCGGCTGGAT
>Ga0209211_10008828_pt1 | contig 13664 bp, 8 predicted proteins | sample RifGroA2_FD_183992 | JGI IMG/M metagenome (GOLD analysis project Ga0209211, IMG submission 183992) | Groundwater microbial communities from Rifle, Colorado, USA - Groundwater A2 (SPAdes) (version 2) | ecosystem: Environmental > Aquatic > Deep subsurface > Groundwater | place: Rifle, Colorado...
GCAATTTGGCCAACTCGGTCTCTAGAATGGCGCGGCAACCGTGGTATTCGTCTCGCAAGTACACATAACAGGCGTCAATGCCCACCACCTGTGCGGCAATCAACAAGCCTTCCAGAAACCGGTGTGGATCGCGCTCCAGATAGGTGCGGTCTTTGAACGTGCCAGGTTCGCCTTCGTCGATGTTCACGGCCATGAGCCGGGGTGCGGGCTGCTCGCGCACGATGCGCCATTTGCGTCCGGCCGGAAAACCCGCGCCACCCAGGCCCCGCAGGCCGGAGTCTTCCATTGTCTTGATGAGGCGATCAGCATCCACTTCACCGTTTGCCAAAGCAGCGGCCAGGTAATAGCCGCCATGTGCACGGTAGGTGTCATAGCCAGCGAAGTCTGGCGAGACTTGAATTGCTTGCGGAAGCGGAGAAATGCTCTCTTGCGCGTGCAGGGAAGGTACAAAATGAGTGGTCCCTAGTGCATCCGGGTGTTTGACTGCAGCTGACCTGGCCATTGAAACAACCGTGTTCGCGGTGGCCAGCGGCACCGGGCACTGGTGTACTACTGCCACCGGCGCCTGCTCGCAGCGCCCCAGGCAGGGCACAGGTATTACCCGCACATCGGCAGAGCCCAGCAAGTCATGCAAGCATGCCAACAGCTTTTTCGAACCAGCCAACTCACAGCTCAGGCCATCACACACCCGGATCGTCAAGCCTGGCACCTGCGCGTCGTCTATCACCACATTGAAGTGGTGATAGAAGGTGGCCGCCTCATAGACCTCGGCCATGGGAATATTCATTTCTTTGGCCAGAGCCACCAGATGCCGGTCATGCAGGCAGAGAAACGCGTCATTGAGTTTGTGCAAGTGCTCGATCAGCAGATCGCGTCGATGCGGTGCACCGTCCATCAGAGCACGCACTTCATGCAGCGAAGTCTTGTCAGCCTGGCGCCCTTTGAGCTTGCTTTTGCGGCGAATGCGCTCGCGTATCTCATCCACGGTGGCAAGTGCTATGGTATTTTTCTCGTTAAATGACCTGTCTGCTGACATGCTGTCTCCGTATATTTTTACCCGCTTGTTGCGGGCTCGGTGCAGTGTCAAGCAGGAATCAACTGTGCGTCAAATTTTTTCTGCACATTGCCCAATAAAGGAATTGAATGATTGGTAAGGGTATTCCATGCATTCAAACAAAGTGTTGACGTCGGGACGCTATACCGCCGCCAGGCACCTCTGATTTAAGCAAGCCAGCATAAGACACCACATGCTGTCGCCACATTGAATCAGACGCCATGTTGAGTGCGGCACGAAGCGCATGTGAAGGTCGATCATTAAAAGAATACATGAACCCTATTGGCGTTAACACCTCCGGGGCGCTCAGCGGGACCGCCTCCAGCTCTGAATAGCCACGGAGGACACCAATAAGTGCGCCTGGCAAAATACTGCTAATTTCGCCCACCAATACGGTCAAGCCGAGCGTCAAAATTGAATTTGTCTCGATGACAGGCTTGATCGTTAAACCGGCTTGCTTAAAGGCAGCGTCAACAATAGTGCGATTGTGCATTTCTGGCGTCAACAGACACAGTGGCAAACGTGACGCAGCTTGCCATGACATGGAGCGTTTCAGGATACGCAAGCCTTTTCCTGCAGACTTTCCCGCGCGCCGCAGTAAGAAATACCGTTCGGTGTACTGATCAATCGTCTTGATTTTGGCGGCACGCGTCTTGAGACGGTCGGTGTATCCGAGTGCCATATCCACGGAAAGGCTCTCCAGACCGGCCTCGATATCGGGAGAACTCATCGACAGCAGAACAAGAGAAAGGCCTGGGTGATGCGCATGCAATAAACCCGAGAACCGCGCGGCAATGGGCATCACCGAAGGCACCGCGCCCAGCTTCAACGTACCAACCGGCCGACCTGCCGCGCTCTTGAGATCCTGCTGCAAGAGCTCCTGTTCATGAAGCATCCGTTGCGCGGTCGAAAATATGCGTTCACCCTCGGGAGTAAAGCTTTGAAAAGAGCGGCCCCGTTTGACGATGGCGGTTCCAAACTCCTCCTCCAGGGCCCGAATCGCGTTGGATAAAGCTGGCTGCGTGATATGGCATGCCTCTGCAGCGCGTCCGAAATGTTTGTGTTGATGTAGAGCAACAAGATATCGCAAAGATGTGAACAAGCTCATGGGCAGCAATGATATCTACTTCGATTCATTCAGCACCGTAACGCTCATCCTCCTACTGCCAAGGGCAATATTGAGATGCCCGTTGTGATCGCCTCAACCCGCCGTAGCGGCCATGCGCAGCCTGCGCGCCGCATCATCGGCCCGGGCATCGTCAATTTCACGCAACACCGCCTGCATGTCGACGCTGGCCTGCGCACGCTCGAAGCGGCCGGTCAGCACCGACGCATTGCTGAGCAGTCCGGCCTGGTACAGGCTCCAGATCTCGGGGCCGTACTGGGTGGCCAGCAGCTCGGGCGCAAACTGGCCAAAGAAGTCGCGCAGGTTGGCCACATCGCGCAGCAGCATGCGCTGCGCATGGTTGTTGCCGGCGGCATCGACCGCCTGCGGCAGGTCAATGATGACGGGGCCGTCCAGCCCTTCAGTGCCGTCCACCCCCGGCGTGTGCGCCAGCAGGATGTTGAACTCCGACAAATCCCCGTGCACCACGCCCGCGCACAGCATGCGCACCACCTCCTTGATGAGCGTGCTATGGTGGGCGCGGGCCTGTTCCGGGGTGAACGCCACATCGTTCAAGCGCGGGGCGGCGTCGCCGTGGGCATCGGTCACCAGCTCCATCAGCAGCACGCCGTCGCAAAAATTGTACGGTTGTGGCACCCGCACCCCCGCTGCGGCCAGGCGGTAGAGTGCATCGACTTCGGCGCTTTGCCAGGCGGCTTCTTGCTCTTGCCGTCCAAATTTGCTGCCCTTGGCCATGGCACGCGCCGAGCGCGAGTTTTTGACCTTGCGGTTTTCGGTGTAGTCCACCGCTTGGCGAAAGCTGCGGTGGGTGGCTTCCTTGTAGATCTTGGCGCAGCGGGTGTCATCACCACAGCGCACCACAAAGACCATGGCCTCCTTGCCGCTCATGAGCTGGCGCACCACGCTGTCGATCAGGCCTTCTTCAATGAGGGATTGCAGTCTGGGAGGTGGTTTCATGGAGGGTTCGCGCCTTGGGTGTTGGCTCGATTGTCGTGCCCCGGCCATACCACGACGCCAGTCAAGGCCTTGGCTCTAGACTCTGCACCTTGTCTCAGCCCACAAAACCCAATCTCATGAGCCTTTTAAAAACATGAATGCAGGTGTGTTTTATGCCGCGCTGGCCTATACGGCCTGGGGTTTGTTGCCGATCTTTTTCAAACAGCTCGGGGCAGTTAATCCGTTTGAGGTGGTGATGCACCGTATGGTGTGGGCGCTGGTGTTTTTGCTGTGTGTGCTGACCGTGCTCAGGCGCTGGGCCTGGCTGCGTAATGTGGCCAGCCAGCCGCGGGTGCTGGCAGCGTTTGCGGTGTCGGCCTTGCTGCTGTCTGTGAATTGGTCGGTGTATGTGTGGGCGGTGCACAACGCCCATGTGGTGGATGCCAGCCTGGGCTATTTCATCTTGCCGCTGGTGAATGTGGCGTTTGGTTTTATCTTTCTGAAAGAGCGTCCGCGCCCCGGTCAGTGGCTGGCCGTGGCGGTGGCGGCCACGGGGGTGTTGTGGCTGGCGGTACAGGCCGGGCGCTTGCCTTGGGTGGCTTTGGTGCTTGCCTTCACGTTTGGCTTTTATGGCCTGCTGCGCAAGCTGGCCACGCTGGGCGCACTGGAGGGGCTGACGCTGGAGACCCTGCTGCTGGCTCCGTTCGCCGCAGGCTTGCTGGTGTGGTGGACCTGGCATGGGCAAGGTGCGCTGGTGCAGGGCGACGTGGCCACCCTGGGTTGGCTGCTGCTGGCCGGGCCAATAACCGCTGTGCCGTTGTTGCTGTTTGCGGCGGGCGCACGCCGTATTCCCATGGCCACCCTGGGTATCCTGCAATACATTTCGCCCAGTCTGCAAATGCTGGTGGGGGTGTGGTTGTACGGTGAGGCGTTTGAATCCGCACGTTTTGGCGGCTTTGGCCTGGTCTGGGCGGCGCTGGTGGTTTATAGCCTGGAAGGCTTGTGGATTGGGCGCAGACCGCTATCAAATCAGAATTGAACAAGAGAAGTATGGCAGAACCTCTGAAAAACCAATATGGCGTTGATGTACCGCGTGTAATAGCCGCCATGATTTCAGCGGTGCACCCGTCTTTCAACAGCGCGGGGTTTGTGCGTGAGGCGCTGCATGGGTATGACACGCTTGAGCTGATGTCGCGTGGCAAAAAAATCGCCCGGGCCTTGCGCGCCTACTTGCCAGACGATTACGGTCGTGCGGTGGCGATTCTGCTGGACTCGCTGGATCAACCCCATGGCCGTGACCCCGACCTGAGTCTGGCGTCATTTTTGTTCCTGCCACACACCCAGTTTGTGGCCGAGTATGGGTTGGCGCATTTTGAGTTGTCCATGTGTGCCCAGCACGCGCTGACCCAGCGCTTTACAGCCGAGTTCAGCATTCGCCCTTTTCTTCTGCATCACCCTGAAGCCACGTTGGCGCAGCTCAGGGTGTGGGCAGCTGACCCCAGCGCCCACGTGCGGCGGCTGGTGTCAGAAGGCACCCGCCCACGATTGCCCTGGGCTCCCCGTTTGCGCCAGTTTCAGCTTGATCCAAGCCCGGTGCTGGCCTTGCTGGAGCGGCTCAAGGACGACCCCGAGCTGTATGTGCGCCGCTCGGTGGCCAACAACCTGAACGACATTGGCAAAGATCACCCCGAGCTGCTGACACGCACCGTCCAAACCTGGCTGCAGGATGCCCCTGCCGAACGCGCCTGGATCGTGCGCCACGCTCTGCGCTCGGCCGTCAAACGCGGTGAAAGCGCGGCACTTGCGGTGTTGGGCTTTGGCCAGAATGCCCAGGTGCTGGTGGAACAGGTTCAGATCAGCCCGGCGCGTGTCGCCATGGGCGGCACGGTGACCCTGGTCTTTGGGCTGCGTAACCCCTTGTCTTGCGCCCAAACGGTGCTGGTGGACTTGGCGGTGCATTACGTCAAAGCCAGCGGTCAAGCCCGTGCCAAGGTGTTCAAGCTCAAAACGCTGGAACTTGCCCCCGGTCAAACCGTGTCACTGAGCAAAAAATTGTCGCTGGTGCAGATGAGCACACGTACCCATTACCCTGGGTTACACCAGGTCGATGTGTTGCTCAACGGCCAGGCCCGGGCGCTGGGGCTGTTTGAGTTGGTCAACGCATCTGATCGGGCCGGTGTGGCGGCTTCCGATTTGGTGGAATGAGGCTTGCCTCGCTTGTCGAGATGGTTTTTGCAGTGAGGCATAGAATGAAATGGCTCAATGCTCCACGAGCCAGAGAATCTATTCCCAGGGAGTTACTGACGATGCCCTCTTTCCGTCTTCGCGCGACCATTTTGTATCTGGTTCTGGCTGCCGCCTGGATCTACCTGTCTGACAATGGGCTCGCTACCCTGGTGGACGATCCGAGTCCGCTCACCGACTGGCAGACGCTCAAGGGACTGGCTTTTATCCTGTTCAACGGCGGGCTGGTTTACTGGTTGGCCGGGCGTGGTGCCAGAGAACCTGACGTGGCCCAATGGGTGACCGACTCACGTGTGCGCTGGGCTTCAGTAGGCGTGTTTGTGGTTGCTATGGCTTTGGGTGTTGGGTTGATTGCCAAGACCGAGAGCACCCGGGTGCTGCAGCGGCGGGCCATTGCACAGGATCGGGCAGCGGATCATGCCCACGCGCTGCAGTTGCAGATTGACCGCACGATGTCGGCCACCTATGCGCTAGCGGCGATGGTGCGCCAAGGGGAGGGTCGTATCCACAACTTTGAAACCCTGACGACCCAGATGTTGCCACTCTATTCAGGAGTCAGTGCGTTGGCGCTGGCTCCTGGCGGGGTTGTGACTGAAATTGTTCCGCTTGCTGGCAACGAGCGTGCCATCGGTATCGATCATCTGAAAGATACCAGACACCGCCCAGAGGCCCTCAAGGCGATGCGCAGCCGGACACTCATGATCGAAGGCCCGGTGATGTTGAACAACGGCAGCAGCGGTTTGATTGGACGCTTGGCGGTGTACCTTGGTGCCGGTGAGTCAGCGCGTTTCTGGGGTTTTGTGACAGCGGTTGCCAAGATGGATGAGCTGATGCGTCTCTGCAACCTGCAGCAAATGGCCGAGGTCGGTTACCACTACCGCCTGGTTCTCCGTGATGCCAACGCCCCTGAGACGGTTTTGGCTCAGTCAACCCCCGACGCACTGAAAGACCCGGTGGTGCACCCCATTCAGGTGTCCAACAGCCAGTGGGAGTTGCGTGTGGTGCCCAACACCGGCTGGCATGCCTACCCTTCACTGCTGGTCGAGCTTTTGCTGGCACTGCTGGCAAGTGTCCTGCTGGCTTTTTTGGCCTATGTGTTGTTGCGTCAACCCCAACTGTTGCGGCGTGAGGTGGCGCTACGTACTCGAGAACTTGCTGCGGCCAACCATCGTCTGGGTAATTTGCACCAGGCCGTGGAGCAAAGCCCGGCCACCGTGGTAATCACCGATCGCGAGGGAAAAATCGAATACGTCAACCCCAAATTCACCGAACTCACAGGCTACACCACTGCCGAGGCGCTTGGCCAAACCCCACGGCTGATCCAGTCTGGGCTGACCTCCGATGCGGTGTACACAGTGATGTGGCAAACCCTGCTGGCCGGGCGTGAGTGGCGTGGCGAATTGTGCAACCGCAAGAAAAATGGCGAGCTGTTTTGGGAATTCGAAGTGATTGCGCCGGTGCGCGATGAACAGGGTGACATCGCTCACTTCATTGCGGTCAAGGAAGATGTCACTGAGCGGCGGCTGGCCCGGGCAGCATTGGAGCGCCTGAACCGCACCTTGCGCGTCCTCAGTGCGGGCAACAAGGCGCTGGTGCGTACCGGTGACGAGACGGAACTGCTGGCCGATGTCGGTCGCATTCTGGTTGAAGTCGGCGGCTATTGCCTGGTCTGGGTCGGTATGCCAGAGCCCGGCAATGAGACAGTGTTGGGTCCGGTCGTGATGACTCCCGACGCCCGTGTCGATGCGGCGTTATTAACGCATGATCGTGGCATCAATGCCTCCTGGCCGGGCTTTGTGGGGGCGGCGATGACCCAGGAGAGGCCCATCATTTGCACGTCTTTTGCTGACGATGCCTATTACGTCCGTGCCAGCGAAGCCGTTCGTCGTTGCTGTTGCGAGGCGGGGGCGGCGCTGCCTTTGGTGTCGGGGCAAGTATGCTTTGGTGTCCTGGTGTTGCATGCGGATAATCAGGAAACACTCGGCAAGGAGGAGTTGACCCTGTTGCAGGAACTGGCCGATGACCTGGCCTACGGGATTGCGACGCGTCGTCATGAAGATGTCTCGAACTTGCGCGAACAGGCGATAGAGGCCTCCAGCAACGGCATCATGATTTCATCGGTACTGGAGGTTGACCACCCGTTCACTTACGTCAACCCGGCTTTTGAGCGCATCACGGGTTATGGGGCTTCTGAAGCGGTAGGCCGTAATGGGCGCTTCCTGCTGGGGGTTGACAAGGAGCAGCCCGAACTTGATGGCATCCGCCTGGCCCTGCGTGAGGGCCGTGAAGGCCATGCCGTGCTGCGCAATTACCGCAAGGACGGCAGTCTGTTCTGGTGTGAGTTGTCGGTCTCTCCGGTTCACCGCAACCATGGCCCGGTGACGCACTTTGTGTCGGTGTTGACCGATATCACCGAGAGTAAAAACTACGAGGCGGCGTTGGAGTACCAGTCCAACCATGACCACCTCACCGGGCTGCCCAACCGCAACCTGCTGGCCGACCGCCTTGACCAGGCGCTGGTTCGGGCCGCACGCGACGGTGATGAGGTGGCCGTGGCGGTGATTGACCTGGATCGTTTCAAGGTGATCAACGACGGCCTGGGCCATACCGTGGGAGATATCTTGTTGAAACAAGTGGTCGCCCGCTTGCAGGCAGGCGTGCGTGATGGGGATACCCTGGCACGGCTCGGGGGTGATGAATTTGTGTTGATCATGCCCGCTGATGATGCCACCCGTGCCGCACAGCTCAGCTGCGGGCGTTTGCAGTCTGGTCTGGTCATGCCCTTTGAGTTTGAAGCGCACCGCCTGACCGTGTCGGCCAGTATTGGCATCAGCCTTTACCCGCGTGACGCGGGTGATGCGCAAGGCCTGCTGCGGCATGCCGAGGCGGCCATGTACCGTGCCAAAGAGCAGGGGCGCAGCTCAATCCAGTTTTTCACTGCCGAAATCAACAAGCGCGTGCATGAGCAACTGACCATGGAGAGCCAGTTGCGCCAGGCGCTCGACAAAGGCGAGTTTCTGCTGCATTACCAGCCGCAGGTTGATCTTGTGACTGGCTCCATCATTGCCGCTGAGGCACTGGTGCGCTGGCAACACCCTGAACGTGGCATGGTGCCGCCCCTGGATTTCATTGCGTTGGCCGAAGAAACCGGGCTGATCGTGCGCTTAGGCGAATGGGTGCTGATTGAAGCCTGCCGTCAGCACCGCGCCTGGCTTGATGCTGGATTGGCGGCTGGACGCATCGCTGTCAACCTTTCGCCGCGGCAGTTCAGCGACCCTGATTTGTTGCCATTGGTCAAACGTGTGCTGACCAACACTGGCCTGCCACCGGCCTTGCTTGACCTGGAGGTCACTGAGAGCATGGCGATGCAGGATGTGGAGCGCGCCATTGAACTGCTGGAGGAACTCGCATGCCTGGGGGTGCGAATTTCAATCGATGACTTCGGTACCGGGCATTCATCACTGAGTTACCTGCAACGTTTTGCCGTCAAGACACTGAAGATCGACCGCAGCTTTGTGCACGACATAGCGATTGATCCGCAACGGGCCGCCATCACCAGCACCATCATCGTCATGGCGCATAACCTGGGCATGAACGTGATCGCCGAGGGGGTGGAAACATTGGCCGAATTGAACTTCCTGCGGCGACACGCTTGCGACGAGATTCAGGGCTACTACTTCAGCCGCCCCTTGGGTGCAGCGCAGTACCAAGCCCTGCTGCGCGAGCAGCGCCGCCTGGTGCTGCTGCCGCCAGGTAAAGGGGATGCCGTGCGCACGCTGCTGCTGGTGGATGATGAGCCCAACGAGTTGTCCTCACTCAAGCGCCTGTTGCGGTGCGACGGCTACCGGATACTGTCCACCACCAGTGCCCGTGAAGGGCTTGATCTGCTGGCGACCAACCCGGTTCAGGTGATCATCTCCGACCAGCGTATGCCGGAGATGAGTGGCACTGAATTTCTCTTGCGGGCCAGGCAACTGCATCCGCACACGGTGCGCTTGGTGTTGTCGGGTTCTACCGATCTCAATTCAGTCACCGAGGCCATCAATGACGGTGCGATCTACAAGGTCCTGACCAAGCCGTGGAACGATGATGCCATGCGTGAAACGGTCCGGCTGGCGTTCAAGGTGCAGGAGGATGGCCTGCAACGCTGGCCGGACGGTTCCACCACTGCCGCACCCAGCCCCCCGTGCTGACCAGCACAATGCCAACGAGCACCGGCACCGAGCCCAGCAAAAAGCGCATCTCCAACGGTTCCTTCAGCAGCCAGGCCCCAAACACCATGCCAAACAAGGGTGTGAGGAACGAAAACACCCCCAGCCGCGAAGCCAGGTAGCTGCGCAACAACCAGAACCACACCAGAAAGCTGGCAAACGACACCACCAGCGTGTGAAAGGCCAGGCTGGCCCAGACCTGTGGGGTGGGGTTAAAACGCGCTTGTCCGGTAGCCATGGCACCGGCCAGCAGCAACACAAAAGCGCCGATCAACTGGTACAGCAGGGTTTGCGTGGCGGGCGCTTTTGACAGGGCAGAGCTGCGCACCACGACGGTGGTCGCGGCCCAGGCCACACCGGCCAGCAGCCCAAGAAAGTCACCCCACAACACATCGCCCGGCATCACACTGGCCGTGCCGCTACGCCCCAGAAAAGCCAGCGCAATGCCACCAAACGCCAGTGCAATGCCCAGCCACTGCAGCACGCCCAGTCGCTCGGCAGGCAGCCGCCAGTGCAGGCCCAGCGCAGCAAAGATCGGTGCGGTGTACAAAAACACCACCATGTGTGATGCGGTGGTGTGGCGCAGGCCCTCGGCCACCAGCAAAAATTCCAGCGCAAACAACAGGCCGACCACCAGGCCCGGGCGCCAGCTGCCATCACGCCAGTTCATGCGTTCTTTGCGCCAGGCCATCACCAGCGCCACCAGCAAGGCCGCTCCACCTGAGCGCAGCGCAATCTGCATGATGGGCGCAATGTCGTTTGCCGTGGCTTTTAAGACCACTTGCTGCAACCCCCAAATGGCGCACAGCACCAGCATCAAGGTCACAGCTTTGGCATCAAGGGCTTTGGGGAGATGCATGGTCAGGGCGTTCAGAATTGGAAAGAAGACATCATTATTTCCGTGACTTTCATGGCGATAGTGAAAATCAGGCAAGCCGTACACCATAACCGACAAATCATGCGCATCCTTCGTCCCAAGCTTGAGATCCCACTGGCCAGTTCCGCCTTGCGCGTGGTCAAAGCCATGGCGTTGCTGGAGCGCGGCCAAACCGTGGAAACCAGCGTGGTTGATCTGGGCTATGGCAGCGCGTCAGCCTTCATCCGCATGTTCAAACGCCTGACCGGTGCCAAGCCGGACGAGTTTCGCACAGGGGCGTTGATACCGGTGATGGTTATGAATCCGCGATAACAATGGCTTGTAGCCATTGTTAAAAGTACGAAAGCAGCTATTAAAAATGGAGCAATTGAGGTGTGATGGATTTGTTTGACGACTTGCCGCCAGTACCCGATGACGCCTACACGCCCATCGCACCGGGGGCCGTGCTGCTGCGTGGCTTGGGCCGTGGTGACGATGCCGACCTGCTGCGGGCGGTGGAGACCGTGGTGACCCAAGCCCCGCTGCGCCACATGCAAACGCCGGGGGGGTACACCATGTCGGTGGCCATGACAAGCTGTGGTTCGCTGGGCTGGGTGTCAGACCCGCAGGGTTACCGCTACGCCGCACGTGACCCGTTTTCTGGCCAGTCCTGGCCTGCCATGCCGGACTGCTTGCTGGCGTTGGCCCAGCGTGCCGCTGCGCAGGCAGGTTACGCCCACTTTGAGCCCGAAGCCTGCCTGATCAACCAATATGTGCCCGGTGCCAAGCTGTCGCTGCACCAGGACAAGGACGAGCAAGACCTGTCGGCCCCGATCGTCTCGCTGTCCCTGGGTTTGCCCGCCGTGTTCCTGTTTGGCACGCCCAGCCGCAAAGACCGCCCGCAGCGCTGGCGGCTGGTGCATGGCGACGTGGTGGTGTGGGGTGGCCCGTCGCGCCTGGCCTACCACGGGGTGCAGCCGCTGGCGGACGGCGAACACGTGCAGCTGGGGTGCAGGCGGTTGAACCTGACGTTTCGCCGCGTGCGGGTCTAAGGTTCAAACCCCTGGATGGGGCCACGCCGGACGAGTTTCGCAAAGGGGCGGTGACACCTGTCAAGATTAATGCTGCAAATAGCTATAGTGCATATAAATTCTGCGTGAAAAGATATGAACTTTGCAGCACATTGCGCATTCGTGTCACGCCACTCACCCCCGCGCCACCTCCTGCACCTGCCCCTGCTGCAAGCGCACCACCCGCTGCGCCCCGGCAATTGTCTCAGGCCGGTGCGCCACGATGATGCGTGTCAGCGGCAACTGCGCCAGCGCCTGCGTTACCCGGTGTTCATTGGCAATGTCCAAATGGCTGGTGGCCTCGTCCAGCGCCAGCACCTTGGGTTTCTTGTACAAAGCCCGTGCCAGCAACACCCGCTGCTTTTGCCCGCCTGAGAGGGACGAGCCCATGTCGCCCACCAGGGTCTGGTAGCCCATGGGCATGCGGGCAATGTCCTCATGCACGGCGGCCACCTGGGCGCAGGCTTGGGTGTGTTCGTCACTCGCCTGCACGTCAAAAAAACTGATGTTGTCGCCAATGCTGCCCGCCAGCAACACGTCTTCCTGCATCACCGTGCCAATGCGCTGGCGGTAGTTTTGCACCCCCAGGTGCTTGACCGGAATGCCGCCAAACAGCACCTCGCCTTCTTGCGGTGTCAGCAAACCCAGCAGTACCTTGAGCAGCGTGGTCTTGCCGCAGCCGCTGGGGCCGATGATGGCGACACTTTGCCCGGCTTCCAGACGCAAGTTGGCCTCTTTCAAAATCCAGGGTTCGCCCTCGCCGTAGCGAAAACTCACGCCTTTGAGTTCCAGACTGGGTTCCAGGTGAGCCAGGTCGTTGCTGGGCAACTCGTTGGCCTCAGGGGTGCTCAACACAATGTCACCCAGGCGCTCGGCATGCAGGCTGAGCATCTTGATTTCTACCGCGTAGTTGATCAGCGCTGATACCCGGCTGCTGAACTGGCCCTTGTAGCTGATGAAGGCGAACAGCATGCCGATGGTGAATACCGAGGCCGTGCCAGACTGCATCACCAAGCCCGCCCCGAACCAGAACACCAGCAGGTTTTCAGCACCAGAGACAAAGGTGTTGGCGGTGGAGAAACCGATGTTCATCTTGGCGGTGCGCACATCGCGGTTTTGCACCTCGACCAGCAGGTTTTGCCAGCGGGCGCGGCGCTCTTGCTCGCGGCCAAACAGCTTGAGCGGCGTGATGGCGCGCAGGGTTTCCAGAAAGTGGGTGTTCTCGCGGGCGGCCACCACCAGGCGCTCGGCCGCCGCATCACGAAACGGGCGGTAGGCCACCCAGCGCAGCACAGCGTAAATCAGCACCGAGCCGACCACCACGGCGCTCAACTTCAGCGAATACAGCAGCATCATGCCCAGGGCAGCCACGCCCATGATGCCGTCCAGCACGGCTTCAATCACGCTGGTGGTCAGCGTCTTTTGAATGCTGCCGACCGAGCCAAAACGGCTCACCACGTCGCCCAGGTGGCGCTTCTCGAAATATTCCACTGGCAGCTTGACCAGATGGGCAAACACATTGCTGGCCCATTGCAGGCTGAGCGACTGGCCCAGCACCATCACCATCCAGCTGCGGGCCAGCCCCACGGCGGTCTGAATCACCAGCAGCAGGGCAAAGCCAATGATCAGCACCGAGAGCAAGTCGGTGTCATGGGTGGCAATGGCATCGTCCACCACCAACTGGTTCAGCAGGGGCGCGGCGATGGCAAACAGCTCCAGCACCACGGCCACGGCAAAGATTTGCAGCAAGGAACGCTTGAGCCCGCGCACCTTGCCGGTGAGTGCCGACAACGCCACCCGCTGGCGCTGGTCGGCAGGCTGAAAGGCAGCGTTGGGGGTCAGCTCCAGCGCCACGCCGGTGAAATGCCGGGAGACTTCTGCGAAAGGGAGGCTGCGTTCACCCACTGCTGGGTCAAGCACGGTGATGTGCCCGCGCCCGACTTTTTTGAGCACCACAAAGTGGTTCAAATCCCAGTGCAGGATGCAGGGCAGCGCCAGTTGGGCCAGCTCGTCAATCTCCAGACGTAGCGGGCGACTGCTGAAGTTCAAGGCCCCGGCGTGCGAGATCAACTGTTGCAGCGTGGCCCCTTTGAGCGACACGGGGAAGCGGCGGCGCAGGTCGAACAAGTCCAGTTGCAGGCCGTGGGCGTTGGCAATCATGGCCAGA
>Ga0209211_10008829_pt1 | contig 13663 bp, 11 predicted proteins | sample RifGroA2_FD_183992 | JGI IMG/M metagenome (GOLD analysis project Ga0209211, IMG submission 183992) | Groundwater microbial communities from Rifle, Colorado, USA - Groundwater A2 (SPAdes) (version 2) | ecosystem: Environmental > Aquatic > Deep subsurface > Groundwater | place: Rifle, Colorado...
ATATATTTCCGCATAGAAATAGTGGTTAATTGTTAGCTGGAGATGAGAATCTCGCTTTCACAGCTAATGTTACCACTATTTTCTATTTATCCACCACACTAATTAGTATAGAGCCCGTCAAAGTTGACAAAATGGTTAAGGTGTAGTAGAATAAGCACGCTCTCGTAAAACCGTCAGTTTAAGAATACTTAAGCACGAAATACGAAATTTGAAACAAATTCAAATACCAAAATTCAAATGTAACCGTTTTGGTCATTAATATTTAGTTAATTGTTTCGGGTTTCGATATTCGGATTTCGAATTTACACTAAATTATGTTAGTTATTCGTCTACAACGCATTGGCAAAAAGAAGTTCCCTACTTACCGCTTAATCGTTTCCGAGAAAACGCGGGATACCCGGGGGGCTTATCTTGAGGCTTTGGGAACATTTAATCCCCATTTAAAAGATGGCGGTTTTCTTCCTGAAACCGAAAGAATAAATTATTGGATGGGCAAAGGCGCGCAACCTTCTCCCACCATCCATAATTTGCTTATCAAGTCCGGCATATTGAAAGGGTTGCCAAAGAAAAAATCAGTATACATCAGCAAGAAACGAGCCGCGAAACTGGAGGAAAAGAAAAAGCAGGCGGCGCCAAAAGAAGCCGCGGCGCAATAATCGTGATGGAGAATCTTGACAGGGCAAAATTAGCATATTATACTAAGTTGTACGCAGTACTGGTGGGGGCCGCGCGGCCTCTAAGGTCGTTGGGTATTAATCCACGTTGTCGACAGGCTGCATAACAAATTACAAGTAACGAACGTAAGGTACTATGGAAGCAGATCAACAGTTTGTAGAAACCGTCGTAAAGGCGATTGTCAACAATCCCGACGATGTGAAGACCACCCGCATCATTGATGAGCGCGGTGTGCTCATTACCCTTGACATCAATGCCTCTGACATGGGTTATGTCATCGGCAGGCAAGGTCAGACCGCCCGTTCCATTCGCACGCTCTTGAAAATCGTTGGCGCCAAGCACAACGCTCGCGTTAATCTGAAGATCAACGAGCCGGTCGGCGGACGCGGTCCTCGCTCCGCTCAAACGCCACGAGTGGACACCAGCGCGGTGGACGATCTCACCATCTAGCAAATCTTCAAAAGCCGCCCCGCGCAAGCGGGGCGGTTTTCATTATATGCGTTTTGACATTCTCACCCTCTTCCCGGAAATCATTGAGCAATATTGCAGGACCAGCATCCTCGGCCGCGGTCAAAAGGCGGGCGTTATTGAGGCGCGGGCGCATGATTTTAGGAAGTACACAAAAGACAAGCATAATCATGTGGATGATCGCCCGTATGGCGGCGGCCCGGGCATGATTCTTCAGATCCAGCCGATTTTTGATTGTCTGAAGGCGGTTAGGGTTTTACGTCCGTCATTTTTTCGCGGTTCATCTGTCATCCCCGCGAAAGCGGGGATCCAGTCGCGGCGTACCGGCGACCTAGATTCCCGTTTTCACGGGAATGACAAAAAAAGAAAAACAAAAATCATCATTCTGGATCCGGCTGGAAAAAAGTTTGACCAAAAAATGGCCAAGCGATTTTCAAAGTTGGATAGATTGGTTTTGATCTCTGGAAGATATGAGGGGTTTGATGAACGCGTGTATAAACTCGCGGATGAGAAGGTGTCGGTGGGGGATTATGTGCTAGCCGGAGGCGAATTGCCGGTGCTTATTATTGTGGAGGCCGTGGCGCGATTGTTGCCCGGCGTTTTGGGCAATCCAAAGTCGTTGGCGGAAGAAACGTTTAATAAATCCCAAACCCCAATTACCAATGACCAATCAAATCCCAAAACCCAAAATTCAAGATTCAAGATTCAAAATTGTGAATTGGAATTGGAAAATTTTGTGGAGTATCCACAATATACGAGGCCGGAGGAGTTTATGGGGTGGAGGGTGCCGAAGGTGTTGTTGAGCGGGGATCACGGGAAGATTAGGGAGTGGAGAAGGAAGAGAACAGCGAGAAAGATTAAAGAATGAAGATTAAATATCCGTATTAACGCATGGCAATGCGCTTCGGCAGCTTCGGTAGTCTATCGCATTTATCAAACAAAAAAGAACCTCGTTGAATGAAGTTCTTTTTTCTTCTCTGGCACCTTTGTCAAAGTAGTAAAGAAGGAAGCTCTCGCGCGGCGTTGACCAGAATAGGTCAGCGTGGGTCCGTGGAGGGCTAGTGGATGGAAGAGCGAAGACGGGCTGCAAGTTCTTCTTGTAGCTTGTGGAGTGCCTGCTGAGATGTATGCAAGAAGTTAATTTGCAGCCAACTTTTTCCTGCCTGCGCGGTTGATCTCATCCGCCCAAGCACTGCGACAACCTCGTCCCCCATGGTGTAGACGCCTAGCACCAGCATTTCGTCTTGTCCCTCAAACCCCAGATCACCTCTCATTTCCCTGACAGTTTCGGTCAGATCGCGGCGAGTCGTTCTGGGATCGATTGACTTCGTGAGTCTTAGGCCATCTTCGAGCTTTCTCCGATTCTTCTCACGAAGGTAGTCCATCATGGGTTGTCGAAGGGTGTCGGGTAGTCTGCGATAGGACACACAGTCCATCCCGAAGCAGAGGTAGATCAGGATGTCCGTGGCATGGTTCACGAAGAGAGCACCAAGGAGATCTCGCCTTCTCAATGCCATCCTTATGATGTTGCGGTAGACCATGGCGACCTCGGCGGTCTTACTTACGATCTTCATCTTTCATCTCCCATTTGCCGTCAGCGGGCCACAGGCCCACTAAACGGACAACTTAATATAGCAAAGAGAGAGAGAGTTGTAAAGGGATCGGGTGGGGATAAGTTGCCGTTGGATATTGACATTTTTTTGTAATTTGTTATTATTACTTTGTATTACAAAGTAATAAACTAAAAAATATGCGCAATTCATGGGTAGTAACAATTTCCTTGCCGCCTAAAATGGCGACTAAAGTGCGCCAAATAGCCAAGCAAAAACAGATGAATCGTTCGGAGCTAATCAGAATGGCGCTCCGAGGCTACTTGGAGGAGTTAGACGCTTTGGAGGCTGTGCGGATAGCGCGAAGGGAAGAGAGCGCCGGCAAATTAAAAGAGCTTAAAGGTTCATTGTCAGACCTTGTGCGTTGACTATGAAAATAAGGAGGTTTTTGTATTCCTCGCGCTTTGAACGCGCAATGGCCGGATTAGGGCCGGAGTACAAGCGGTTGGTTGCGGAGCGATTTGTGATCTTTAAGGATAACTGCTTTGACGCGCGTCTCAAAACGCATAAACTCAAAGGTAAGTTGTTTGGTCATTGGTCCTTTTCACTAACATATTCCTTGCGGGTACTTTTTTGCTTCACTGAAGATAACGCAGTTATATTTGAAGACGTAGGCGACCATTCCATATATCAATAATTTTATCCACATTTAGTCGCTTTAATCTCCTTGACAAGCCTGATACACCGTGCTATCATGTAAAAGCTAGAAAGTAATCTATGCCACTTTCACCAAAGAACTTCACACAATCAATTAATCTGCCTAAGTCGCTCGACTTACGGTAGAGACGGGGCATGCCCCCGTCTCTACGAGATCAACGATACTGGGAAAGAGAAAAGAGGAATCAAAATTTGATTACTCTTTTTTCTTTCTCATACAATTGTCATTCCCGCGAAAGCGGGAATCTAGGTCGCCGAGATGACGACTGGATCCCCGCTTTCGTGGGGATGACAGCCTCAAAAGGCTGTTAGTCCCACGAGCTCATTGACAATACAAACGTGACAAAGACCACAAAAAGTCTATTTCACATATCTGTCCCCCCGAATTTCGGGGGGCGGCCAAACAATAAATCCACCGTTTCGAATAGCCTTCGAAACGGAATATCAACTCTTTTTAAGAGTTTGATCCTAGCTCAGGATGAACGCTGGCGGCGTGCCTAAGGCATGCAAGTCGTACGTAGCCGTTGCGCAGCATCGGAAATTCGAAATTCGAATTTCGAATTTCGAAACAAATCCAAAATTCAATTTTCAAATGTCTCAAACACGTTTTGAACATTGTAATTTTGGTCATTATAATTTGTTTCGGATTTAGGATTTCGCGCTTCGTGCTTCCGCTGCTGTGCAGCGGTTCAGTGGCAAACGGGTGAGTAACACATTGGTAACCTACCTCCGAGACGGGGATAGCCCGCCGAAAGGCGGATTAATACCCGATAGTCATGCGGGGACAAAAGTCATTCGCATGTAAAGATTTATCACTCGGAGAGGGGCCTATGTCTGATTAGCTAGTTGGTAGGGTAACGGCCTACCAAGGCTATGATCAGTAGCAGGCGTGAGAGCGTGACCTGCCTCACTGGGACTGAGACACTGCCCAGACACCTACGGGTGGCTGCAGTCAGGAATATTCCACAATGGACGAAAGTCTGATGGAGCGACGCCGCGTGCAGGATGAAGGCCTTCGGGTCGTAAACTGCTTTTGCAGGGGAAGAATTTGTGACGGTACTCTGCGAATAAGAGGTTGCTAACTCTGTGCCAGCAGCAGCGGTAATACAGAGACCTCAAGCGTTATCCGGATTTATTGGGCGTAAAGCGTCCGCAGGTGGTGCGGCGGGTCAGGGGTTAAAACTTCGCGCTCAACGCGAAGACTGCCCTTGAAACTACCGCGCTGGAGGACGGTATAGGCAAGCGGAATTGCGGGTGTAGTCGTAATAAGCGTTGATATCCGCAAGAACACCAAAGGCGAAGGCAGCTTGCTGGAACGTTTCTGACACTCATGGACGAAAGCGTGGGGAGCGAACAGGATTAGATACCCTGGTAGTCCACGCCCTAAACGATGCGAACTAGGTATTGGCAGTATCGACCCTGTCAGTGCCGTTTAAAAAAGCTAACGCGTTAAGTTCGCCGCCTGGGGAGTACGGCCGCAAGGTTAAAACTCAAAGGAATAGACGGGGACCCGCACAAGCGGTGGAGCATGTGGTTTAATTCGACGACAAGCGAGGAACCTTACCTGGGCTTGACATTTCGCTGCAAGTCCCGAGAAATCGGGACCGCCTTCGAGGGTGCGAAACAGGTGCTGCATGGTTGCCGTCAGCTCGTGCCGTGAGGTGTACCCTTAAGTGGGGAAACGAGCGCAACCCTCGCCGCGTGTTAAATGTACACTCGGGACTGCCCGCGCAAGCGGGAGGAAGGGGAGGACGACGTCAAATCAGCATGGCTCTTACGTCCAGGGCTACACACATGCTACAATGGCCGGTACAATGGGTCGCTAAACCGCGAGGTGGAGCTAATCCCATCAAAACCGGTCTCAGTTCAGATTGAAGGCTGCAACTCGCCTTCATGAAGTCGGAATCGCTAGTAAACGCGTATCAGCCACGGCGCGTTGAATACGTTCTCGGGTCTTGTACTCACCGCCCGTCACACCACGGGAGCTGGCAATGCCTTAAGCGCCTCGCAAGGGGCACCAAGGCAGGGTCAGTGACTAGGGTGAAGTCGTAACAAGGCATCCGTAGCGGAAGCTGTGGATGGATCACCTCCTTTCTGGAGAAACTCGGTTGAAAGACCGTGATCTTCTGTCGACCTCGACCTCGTGTCGGGGAAAGGAATAGACTGGTTCTTTGTCACGTTTGTGTTGTCTAATAGACCGTAAAAAATCGCTTAAATAGCGGTTTTTTCGTTTTTAGGCATTGACGGACGGCGGGAACAGTATTATTATAGTTACTGCATAAATTATAGAGTCTATGTTTGGTGAAATTTCAACACTGCCGAGAAAGCGAAAAGATACACCTCCGCCGGTTAACTACGAAAGATTGTACAACGACATAGTTGCCAACATAAGCAGAGTAAATGAAATTTTGGCGGAAGCGCGAAGAATTAATTTTTTGCGTGATAAATTCATAGAAAAGATAAACGAGGCTTTAGGGCAACTCAATCATGTGTTAGACATGAATAGCCGCCTCCCCGCTGAACAGGAGGGTTTTGAAAAAAGGCCGGGAGGGGAATTATACGGGCTTATAGAGAGCCAATTAAGAGTCATAAAATTATTAAATGAGATTCCGGAGTCAGTTAATTCCGCGAGAAGTCAGCGGGACAGAGGCTTGAAGGAATCTTGCTTGTCTGATATACGGACAAGCCTCAATGAGGTCAGTAAAAGAATTACAGATTTGATGGGCAAGGCGATTTTAGCCAAGGCAAAAAGAGAGGCTGGTTTCGATTCTACCGGCAAGTCGATGCACATCTAAAATTATGGATTTCAACGAAGCACAACAATTTTTGATGTCGCTGAATAATGTACCGCGACGGGAGTATATGAAGGATACGGAGCAGTGCGAGTGGTATTTGAAAAGATTAAAATTTTTTCTAAAAATACTGGATAATCCGCAAAAAAAAATTTCCCATTACATTCATGTGACCGGCACCAGCGGCAAGGGCTCGGTTTGTTCTTTTCTCCATTCAATACTGCGGGCTTCGGGGCAAAAAACAGGCTCAATTGAATCGCCGCATCCAACGTACATGGTGGAGCGATGGAAAGTTGGCGGCCGGACGATGACCGATAATGAATTTATCCGACTGACTGAAAAAATTAAGACAGCGCTGGACGCGTACATGAGGAACACGCCTTATGACATGGTTTCGTATTCCGAAATCATGACCGCGATGGGGTTTCTATACTTGGCGGAGAAGAAGGTTGATTGGGCGGTGGTGGAGGCGGGGTGCGGAGGAAGGTACGATGCCACTAATGTGATGCCATATAAAGATATCGCGATAATCACCAATATCGGGCTTGATCACACGGCTATTTTGGGAGACACCAAAGAGAAGATCGCTAACGAGAAGGCAGGTATAATTAAACGCGGAGCGATGGTGTTTACGATGGAAAAGAATAAAAGAATAGTAAAAATTTTTGAAAAAGAAGCAAGAAGAGCGGCGGCCAAGATTTTTAAGAATAAAGATTTAAGATTGAAGATTATTGAGAACGGCTCAGGCGGGACAAAGTTTATTTACGGGGATGAGGTTTTTAAAATAAAAGCGATGGGAGCGCATCAGATGAGAAACGCGATATTGTGCGTTGAAGTCGCGTGGCATTTGGGGATCTCGGAAAAGGCGGTTGAGAAAGGCTTGGCCGAAGCTGAACAGCCGTTGCGGATGGAAATCGCGCGCCGAAATCCGCTCGTGATTTTAGATGGCGCCCACAATCCTGATAAAATAAAAACAACCGTAGACTGCGTCAAGTTGTTACTTAACAATGAAATAATGCCCCGACGCGCATCGGGGTTTGACTCGGGCGGAAAGCAGTGGAATAATATTCATTTGGTGATCAGTTTTTCCCATGACAAAAACGCAACCAAGATGATAAAACAGTTAAGTTCCTTAAATCCCAAGTCAATCGCTTGCACGAGGAACACCATAAATCCGTTTCGTCCGGTAGCTGACCCGGGTGTGTTGCTTAAATTATGCCGAAGGGCGATGCCAAAAGCGGCGACAGAAGCTTTTCTTGAGCCCATGGACGCGTTTGAGTGGTCTAAAAAACAGGCAAAGAAGGACGAATTAATCTTAGTGACAGGCTCTATCTTTTTGAGTGGGGAATTAAGAGGTAGACTTGTGGCGCGGGCTTGATTTTTTGTTACAATTTTTGTATAATTGTAACTCCTAACGTTGTTGCGTTGGAAGTTGGAGACCACCTACTATAAAGAGTTTACTATAAAAAATAATGGGCTCGTAGCTCAGTTGGTTAGAGCGCTTGCATGACACGCAAGAGGTTCAGAGGTTCAAGTCCTCTCGGGCCCACGGATAACGTTTTAATGTTTTATATAATAATTTGTCGCGAAGCGACACCATTTTTATGGGCGATTAGCTCAGATGGTTAGAGCGCGTCACTGATAATGACGAGGTCTGAGGTTCGATTCCTCAATCGCCCACTAAATTCCGCACCTTGCTTGGTGTGTTTTAATAAAATATATTTGTATTTTTCCGAAAATTAGAGTAGACTTAATATCTGTATGCGGGAAAATCAAACGCCCAAGCGATCAAAAAGTATTATTTTAAGCCATCTAGCCGCCGGGGGGTTGGTGTTGCTTGAGTTTATTAAAGTGGCGGTGCTGGCCGGCGTGACCATAATTTTTATCAGGCATTTTCTTTTCAAGCCTTTCTACGTAAAAGGCGCGTCCATGGAGCCTAATTTTCACGAACGAGAATATTTGATTATAGACGAGTTAAGCTATCGTTTTCGTCCGCCGGAGCGAGGCGAGGTGGTGGTGTTTCGTTATCCGGATGATCCAAAAGAGTATTTCCTAAAAAGGATTGTGGGTTTGCCCGGGGAGCGGGTTAAGATAGCGGAAGGCAAAGTGATTATTTATAATAAGGAATACCCGGAGGGAATGGTCGTGGACGAAAATTATTTGGGCGAAGTGCCCACTCGAGGCGAGAAAATTACTTCCTTGGGCGAGGATCAATACTACGTCTTGGGAGATAACCGCGACAACAGTTTTGATTCGCGCCGATTCGGCGCGGTAGATAAAGAGGCGATGGTGGGAAGAGTATGGCTTCGCGGCTGGCCATTAAACCGCGCCGAAATTTTCAATGCGCCGGAGTTTAATTTGTAAGATATGAAAACCTCAAAGAACCCAAAACAAATAAGGCAACCTTCTGTCAAAGACGCGAGAGCAAAAGGAGATAAGAAGGAAGCGGAAACACAGCAGTCGGGCGAAAAAGGTAAAAAGATATACAGTCTGCTCCGAGGGATGCATGATATTTTGCCCGGGGAGGCAAAGTATTGGAGTTTGTTGTATCACACCGCCGAGAATTTGGCCGACTACTTTCAGTACGGCCGGATTGACCTGCCGCTTATTGAGGAGGCTTCTTTGTTCGTGCGTTCAATCGGCAGAGCAACCGATGTGGTGGAAAAAGAAATGTACGCGTTTGAGGATCGCGATGGCGCCAAAGTTGCGCTCCGTCCGGAGGCAACCGCTTCTATCACGCGCGCTTACATTACCCACGGCATGTGGAATATCCCGCAACCGATCAAATTATGGTACTGGGGTCCGATGTTTCGTTACGATCGTCCGCAAGCCGGCAGATATCGCCAGTTTAATCAGGTGGGGTTTGAGGCGCTCGGAGACAGCAATCCGGTTGTTGACGCGGAACTGATCTTGGTGGCTTACAATTTTTTCCGCGATATAGGTTTGCCCGTGGAGATGCACGTTAATAGTATCGGCCTGCCTGAAGAGCGCGAGAGATACAAAACGGCACTGGTTGAGTATTATAGAACCAAGCGGGGATATCTGTGCGATGACTGCCGAAGAAGATTACAAAAAAATCCTTTGCGTCTTTTGGATTGCAAACAGGAACAGTGCCAGCCCATAAAAGAGGAAGCCCCGCAGATAATAGACTGGCTCGGCGATGAATCAAAAAATCACTTGATGAAAGTATTGGAGTATTTGGACGAAGTGTCGGTGCCTTATATTTTGCGGTCCACTTTGGTGCGCGGTCTAGACTACTATACGCGCACTGTGTTTGAGGTCTATGGAACGGAAGGAGAATTGGGGGCGCAGAGCGCTTTGGGAGGCGGAGGCCGTTACGATTTGTTGGTGGAGATGCTTGGCGGCAGACCGAGTCCCTCGGCAGGATGGGCGCTGGGTTTGGAGCGTGTCACGGCCGCGCTTAAGAGTTATAATGAACAGAAACAGATATCGTCGCCCGGTAAATCACCGGAGATATTTTTCGCTCAGCTCGGCGATCAGGCAAAGCGCAGAGCGCTCAAGATGATCAACGATCTTCGCGGTTCGGGAATTAATATAAGTTTCAACCTCTCCAAAAATTCTCTCAAAAGCCAGCTAGAAACAGCCAACAGCCTAAAGGTTCCGTTTGCCTTGATCCTGGGGCAAAAGGAGGTGCAAGATGGAACGGTTATAGTGCGCGATATGGAGTCCGGAGTGCAAGAAATTGCTGATCAAAGAAAAGCGGCCGGTTTGCTCAAAAGGAAGCTGGGGAAAGTTTGACCCCAGCGGCTAAGTAAGGTATAATATTACTAAGTTAATAATGTACGAACCAACGAAAAGTACGAAATTACGAAAGCAACGAAACAAAATAATAAATCTATTTTGTTTATCCTAATGTAGATAAAGGTAGATTTATGGGAAGTTTGTAATTTTCGTAATTTCGTACTTTTCGTTGGTTCGTACGTAAATATGAAACGGAGGTGAACATTTGTGCCAGAGGTAAAAAGAAAAAAGAACGAATCGTTTGAGGCATTCCTGCGCCGAGTCAAAAAGCGCTGGCAGCAGTCCGGGAAGATTCTGCAAGCCAAAAAAATTCAGTTCCATGAACGAACGCCCAGCAAGACCGCACGCAAGCGAAGCGCCTTGCATCGTTTAACCGTATCGCAGAAGATTGAATATTTAAAGAAAATCGGCCGGCTTCCGGAAGAAATGGAACGCAAGAAAAAATAATTTTTGACTCTTTATCCATTGTTCCATGCTTCAATGGATTCAACGACATTCTAAAACCGTGAACGCGATCACTGCTGCGGCAGGGGTTATGTTAGTAGCGGTTTTTTATTTGTCCGTTTTTTTGCCGCGCGGTATTGTTCGGGCGCAGGAAACCTTCGCGCCGGCCGGCAATTTGCAAGAGGGGGTTGAAGTAATCCGCGAACCCCTGGGTCTGCCTTCTACGGACATTCGCGTCATTGTGGCTAGAATTATCAGAGTTGCCTTGAGCTTAATCGGCATATTGCTGGTGGCTCTTATCATATACGCCGGATTCCTTTGGATGACTGCCGGCGGAAATGACGAGCAGATCAATAAAGCCAAGAGCATATTAAAGAACGCTGTAATAGGCTTAGTGATCGTACTTTCGGCATATAGCATCGCTCAGTTTATTTTCAAGTTGTTGGGTTATGAACTTGACCATGGCGGCCAGTCGCGCGTAATACCAAATACCGAAAATTTCCAAGGGAGCGGCGCGCTGGGAAGAATTATTAAAGATCACTACCCAATGCGCGATCAGATTAATGTGCCTCGCAATACCAGAATTTTTGTTACTTTTCGGCGGCCGGTTAGGCTGGACAGTTTTGTTAATGATACTACCGGAGATGGGATACTTGGAAATTGCCGAGAAAATAACACTAACTTCAACTGGTCGCGAGATTGCGATCAACTTAAATTTGACGACCGGCATATTTCCATACGCCGCACCGATACGCAAGATCTCATCGCCGGCGGGGCTTTGCTAGCGGCGAGCATAGTCAATGAAAGTGGAATTATGGGAGTGTTTACCATAGTTATCCGGCCGATTACTGATCCGGCGGATGACGCGACTGGAGGCGGATATCTGGGAAGCCCCACAGAGGAGTTGAGCTACAAGGTTCGGTTAGGATCGGAAATTTTGCTTGAGGATGTTGACGCGAGTGGAGATCCGATTCCGGCCTTTAATCCCAGAGCCATTGGCAACAACTACTATGAGTGGACATTTACCAACAGTACCGGACTGGACTTGGATCCGCCGCATGTGGAGAGCGTGTTCCCGGACAGAAACCGGACCGAGGCCAAAAACAGCGTTATCCAGATTGCCTTTGACGAAGCGATTGATCCAATCGGAATTCAGGGTGAGTTTTTAAGTTCGTCTGACGAAGGCGGCTATTTTTACGTTCAAGGAAATAATATTTTTCTAAAAACATTCAACAGCACCCGTCCGGTGGGCACTTTTGAGCTAACGAGCGGCTACCGAGTGCTGGAGTTTACCTCAAGCGCGGTGTGCGGCGTGAATGCCTGTGGGGATCCGATATTCTGTCTCCCTGTTTGCGATGCTCCGAGCGCCACATGTTCTGGCGATCCAAAAACTGACGCGTACAATATTATTTTGAAGGCGGCTCGAACGATTTCCGCGGACACATTTGAAGCTATGCCTTTTTCCGGTTTTATGGATGCCTCCGGAAACGCTCTGGACGGAGATAATGACGGGTTGGTGGATAGGGCGCCGACAGCCCCTCCGATTTTTACCGGAAATCTTTGGAAGGTGCCGGATAATGATTATTGGCAGTTTAATATTAATGATGAGATTGATAGCGTTTCGCCTTATTTGATTAGAGTTAAGCCCGGATTGGACGAACCTTTTGTTGGGGCGAATAGAGAGATGGAGTTGGTGTTTAGCAAGCGCATGAGAGTGGAGCCGATGTATGACATATTAATTGATGAGAAGCCCAGCCAACCGGTGCCTTTGTGGCGCGTGCCGCGAGTGCGTTTTGCCAGCCCCTCAGCTGAACGAACACTCACCACAGTGCAAATTTTGCACGGCCCGTTTTTGGATGGGCGGAGGCAGTACTATTATCCGGTGGCGGCCTCAACCATTCAAGATGTTCACTTTAACTGTTTTTATCCCGGCAAAGGACCTGGCGTTGATAATGTTCCGGCCGGAACCGAACTGCCCGAACCGAGAAGGTTGCCGAGTGACACGGAATGCACGGGCGGGAATGGAGCCGGCAGTAATTGTTGTCTGGTATTGCCTTACACGCCCGGTAAAGAGGTCTGTTGCGGCGGCATTGTACGCAACAACGCCGGCACTATTGAAAATTGCAGAACCTATATTCAAGGTATTAGTCCTTTATAGTTTTCATGAACTCCAAAGCCAGAAAAATCATCATTCTTGCTTCGGCTATAACCATTGCCTTTGTTTCGCTGTGGATGTTTGCTGACGCGGTTAGAGCCGGTAGCGCGGATTTGGGGTTGAGCGAAGTGGGTAGCGCCATATCTCTTGGCAAGCAGGATATAAGAGTAACGGCGGCCAAGATCATCAAAGCGGTGCTAACTCTTTTGGGCATAGTAGCTTTGGCCCTAATGCTTTACGCGGGTTATACTTGGATGACCGCGGGCGGGAATGAGGAGAAAGTGACACAAGCTAAAACAATTTTGCGCAATGCCGTTATTGGCTTGGTTATTATTTTATCCGCCTATGCCATTGTTAGTTTTGTATTGTCTAAATTATTAGAGGCAACCACCGGTGTTCCGGCTCACTGTTCAAACGGGGTTAAAGATTCCGGAACCGAAACCGGAGTGGATTGCGGCGGCGAGTGTTCGGATTGCGGCGGCGACAGCGGCGGATTTGGAGGACAAGCCGATTTTTATATCGCGCGAAGGCCGCAAGGAGGGCAAGTGTGCGTGCGCAATGTTCATCCTACAATCGCGTTTAACCGAGATGTGGATATTAATAGCATGAAAGACGTAACTGTCAGACAGGCGAGTGAATCACCGGTTGACAGTCTGAACAATGATCTGGTCGCGTGGTGGTCGTTTGAATCAGGCGATATCTCCGAAAATATCATTATTGACAGGAGCGGAAGTAGTCTTAACGCTCTGAGCGATGGCGCGCGGACAACGGCCGGAAGGTTTGGTAACGCGATGAGTTTTGACAGCAGTGATTTTGCCGCCACAGAAAGAGTGAATATGAATTCCGGAGACACCGGTTTGACTTACTCGGCATGGATAAATCAGAGAGAGATAAGGAATCATTCCATATTAAGTCATGGCGGCGGAAGCTGGAATCCCTACAGTTTTACCAGCATGGGCTTGGAAGAAGGAGATCGTCTGGCTTGCAACACCTCTTGGTGGAGAGGGTCATCGCATCCAAATAATTATATATATACCAAATCCGATCGCAATAACTTGGCCTTAAATCAGTGGAATCATTTAGTTTGTACATTTAGCTAT
>Ga0209211_10008830_pt1 | contig 13661 bp, 12 predicted proteins | sample RifGroA2_FD_183992 | JGI IMG/M metagenome (GOLD analysis project Ga0209211, IMG submission 183992) | Groundwater microbial communities from Rifle, Colorado, USA - Groundwater A2 (SPAdes) (version 2) | ecosystem: Environmental > Aquatic > Deep subsurface > Groundwater | place: Rifle, Colorado...
CAACCTGGAATCTACATGCAAAAAACTAAATGAAGCTGGGGTCGACATTTTTGAAGGTCCAAAACAAACTCCCTGGGGTCAAAAAGTAGCATACTTTAAAGATCCGGATGATAATATCTGGGAAGTCTCTGAACCTTTTGAAGAATGAAGCTTAATAAACTAGCTACAATAGAAATTGAGCCCACACCGCCATTTAACTTTGACGCTACATTTCACAAGCCGGCACACTTTCCCAGCAGTGATAACTTTTGGCAGCCAGGTATTAGGTGGCAAACTTGCTTTTGGCAGGATAAACAACTGGGTTTAAAATTTGTCGATTCCGGCAGTAAAGAAAAACCGCTCGTAAAGGTTGAGGTTTACTACTCCTCCAAACTAGAACCGGCGTTTTTAGACTCACTTAAAGACGAAATTATCTACAGATACAACTTAAAATTAGAGCTATCCGAATTTTATCGTCTATTTAAAACCGACCTTATGCTAAAAGAACCTATGCAGAGGCTTTATGGTATGCGTCCAAGCCACGCTGGTTCACTTTACGAGTATCTGGTTATCGGAATAGTCCTCCAGAACACTATTGTAAAAAGGTCGGTACAGATGCTTCAAGCCTTATTTGAAAACTACGGCAAGCTTTTAAAATATGATGATAAGGAACTTTGGGCATTTTGGAAACCGGGAAGTCTATTGAACGTTACCGAGGAGAATTTAAGAAAACTGAAACTAGGCTACCGCGCCAAGTCCATAAAGAAAATGGACGATTCCTTTGCAACAGGCGAAATTGACGAACTTGCGTTGAGAACCAAGGACCTGGAAACCCAAAAGAAAGAGCTTCTTCAAATTTACGGAGTAGGACCGGCAACCGTTTGGTATCTGCTTTTCGATGTCTACCACCAATATGACTTTTTTAATCATATTTCCCCCTGGGAACAAAAGATTTATTCCAAAGTATTCTTTGACCAAGATCCGGAGAATCCGGTGGCGGTGGAAAAGCTTATAAAATACTTTGACCGGTTTGGAAAATGCCGCCAGCTTGCTGTTCATTACATATGGGAAGACTTGTGGTGGAAACGGAAAAACGAAAATATTCCGTGGCTTGAAAAAATCATAAGACTCTAACGGTGATAAAATAATTCCGTGCAGAGGTTTCAAGTTGGGGCTATTTATATTTTTGGCAAGTCGTCAGTTCCTTTTACAGAGTCAGACATAGATTTAATTGTTTCTGACCCAACAACCGAATTTCATATTTTAAGACATTACACCAATCTGCCGGATGACTACAAAAAGACCCTGATAGGGCAGAAGTATTCTTATTACGACCCAGAAAAGCAGGGTTTTGTGGAATCGACCATCAGTTTAGAGGATGTGGAAGCCGGACTCAAAACCAAAGGGTCGAAGTTTTTTGACAATATACCAGGTATCGAAACACCTAAGGCTGTACTGATACAGATAAAAAACCAACTTAAAAAATCACTTTTAGACAGCGTATTAATATGGATTGACCGTGGAAAGTACCAAACAGTAGCCTTCACGTTCAATTACGACGCAGAGGTTGGGTACTTGGGTTTGATACACCGTAACGAGCTTACGGAAGAGGAGAGAGGGCTTATTAAGAGAGTACCAAGAGGTAATTCAGGTGGCGACGCTCAAATTTTTATACAAATACTTTCCGGAATTACTAAGAAACCCACAAAAAGTATTGCCGTAGAGCTGACTAGGGTTTCCGGCCGACCTTATCTAAGCGTTACGGCATATCCTGGCGTACTGACACCGGATTTCCCAAGCCCGTCACAAAGTGAAGAAGAGCAAGAATACTGCAAGGAATTTTGGGACAACCACGTTTTTATATAAGACAAGTAAGTGGTTGGTAACCTAAGTTTACCGTAGGTACTTGATATAATAACGATCATGAGACTAAAAACCCTTCTCAAAGATGTCGACACCGAAGAAATAAGAGGCAAGGCCGATATAAAGATGGACTCTATAACAACCGATTCCAGAAAAGTACCAAAAAACAGCCTGTTTGTTGCTTTGAAGGGCACGGATTCGGACGGCCATCAGTACATCTCCGACGCGGTTAGAGCTGGAGCTAAAGCGATAGTTTATCAAAACGAGATTTTTGGTGCGAATCAGGGTTTCATAGATACTACCCTCATAAGGGTATCCGACACAAGAAAGGCATTGGCTGTTCTCTCATCCAACTTTTACGGCAATTCGCATAGGAAAATGGTGCTTGTTGGTATCACCGGCACAAATGGTAAAACCACAACCTGCGAACTAACATACCAACTGCTTAATAAACTTAATAAAAAGACAGGTCTGATATCTACTGTGTCTGCAAAATTTTCAAACGCAGTAATTGACACCGGCTATCATGTAACAACCCCAGACGCGCTGGATTTACATAGAATACTTAATGATATGTATAAAAGCGGTTGCGAATATGTGATTGTCGAGACAACATCTCATGGGTTAGATCAACATAGGACTTGGGGTTTAACTTTTGACGTTGGCGTGGTTACAAACATAACTCCAGAGCATCTTGATTACCATAAAACATTTAGAAATTACCTGGAAACTAAAGCTAAGATATTCGGTCAGTCTAAAAAAGTGCTTCTTAATAAGCACGACCCGGCATTAATTAAACTTCTAGAACTCATTCCGGCGAATTTGGACTATAAAATCATCGACTATACCAAGCTAAAGTTTCCAAAAAAGTTTATGGAGAGGTTCCCAGGACAATATAATCTGGAAAATGCCTCGCTGGCACACGCTATAGTTTATGAGCTTACAGGACTAGATACAACTAGCTACCTCTCTGGATTAGATAGTGTCAAAGGCAGAATGGAACATGTTAAAACGGGCAGAAACTTTGATGTAATTGTGGACTTTGCTCATGACGCCTCCTCGTTAGAAAAAGTATTAAAAGTCGCTAAAAAACTCACTAAAAAGAACCTTATTGTGGTATTTGGATGTGCAGGTTTAAGGGACAGATTAAAAAGACCAAAAATGGGAGGTCTGGCAGTAAAACTTGCTGATAAAGTCGTTATAACGGCAGAGGACCCAAGAACTGAAGTGCTGAAAGATATTATTAAAGAGATTGAGGCTGGGGCAATAAAAGCAGATGGAAAGAAGGATAAAGACTACTTCATTATTGAAGACAGACAGAGCGCAATAAACTTTGCAGTTAATAATCTGGCAAAAGAAGGAGATTTCGTGCTGATTACAGGTAAAGGGCATGAAAAATCCATGTGTTTTGGAACCACAGAGTTTCCCTGGTCCGACCAGGAGGCGGTAAAAAAAGCTTTAGAAAGTTAACCTTCTAATAATCACTTCGTGGCTGTTTAACACCTTATTCCAGTAGTCTGCTTCTTCAACCGTCAACACCGCACTATTACGAACAATTTTACTAAACGTGATTCCATTTTTTCCCATTGAACAATCTGTCAGACATAGCTCATTTTGGTACTCTGCAAAAATACCAACATGCGTGTGGTCTTTCGTAATAATAATGTCTAAAGGTTTTAGGTTACCGTAATCCCTTATTTCCTCCAAGTTTTCCGAGTCGTAGATAAACGCACCTGCATGAGAACGCTTAATGTCCTCGGGGTTTACCCACGCCAGGGCTTTTAATATCTCTACCCCCTGGCTTTTCTCTATCAAATCCAAAATATTGTAAACATAGCCTGCACAATCCAAGCCAATATGCATTTCGGTCATCCACCCTCTAACGTGGACCGGTTTCGTGGGGTGATAGCCCTGATCGCTAAGATAATGCATCAACCTTGTCAAGTCCTGCGTTATTTCTTCTGGCGAGCCTTTGCCGCCCCCGCTTCCAAGAGGGGTCTTACCTCCTTTGATTAACTGTATTACCTTGTTGATGGCCTCTCCTTCAATACCTACGTCCTTCATTGCTTGCTTGTATATTTGTTCCGCCGTATTGATAAAATATGGCACGGGTACACATACATCCCTATATGTTATATGTTGGTACTTTTCGGCAAGTTCAACCAATGACTGGTTTGCTTTAATAAAATCCACTAGGTCATTATACCCGAACTCTATCAAGGTACAGAAATATCATCTAAACCTACCAACGGCATCTATCAGAGAGTTTTAGTGAGTCATAAGTATAAACTAAATTTGGTAGAAACCTGGACCTCTAAAAATAAAGGGTGTAGTTTTTCTAGGTTTTCCCGTAATTTAAACCAAAACCGGCATATAAGCGTACTCTTTTAGGGTGATATAATAATTTGCAATCTGGTCCACGATGGCACACCAGACTTTTAAGGCTGTTATAACAACATCCGCACAATATACCTAGGGGGGAGTTTAGAACTTTTTTGCTTTATCAGGAATGGGTTCTCTCATGGCAAGGAAACAAACTCGCTCAGGAGTGGTTTGATTCTGACTACAAGGACAGAGTTCCTGGGCTAAGAACTGAGTCGGCTAAGAGGTTAGCACACCAAATGAAAGACAGTAATCCGCAGGAATGGTGGTGGTCACAGTTTGTTAAAGACGACGTAGCTATAGACTTAGAGAAGCTGCTCGGTAAAAGCAAGAAGTAGAGAAGTTACGCTATAATCTCCATGTGCATAAGTGTTTGCCAGAACTAAGGCTTTACCTTATAGGCTCGGCGGCCAGTTTAATACTAGTGCTTGCCAGCTTTAAACTCTTTGGCATTAACCCCGCGTTGCCGCTAAGCTACACCGGAGACGCAATAGTCCATTACAACTTTGCTAAAAATATCGAGGAAACCGGTTGGTGGTGGAGTAACCCAAGATTTGGTGTGCCTACAGGCCAAACACTGCTAGATTTTCCGCTTACTGAAAACCTCCAACTCCTGATTATAAAACTCCTAATAGTCTTTGGCTTTAACTGGTATGAAAGCGTAAACATCTACTTCCTACTAACTTTCCCTCTGGTCACAATGGCCTCGCTCTACGTTATGCAGAGAATGGGTATTAAATCATATATAGCATTGCCACTTTCGATCATCTACGCCTTTCTACCGTACCACTCTTTGCGGGGTGTAAGTCATTTATTTCTTTCAGGTTACTTTGGGGTCCCGCTAACAATTTTTGCAGCTTACCGGTTTGCGGCAAATAAACCGCTAAAACCATTGGAGCTAGTTATTACAACTTTGTTAATTGCTTCTACGGGCGCGTACTACACCTTTCTTGGCCTTTTCTTTACAGGCATGGGGGGCTTGCTTGCGTTGGTAAAAGGGGCGGATAAGGCGCTGTTAGTCAACCTAGCTAAATATCTAGTGCTGATTTTAGGCTTGTTCTTTCTTAACTATTTACCAACCTTTGTCTACACCCAAAAATATGGTGCCAACCTAAACGCCACTGCCAGATCACCGCGCGATACTGAAATTTACGGACTAAAGCTTACGCAGCTGCTCCTGCCGGTTGAGGATCACAACTTAGCTCTGTTTACTAAGTTTCAAAAGCGGTATCTAACTTACGGCTCTGCTCTAACCAACGAGAACCAATATTCAGCTTTAGGGCTTGTATCCGCGGCAGGCTTTGTTTTTCTCCTTGCTTGGACAGTCTTCAGATACGCCATACCAACACTAGACAAAGAGCTGCAGTTAAAGTTTGACATATTAGGCAGTCTAACCTTGGCCGCCGTTCTATTTGCAACTGTAGGTGGGTTTGCCACGCTATTTTCCACCTACCTCAACCCAACCTTTAGGTCAGTAAACAGAATCAGTGTGTTCATAGCGTTTAGTTCTCTTCTTGCAGTCGGGTTGCTGCTTCAACGGATTAAATCGACCAAATTAGTGATGATTACGTCGGCCACGATTCTCCTTGTGGGGCTATTTGACCAAGTATCATTAGGCGTTATGCGGGGTTTTATTCGCAATTCAAGTGACTACCTAACGCTAGTAAAGTATGCGGACAAAATCGAACGGATTTCCGGCTCAAACGCTAAAATTTATACCTTACCGTTCGGGCAATATCCCGAAGGCAGTGACAAAAATATCATGCGCGTGGCGCTTCTTACCGACACTATTGTATGGAGTGCCGGGTCGCAAAAGTGGCGGGCAGCAAATTACTGGCAGCAGCAGGTTAACAAACTCGCAGCGAAACCATTATTAGCAAGCATCATCCGAGAAGGTTTTACCGGACTGTTGATTAACGTTAAGGAACTAGAGCCGATGAAACTTACACAACTCGAACAAGAACTCAACATGAATCCTGTACAAGACGATCGTAAGGAGTTGGAGTTCGCTTTTTATGACTTAAGACCGTACGCCGCCTCGCATAGCGTGCAGTATGCACCCACAGACGTGTTCTTCTATGTCTCCGGCAACTGCCTTTACAACCAAATATCACGTTTCTATTGCGCAAATAACGGCTCTATCGAGTTTGAAAACGTATCGAACACCGTGCAGACTAGAGTGCTAAAACTAACGCTTGAATTTGCCAATGGCCAAACCGAACAAATTAGTCTAAACGTAATAATCCCAAGAGGTACATCGCGGTATCTGCTTAGTCGAACTGCTGGAGAGCAGGTATTCCCAATACCAGCAAGCGTGCCTGTGTGGCCGCTTAATATCGGCTATCCTACCTTTGCCATCCAAGATATTAAGCTGCAGCCTTTTTAGCCACCACATTTAGAGTAACCCCAAAGGGTATACGCATTTTGAGCAGAAGTCTTGCCTCAAGCTTTAATAAATAAACGAATAACTCGTTAAGTTTATCCGGTAGCAAGACGTAGGATGTTTTTGGATATGCTGATTTGCCAAACACGTTGCCCCAAATTCTATACAAAATGATTATCGGCGATATAAGACTAACAAAATAGGAATTTGAAACAATGGCAAAACCGGCATCCGTTAGCTTTTTGATAAGCTCAACCCGATGGTATCGGCGCTTGTGCTCAAGCGCCTCGTCGTGTTCACTCCATAAAAACTTATGGGCAGGAACGTTAACGAAAAACAAACCACCATCGGCAAGCAGAGCGCGAACCTTACGCATTGCCAGAACGTCGTCTTGAATATGCTCCAGTACGTCAAGAGCAAGGATCGAGTCGTAGCCGGTTTGTTCACCAGCTATATCTAGGGTAGAAATATCCTGAACCCGTACGGTATCAAACCCCTTGGCTTGGCAATAACCTACTGCAGCCGGTGAAATGTCAAAACCTGTAACCTTGCCAAACTTAGTTAAGGTTTCAAGCATCCCACCGGTCCCACAGCCCAGCTCCAGAACCTTTAGGTCAGTTCTATTTTTAAAATGGTGCTTGATGAGTGAAGTGATTAAATGTTTCTTTCCAATATGCCACCAGTACCTGTCTTCCATGTCTGCCAACTTGTGTATTTCTAGAGAGTTCATAAACGTATTCTCTCATATATGTTACGTTTTACAGCAAAATATAATACCCGCCGTGCTAGGGCAAAATTTGCCACAGGACAATGTTAGCCACATTTTACTCAAAGCTGCTTTATGATACAGTCTATGTGTGCCAAAGAATAAAACGGAGCTGATGGTTCTTGTCTCGATCTTTATTACACTCGTCATTATTTTGTGGGTCTTTGTCATGTATGAAAATAAAGTGTATAAGGAGCAGTACGGCGATCCTATAGGTCCACAGGTAGACAATCATGGCTGTTTGCTACCGGTTGGCGATTCTTGGTGCCCAACAGAGCAAAAGTGCATAAACATACTAAAAGAGAAGTGTGCGCTCTAGTACGGTATAATTCACAGGCTAATGCGCTTCTTCCAAATCCACAAGTTATTTTTGATATTCACGCTTGGCTATTTTATTTTTGCTTTTGCAACATATAAAGACTTTGGCATTTCTGCTGACGAGCCGGAGCAATATACTAACGGCAAAATCTTTTTGCATTACTTACAGGGCACACTAACTCAAGAAGAAAACGTGGAGATGACTAAAATCATTGAAACCCCATACAACAGGTACTATACGGCGCTACTAGCTCTTATTAACTACAAAGACTATTACGAGTGGTATCACTTGCTCAATTTTATTACTGGCTACGCGGCATTTTTACTTGTGTACCTTTTGGGCCTGCGATTATTTGGTACTCCAGCAAAAGCTGTGGTTGCTCCAATTATTCTTGCCCTATACCCATCATTCCTAGGTCATATTCCAATAAACACAAAAGACATTCCTTTTGCGAGCGTGTTTTTGCTGTCGGTATATGTAGGAACTTACGTTGTGGACAAGCAAAGAGGCGCGCGGTTGAGTGCTAAAAACTTGTTATTGTCGGCGCTTTTCGGCTTAGCAGTTGGCCTAACGGCATCCTTTAGAGCCATTGGTTTTTCGGTTCTGGCTATGCTGATTTACACTCCAATTTTATACAAAAAGAAACTTCATTTTCTATTAATCCACGCGCTAATAATTGCTGTGTGCGGTTATGCAGCACTGTACGTCTCGTACCCATTGATTCAAAAGGAACCTATTCAAGGTGTAGTGCACTATTTTAAGGAAAGCGCATCTTTTGGCAACTGGCATAATCTGCTTTTTATTGACGGCAACTTCTATACTAAGGAGCAAAGATCACTAAGCTACTTGCCGGTGTACCTACTAAGAACAACGCCTGACTTTATTCTGGTGCTGTTCTCCGCCGGCAGTATGTTCATAGGTTATAGGCTGGTTAAAAACAGGGGTAGGGGAGTGATACTCTTGGGTTTGATAGCTTTTCTGGTCGTAGTTAATTTTTTGTTGTACTTTGCTCTCAATCCGGTAATTTACAACAGTGTTCGACATTACTTGTTTGTTATGCCACTCATTTCCTTAGTGTGCGCTTTTGGATTGGATTGTATATTGTCACTTGCTAAAACCAAAGCTGCCAAGGCCGCAATATACGTAACGCTTCTTGGTGTAACCGTTTTGTATGTCCGGTCTTACATCCAACTGCACCCTTACGAATATACTTTTTATAACTTTGTGAGCGGCGGACTTATTAACAACTACCAAAACTACGACTCCGACTACTGGTCAATTTCATACAAGGAAGCCTCCCAACAACTCGTAAGCTACTTAAGAACCACCGGACTTACTAACAAAAAAGTATACCCATGCACAAATTCGGCCGCCGCCGCTTATTACAGCAGTGGCATGTACACCGTGACCGGAGATCAACAAACTACCGACTTTATTGTGTGCGATTACGTTAATAACCTGTTGGAAAAACCCGAACCCAAACTGCAGCTACTTGGCACAGTCACAAGATCCGGCGTACCGCTTAACTATATCTACGCGAAATAGACATAGCTTTAAGTTGCAGCCTCTGCTTTTTGTAATCGGGAATAGCGCGGGCTACCAATTCCCAATACTTTGCTGAGTGGTTAAACTGACCAAGATGACACAACTCGTGGACAATAATATAGTCGGCCAACCCCGGATCGAGCAAAACAACCTTATAGCAAAAATTCAGATTCCGTTTTTTAGAGCAGCTGCCCCAGCGTCGAGTAGTATTTTTTATCGCTATTCTGTTCCATGTAAAAGAGTAAAAGCTATTAAAATAGTTTAAGCGGGTTAGTACCAAATCACGGGCTGCCTCTTTGCACCGCAGGTAGTCCTTAGGACTTTTTCGACGGAACTTAAGTAATCTTATAAAGAGGCTTTGAGTCACGCAAATGATGATACCAGTTTTTTGGCAAACAACTGTTTTCTGATAAACTGATGCATATGTGCAAAAGAACCGCTCTGTTTGTCGTTTCATCAATTCTGCTAACCGCAAGTATTGTCACGGCAACGTACACCAACTATAGGAGATACAAAGATATCGACAGAACAAAAATACCTGAAAAAGTCGAGGCCTCCAAAGCCTTTCAAAAATGGATAACTAACGCAAAAAATAAAAAACTCGAGCTATCAGCCGATGACTTTGCGATGGTAGAAGAAAATGAGATTTACAACACTAAATGGATGAGCGTTTACAACATAGACGAACCCGGCGTTAGCGAGACTTTCCAAGCAAACATTGCCGCACACAAAGATATCAAAGGCGTAGTGTTCTCACCTAGTGACAAGCAATACATTGATTACCGAGCCATACCCAAGGACGGCTATGCACCAAATGAGATTCACTACTACGGTCTGCGGGAAGATAAGCTGGTGGACGCAAGGCTGCTAAACTGCGCGGATAGCCTAAACTGTTATTTTGACCGAGCCTATTTTTTGGATAACGACGTTTTTGTTATATCGGAGTTTTCCAGAAATTTGGCCAAAGAGTCAGAGGCTATTCCAACCTGCAACTTAAACAGCGCCTGCACCTACACAGTCAAACTGCACGTGATAGATTTAAATAGAAATTCTCGGCTGGTGTACGAGTCAAAACCCTTTGATATTAACCTTTTTGAACTGATACCAAAGCTGTAGTTGAAAAAATACCAAACCAGGTTAAACTAATAGTATGGCAAATGGCAGGACTATCCTCATTATAGAAGACGAAGCGCCAGCGATATTTTCTATCTCAAAAGCCCTGGAACTATCAGGATATCATGTTTTACAAGCGTTTTCCGCTCAAGAGGGCGCCAGATTAGCCTTGGAAAACCACCCGGACCTAATCATTACCGACCTTGTTATGCCGGCCTCAAGCGGTATGGACGTGCTAAAGGACCTTAGACGGGATATTTGGGGTAAAAATGCCAAAGTTATTGTTTTTACCAACCTTTCGGGCGATGAGCATAAAGCCAACGCCAACAAGTATCAAGTCGACAAGTACTTAATTAAGACGGATACGAGCCTTAAGGACTTAACAGAGTGCGTATCCCAGTTACTGTCCGACAATGACGCAAAACAACCCTAACCCATTTTCCCTGCTTTTTCATTATTTACCTGTGGGCATTTTTTATCAGGACGCTAGCGGCAAAATTAAGGAGGCCAACCCCAGGTATTGTGAAACATTAGGCATCAAAGAAACTAAAAGCGCAAACCGGCACTGGCTTGAGTTCGTTACAGCCAATAACAGCGAGAGGGTAAGCCAGTTATGGCAGAAAACGGTAATCGGCAGAAACAGCGCTGATATAAGCTGTGAGCTAACTAAAGAAACCGGAAACACCATATGGGCAGAGATTAACGCTAAACCGGTGTACAACGCTGCCATGGAATTTGTGGGCTACGCGGGCTTTATTTCGGACGTGACCAACAAAATAATGTTTGACAAAGTGTTAGAACGGTTTAAAAAGGCTGTAGAGAAAACCGACGCCCAGGTTATTTTTACCGACGCTGAAGGCATAGTACTGTATGCTAACGAAGCGGTGGAAAAAATAACCGGCTTTACATCCGGTGAAGTTATTGGACAAAAAGCGGGTAAGATTTGGGGCGGATTGATGGACAAAGAGTTTTACGCCAAGCTTTGGGACACAATAAAAACTAAAAAGTCGCCATTTGAGGCAGAGGTAATAAACAGGAAAAAGAGTGGTGAAAGCTACTTTGCCGACATAAATATAACGCCGGTGCTGGATGCTAGGGGCGATGTAGAGTTTTACGTTGGCATTGAAAAGGATACCACCTACACCAAAGAGGTGGACAGGGTGAAAAATGAATTCATCTCCATTGCGTCGCACCAGCTTAGAACCCCGCTCTCATCTATTAGGTGGCTAACAGAACTGTTGATGCACGATAACTCTGGCCAGCTAGATGCGGAACACACGGAGATGGTTAGTAAAATTCATTCCGAAAATGAGCGGCTAATTAAGTTGGTAAACTCCCTGCTCACAGTGTCAAGGGCAGAAGCGGGCAAAATTGAGATAACGCCAATTCTTTTAGATTCAGCAAGGCTTTTAACCAAACTGCTTGTGGAACTAACTCCGTTGATTAAAGCAAAAAACCAAACCGTTGAGGTGCAAAGTCCATCTGAACCGCTTACCTTTTTTGCTGACGAAAAACTTGTGTATGAGGCACTAAAGAACCTGGTGACTAATTCGGTGAAATACACGCCGGAAGGCGGAAGGATATGGTTAAGGATTAAAAAGGAGGGTGAGTTTATAACATTTGTTGTTACGGACAACGGCGTTGGTATTCCAACAAACGAGCAGCATAGGGTATTTCAAAAGTTTTTTAGGGCCAGCAATATAGCATACAAAAGCGGGGAGGGCAGCGGACTCGGACTCTTTTTTGTTAGATGGGTTGCATATTCGCATAACGGCAAGGTGTGGTTTGAAAGCGAAGAAAACGTTGGCACCACTTTTTACCTTTCGTTTCCAATAGGGCAAAAAACCTGATAAAATCCATTCGTACAAAGCTAAAAGTGAAGTGGAAGGGGACTGGCCTTTCTTGACAAAATAATAAATAACAATAACGGGGTGTAGCGCAGTTGGCTAGCGCGCATCGTTTGGGACGATGAGGCCGCAGGTTCGAGTCCTGCCACCCCGACCAGAAAACCCTAACGGGACCTGAACTGTTGAAATGGCAACGTTTTTAATAACCCGGCTGATGTACCAATACATACTCCTAAAACACTTAAAACATCAAATGTAGTAAAATGACTTAATGATAGGTTTATATTTAAAACATGAAAGCGCAGAACAAGCCCTTGTAGTACCGTCTGTTACTATGCTGTCGAGTAAAAATGTTGAACACGAGAACGAGGATGCTAAGGTTTTAAGAAAAACTGATAGTTACCTGCGTGAAGCAGTTGAACATGATTCAGCCTTTTACAGGCTCACCCTTACCGGTCTTCCCCCCGCATTTATAGGAAATAGATCCGATATTAATACATTTTGCGAACGCGACACAGAAGAATGGCTTATCGGTTCTAACACTAGATTCGGCTTGATACTACTTGACCCGCGGCTATATAAAAATACAGCTGAAAAACACGGACTTATACCTCAAACCGGACATCTATTTTCCGAGGATACATACTCCAGAACCATTAAACACGAGGTTGGACATGTATATTTTGGTGCACTACTTGGCACGGACAGCAGGAGACCATTCCTGCGCTGGTTGAACGAGGGCACTCAATATGCGGCTGCGGGGCAAATGACACCAAGCAAAGTGCCTTACGAAACTTTCGATCCGGATATTCTAGAAAACAGTATGAGTATAAAATTCTTTTATCAAAACTCAGCCGCAGCAGTAATGAGATTTATAGAAGTTTACGGACAAGGGGGCTTTATAGACCGCCTCCATGTATTCCTCGGTAGAATGGGGCAGGAATTTATAAAAGCCGATAAAGGAGAGTTTGCTAATCCAAAACAAGTGTACAAGAAAAGTTTTCTAGAACTCTTTGGATTTGAACCCACAAAGGGGAATATGAAATATTTTGTAATGACGGGTCATATTCCTGAGAAAACGGATGCGGTGATAAAATAGTTGCAAACATCCTCCCGTATAGTCGACCACAAAATAGGGAAAATAGGATATAATCAGGATATGAATTTACAATACGACAAAGAAATTTTGAGTAGATTGTGTATAGAAAACCAGATAAAGTACTTGGGGCTTTTTGGGTCCTTTGCCCGTGAAGATGAGGTAGCGTTCAAATTCTGGCACCTGGAATTTAGAATAGTGGCGGTACGACAACATCACATTTTTGAGTTTGCTCAAGTGATTTTTTGCCATTTAAATGCTTGAATTTTCCCCTGCAGTCGGTGAATCTCTTGATTCTCCTTCTTAGGAAGTATCCATTTAGCCAAAGGTCTGCTGACCTAAATGATTTAAAGCCTTTAATTGACTCC
>Ga0209211_10008832_pt1 | contig 13659 bp, 10 predicted proteins | sample RifGroA2_FD_183992 | JGI IMG/M metagenome (GOLD analysis project Ga0209211, IMG submission 183992) | Groundwater microbial communities from Rifle, Colorado, USA - Groundwater A2 (SPAdes) (version 2) | ecosystem: Environmental > Aquatic > Deep subsurface > Groundwater | place: Rifle, Colorado...
CGCGGCCGCCGTCGTCGACGACGGCGACCTGCGCGGCGTAGCTGTAGGAGTAGTGCGTGCAGACGGGCTTGCCGTGGGCGTCGCGGCCTGGCTTCGTCGTCCAGTCGCAGGCCCACCGGCCGCGGTAGCGCCGCCCGACGAGGGCGGCGAGGCCCTCGCGCTTGAGGTCGCTCTGGAACGTCTTGCAGGCGTCGATGAGGGCGTTGCCGACTAGGCTCGTCGCGCGCGAGGCCGTCGTCATGCCCGCGGGTGTGGCGTCGCTCGTGCGAGTTCGGACGCTGAGAAAAGACGGGGGCAGGCCCGTCTCCTGGCAGACGACCTGCACGGCCATGGTGTCCACGCCTTGGCCCATCTCGGTCCAGCCGTGGTGGATCTCGACGCGGTCGGCCGCGAGCACCTCGATTTCCACCTCGGAGAAGTCGGGCATGCCGTTGCCGACGCCCGTATTCTTGATTCCGCAGGCGATGCCCGCGTAGCGGGCGGCCTGGAAGCGGTCCTTGACCGCCGAAAGCGCGGCGCGCACGCCCACGCCGCCGGTCAGGACCTGCCCGGTCGCGGTGGTCAGGCCGTCGGTCAGGGCGTTGTCCCAACGGAACTGCCAGCGCTCGAAGCCGCCCATCGCGCAGAGCTCGTCGACGGCGCACTCCATGGCGAAGGTCGCCTGGTTGGCGCCGAAGCCGCGCATGGCGCCGCAGGGGACGTTGTTGGTGTAGACGGCGGTCGCCTCCACGTCGACGTGGGGCACGAAGTAGCCCCCGGTCGAATGTCCCGCCGCGCGCTCGAGCACCTTCATGCCCACCGAGGCGTAGGCGCCCGAATCGCCGTAGATGCGCGCGCGCAGGGCTTTGAGACGGCCGTCCTTGCCGCAGCCGAGCTTGTACTCCAGACGCAGGGGGTGGCGTTTGGAGTGCATGCGGATGGACTCCGAGCGCGTCAGTTCCAGCTTGACCGGCCTGCCCAGCAGGCGCGCGGCCAGCGCGGCCTGGCTCTGGGCGAGCATGTCCTCCTTGCCCCCGAAGCCGCCGCCGTTGGGCACGAGCACGACGTCGATGAGATTCTCCGGAATGTCCAGCATCGCAGCCAGCTGCTTGCGGTCCTCGTAGATGCCCTGGCTTTGCGTGTAGACGATCAGCCGCCCGTCCTGGGGCAGGGCCAGCGCGGCCTCGGGCTCCAGGTAGGCGTGCTCGACCCACTGCGTCTGGTAGACCGCCTCGTGGACGTAGTCGCATTCGCTCAGGGCCTTGTCGGCGTCGCCCTTTTTGACCCGGGAGACGCTGAGAACGTTGCCGTTGGGTTGGAGCTTGGGCGCGCCGGGCGCCAGCGCGGAGGGCACGTCTACGATGGGCTTGAGGATCTCGTATTCGACCTGGACGGCGCGCGCGGCCTCCTGGGCCTTGGCCCGGGTATCGGCGACGACGAGGGCAAGCACGTCGCCCGCATAACCCGTCGTCTCGCCGACCGCCACCAGGACGGGCCAGTCTTGCACGATCGAACCTTGCAGGCGCCTTCCCGGGACGTCGCCCGCGAGGAATACCCGCGAGACGCCCGGCAGGGCCAGGGCGGCGGACGCGTCGATCTTAAGGACCTTGGCTCGCGGATGATCGCAGAGGCGCGGGGCCGCGTGGAGCATGCCGGGCGCCTTCATGTCGGCGACGTAGGGCCGCCGGCCGAGGACGGCGGCCTTGATGTCGTACTTGGGCAGGCGCATGCCGACCCGGCCCGTTTCCGGCGACGCCGCCGGAAGCTTGCCGGCGCGCAAGGTCTTGCCCGCTTCCTCGATCGCATCGATGATTTTTTTGTATCCCGTGCACCGGCAGAGATGCTGGTTGAGGCTTTGCTCGACGTCCTTGCGCGACGGCTCCGGCCTCCGTTTGAGGAAGTTCCAGGCCCGCATCACGATGCCGGGGATGCAGAAGCCGCACTGCGCGCCGCCGCGGCGAGAGAAGGCCTCGGCAAAGGCGTCCTGCGCGAGTTTGCCCATCCCTTCGATGGTCACGACTTCCTTGCCCGACACCAGGCGCATGGGAGTCGCGCAGGACAGCACGGCCTTCCCGCCGAGTTCGACGGTGCAGCAGCCGCAGGCGGCCTGGGGCGAACAGCCGTCCTTGACCGATAGGACGCCTTCTTCATCGCGCAGCCAGCTCAGAAGCGAGCCCTCGCCCGTCCCCGCGGCCTCTTTCTCGACTCCGTTGAGCTTGAACTTCATCAAGCCAGTCCGGTCCTTCGGTTGAACTGCTCGATGAGCTTGTCCCATGCCGCGGCTTGCGCGAAGGTTTCCGTCCAGAACGCGGGGTCCCAGAGGCGGCGCAGCTCGTCGGAGGTCTTGCCCTGCTGCTCCACCCAGGTGAAGTACTTCAGGTTGTGCAGGGCCTTGCGGTCGCGGTAGCTCAATTCGCGCAGGTTGTCGGTGGAAGCGCCCCGCATGCGACGGTCCATGTCCATGGCCGCCTGGATCTCGCCGTACTTGCCGCGCTCGTCCTCCAGCTCGCCCAGACGCGAGCGGTACATCTCCACCGAGTCGGTGAAGATCGTAAACACCAGATCCTCGCGGCCCAGTTCGTAATATTTCGCCAGTTTCACGGCCGCGAGCATATTGGCGATGCCGGAGATGCCGAGCAGGCTTAGTTTCTCCAGCGCTTCCTTGCCCACGCCTTCGGCGGCCAGTCGCTTTCTGCCCGCCGGTTCGTTGAACAGGCGCAGCAGGCGCATGCAGTCCTCATCGTCTACGGCGACGACCAGATCGGTGTTGCGGACGTTGTGCACCCAGGGGATGTGCTTGTCGCCGATGCCCTCGATGCGATGCTCGCCGAAGCCGTTCTGCAGCAGGGTCGGGCACTGCAGGGCCTCGCAGGCCGCCACGCGCACCTGAGGAAACTTCGAGCGCAGATAGTCGCCGGCCGCGATGGTCCCCGCCGAGCCGGTGGCCGAGACGTAGCCGGCCAGCCGTCCGTTGCCGCCCTTGACGTTCTCGAAGACCTCTTCGATGGCGCCGCCGGTCAGGTGGTAGTGCCAGATGGGGTTGCCGAACTCCGCGAACTGATTGAAGATCATGCAGTCCTTGCGGGTGCGGTTGATCTCATGGCACTTGTCGTAGATCTCCTTGACGTTGGACTCGGCGCCCGGGGTGGCGATGATCTCGGCGCCGATGGACTTGAGCCAGGCGAATCGTTCCTTGCTCATGCCTTCGGGCAGGATGGCCACGGCCGCGCAGCCCAGCAGCGCGCTGTCGAAGGCCCCGCCGCGGCAGTAGTTGCCGGTCGAGGGCCAGACGGCCTTCTGCGAGGTGGGGTCGAACTCTCCCGTGACCAGGCGGGGCGCCAAGCAGGCGAAGGCGGCGCCGACCTTGTGCGCGCCGGTCGGGAAATACTTGCCGACCAGGCCGATGACGCGGGCGTCGATGCCGGTGAGCTCCCGGGGAATCTCGAGATAATTCACCCCGCCGAAAAACCCCGTTTCGACGTCGTTCTTCCAGGTGATGCGGAAGAGGTTGACCGGGTCGAGGTCGTTCATGCCGACTTTCTTGAGCCGAGCGCGGACCGCCGCGGCGGCCGTGGAGGGGTCCTTGAGCTGGGCAAAGGTGGGAATGACCACATTCCTTTCCCGGCACAGCTTCGCCGTTTTTTCCAGGATCGCTTCGTTGATCTTCATTCCCCTCTCCCGGTCCAAGACGACCCTTCCCGCGCGACCAGTCTGCGCACCGCGGCCATGTCGCAAGCGACCCGGCGGGGCCGGTCCGACGCTCTCAGCGCGCTCTGCACGTCCTTCAAGCCGCTGCCGGTGATGAGAATCACCGTCGAATCGTTCTGGCGCACGCGCCCCGCCGCCGCGCACTTGGCCAGTCCCGCGTAGGCGGCCGCCGCGGCGGGCTCGGCGAAGACGCCGGCTCCTCGCGCGACGGCCGGGACGGCGGCCAGGATCTCGCGGTCGCATACCGTCACGGCATATCCTCTCGATTCCCGGACGGCCTGCATCGCCGCCGTGCCGTCTCTCGGGAGGCTCACCGAGATGCTGTCGGCCACCGTCTTGCCTCGGGCAGGACGGATGCCTCCGCCGTCTTTCAGGGCGCGCGCGATCGCCGCGCTTCCCTCCGCCTGCACGGCGACGAGCCGGGGCAGCTTGTCGATGAGCCCCAGCGCGTGGAAATCGGTGAAGCCCTTCCAGACGCCGCTGATGATGTTGCCGTCGCCGACCGGCACGAAGACCAGATCGGGGACTTCCCAGTCCAGCTGCTCGCAGAGCTCGAAGGCGCAGGTCTTCTTGCCCTCGCGGGTGAAGGGGTTGTAGCCGGTGCTGCGGTTGTACCAGCCGAACTCGTCGCAGGCCTTGCGGCACAGGTCGAAGGCCTCGTCGTAGTCGCCGTCTACGCTCAAGACCACGGCGCCGTAAACGAGGATTTGGGCCAGCTTCGCGGCGGGCGCGGTCCGGGGAACGAAGAGGACGGGCCGGCAGGCCGAGGCGGCCATCATGCAGGCCAGCGAGGCCGCGGCGTTGCCGGTGGACGCGCCGGCGACGATCCTCTCGCCGGTCTGGACGGCGCGGGCCGCGACGACGGCGCTGGCCCGGTCCTTGAAGGAAGCCGAGGGGTTGCGCCCGTCGTCCTTGAGATAAAGCTTCTTGAGTCCGAGGCCGGCGCCGAGCTTGCGGGCCCGGTAGAGCGGCGTCCAGCCGACGTCCACCGGGGCGACGCCGAGCCGTCCTTCCAGCGGGAGGAGCTCCAGGTAGCGCCAGAGGCTCCTCTCCGGGTCGGCTTTCAGGGACCGGCGGCTGAGGCGCTTGCGCAGGGTCTTGTAGTCGTAGACGACCGAGAGGTTGCCCTCGCAGCGCGGGCAGATGGACTTGGTTTCGGCCAAGCTGAACTGCGCCGCGCACTCGACGCAGCGGAAGCCTTCGAGTTTCTTCATGACTGCCCGCAGATCATAGGAAATAATGCCTCCGGACGTTGATGACGTTGATGGCATCTTGCGTCGATGGCGTCGAGGGGCTATACTCGCATCATGAGGGTCATGCTTCCTTTTGTGGTTGTCTTTTGCGGTTCGTTGGCGTCGGCTCAAGACTTCGTTTCCAAGGAACAGATCTATAGCGTCAAGGATGCCGCGAAATCGACTCTTATTTTGCGCGATCTATGGATGCCCTTGCCCGCGCCCGTAGACCCCGGCCCCGTTAAGGCCTTGTTTGAGCGGCTTGCGCGGGACGGAGAACGGGTGGAGATGGAGCAAGCGATTGGGAACGCCTATACGCGTCAGGGCCGGCCCGACGCGCATGGGCGCTTCCAGAATCTACAGGCCGTTTTGGTGGAGGTTCCGCGGGAATTCGAAGACAAATCCGATGATCCGATCTTTCATTACGCCGTGATGCGCCGCGTTTTCAGCCACCTGGAGGTGACCACCGAGAATTGGAACGTCGATCCCGTGACCGGGAAAGGCAAGCTTCACGTCTGGAGCTATCGCCTCAGCCTCGATGGGGATCTTTTGTCGGTCGAGCATCAGATCGCTCCCGTTGAGCCCGGTTCGGACGGGAAGGCCGCCCCGATCGAGGCGAAGGCCCGCGGCTACCGCAGGTCTCCCTCGGATCCGAGCGTGCAACGCCGCTGGAAACGGTTAGCGGAAGAACTGTTGACCCTAGGCAGGGTGACCAAGACCTAGCGGCGGTCGAGGACTTCGATCGCCTTATCGAGCTGAGGGTCGGCGACCGCGGGAGCGACCTGTTGATACAGTTGCGCTAGGATGCCTGCCATGACCTTCATCTCGTCGTCATGGGATAATTTGGCGATTTCATCGGGCACGATCCCCCCGGATTCGGGGATATTCATGCCGGTCGCCGGGTCGTGCTTTCCCTCGATCGAACGGTCGTTGGGCGGGTACCAGCCGCCTTCCGTGATCTTGATTAGGGTGCCGTCTTGGTAATAAGAGATGACATCGCCGGTGTATGAGTATAACGGCAATACGGTGGGATGCACCTGTTGGAAGGAACCCTTGCCGTAGGATTGCGAGCCTATGACGGTCGCTTTTTTGTGCTGCTGCAGCGCGGCGGCGATCACCTCGCTGGCCGAGGCGGAGTAGCCGTTGACGATGATCGCCAAGGGCATGCCGTAGTACCGGCCGCGACCGTCGGTATGAGTCCGTTTTTGGACGCGCTCCTGCCGCTTGGTGGTTTCAATGATGTCTTCGTCGGCGAGGAACTCCGAGGCGATGGAGTCCGCCATCGAGAGCAGGCCTCCGGGGTTGCCGCGCACGTCGAGAATCAGTTTCGTCGCGCCGTCGCGAACCAGCCGGTCGATCTGCCGGAAGACTTTCTCGTCGATCTCCTCGCTGAATTGGGAGAAATAGACATAGCCGACTTTAGGCGCGGCCATTTTGGCGAAGATTTCGCGAGGAGGGATCGCGGCACGGGTCACCTCAACCGGCTCATCGAGGCGCTTGATTCGGATATTCACCGGCGTTCCCGCTTCTCCGCGCATGCGCGTGACGACGAGATCGAGGTCCTGATCTTTCGTCGGAACCCCGTCGATGGCCGTGACCACGTCGCCGGGTCGCAGGTCCGCCTTTTTGGCGGGGGAGTCGGGGAAAACTATGATGAGCTCGGCGCCGTCGGGGACCTTCTTGAGGGACGCGCCGATGCCCCCGAAATCTTTCCCGGTCATCGATCCATTGAAAGCCGCGGCCTGCTTGGGATCCATGAATGTCGTGTGGGGGTCGCCTAATTTCGCGACGACGCCGCGCAGCATCTCGTTGATCGATTGATCCCACTGGTTCGTGCTGAGGGTCGTCAGCGCGCCGGGCTGGCCGTTCTTTTTGATGAAATCATCCTGCATCTCCTTGATCAGTCGGTCCCACTCGCTCTGGGGGATCGGGCGCTTGTAGTACATGTCCAATTCGCCGAGCACTTTCATGAGCCTGTCGATGATCCCGGGCGTCAGGCCATCGGCGGGGTTTTGGGGATCGGGGATTAGAAAATCCGCCAATTTCTGGAATTGCTCATCGGTGAGATTAGGCGGCGAGGCGGGCTCTTGAGCCGCGGGGCCATACTCGGTTTTGTACTTGATCTTGGAGGCGGGGGATGACCGTTCCGAGACCGGGCGGATGCGTTGGAGCTGGACGGGCAAGAGCGCCTCGGCCATGGCCGGAGCGGCGAGCAGCGACGAGAGCAGGGCGGCGATGAATTGATGCGTAGTCTTGATGTTCATATCTCTAGATTAGCAGGGGGCCGTCCGGCGCCATAGGGTCTTTGGGCTCAGGATTTAGAGGTCAGAAGACCTGGATGTCGTGGGCCTGCCGCCAACTAGAAAGGCCGGCCCGAGGGCCGGCCTTCCCGCGTGATAGCGTGTCTGCGTCAACTCAACAGTTTCAAGAGCGCGAAGCCGATGCCGACGCCGACCGCGGCTCCGATGAGGGCTCCGATGAGGCCGCCGAACGAGAAGCCGCAGAAGGTTCCGGCGACGCCGAGAGCGGCGGCGATGAGCAAGCCCCGGCTCGAGGGCGCCTGGTCCGGGGCGGGGACGGCGGCGGACTTCAAGGCAGCGCGGGCCCGTCCGGCGGCGGGGGGCGCGGGGATCGTGAGGCCGTCGTTGGCCGAGGCTCCGTTCATCGGGGCTTTCACCGCTCCGGCGGCGGCGCCGCCGTCGTAGCCCTTCGAGAGAGTCGTTTCGCCCGTCGCCATGACGGCGGCGCGGTCGTAGGCGGCGGTGGCGGCCAGCGCGGGCGCGGCGGCTAAGAGCGTCAGGGCTGCTGCGGCGGCTGTTCGGCGGAGCATGAAATCAGTATAGTCCTCTGCGACTTGCGGCCGCATGAGGCGGAACACCCAGGCCCTCCTGGGTCCAAGGACCTAGACCCCCAATGACACCCCGGACCCTTCTGCTGACCGGCGCGACGGGCTTCATCGGCCGGCGCTTGGCCCCGGAGTTGGCCGGCGCGTGGCGCGTGATCCAGGCCTCCCGGACCGCGTCGGGCGCGGAGTCCGTCCGTCTGGACCTGGAGGACGGCGACTCCATCCGCCGCGTATTCGAGACTGCGCGTCCGGCGGCCGTGGTCCACGCCGGAGCGCTGGCCCTGCCCGACGATTGCGAGCGCGATCCGGGCCTGGCCCGGCGGGTGAATCTAGACGCGGTCCGGACCCTGGCCGGCCTCTGCGGCGAGGCGGGAGCGCGTCTCGTCCACTTTTCCACGGACCTGGTCTTTGACGGAGAGAAGGGCTGGTACGACGAGGACGACGCGGCTTCCCCGCTCTGCGTCTATGCGCGTCTCAAGCTGGGCGCGGAGGAGGCCGTCTTGTCCCTGGCGCCGGGCGCCGTCATCCTTCGCGTGGCCAGCGTCTACGGCCGGCCCCTGGGAACGCGCCCCTGCTTCATCGACGAGCTGCGGCAGGCACTCTCGAAAGGCGAGCCCATTGCGGCCTTCGTCGACCAGTGGCGCTCGCCCACCTGCGGCGACCAGCTTCCCGCGGTCGTGCTGCTATGCCTGGCCGATCCCGACTTGGAGGGGGTATTCCACTGGGGAGGGGCGCAGCGCTCCTCGCGTTTCGAGACGGCCCTGGCCCTGTGCCGGGCCTTCGGCTACGACGAGGAGCTGGTGCGCCCGGCGCGAGCGGACGACAAGCGCTTCCTCGCCGCCCGGCCCCGCGATACCTCGCTCGACTCCTCCCGGCTCTCCGCTGCGCTGGGGCTGGCGCCGCTGAGCTTGGAGGAAGGCTTCGCCCGCCTTAAGCTTAAGCCGGCTCTCGCGTCCAGAAACGCGGCGGCAGCAGGGCCAGGAGCATGAAGGCGAGGTGCCCCGCCGAGAAGACGATCAGCCACCAGAAGGCCTGGTCCATGAAGCCGTAGGAGTGCAGCCCCACGCCCAGCATGTTCACGCCGAACCAAGACATGGCCGTCACGATGTTGCCGAAGACGGCCATGACCATGATGCCGCGTTCGCGCACGTAGCCGATCCAGCGCGCGTGCAGGATGGAGGCGTTCCAAAGGACGATGAGGAGCGCTCCGTTTTCCTTCGGGTCCCAGCCCCAGAAGCGGCCCCAGGATTGGTCGGCCCAGATTCCGCCAAGCACGGTCCCGATGAAGCTGAATAAGAGGCTGAAGGAGATGACGCCGTAGGCGAGCGACGCCAGGGCTTTGTCGGTCTCGGCGTCATGCTTCTTGACGAGGTGCAGGCGCGCGATCCAGGCGATGCCGAGCGCCCCGGCCAGGAAGGTCGAGGCGTAACCGATGGTCACCGTGATGACGTGCGTGGCCAGCCAGAAGTTGGAGTCCAGCACCGCGCGCATCATTTCCATCGTGTCGCCCGAATGAGTCAGGTGATGGGCGACGAGCAGGGTGCAGAAGCCCAGCAGCGCTCCTCCCGCGGCGGCAAATCCCTTCTTATGGATGCGCTCCGAGAAGAGCCCGAGCAAGGCGGCCACCCAGCCTACGAACACGGCCGAGGAATAGAGATTGGTCACCGGCGGGCGGCCCTGCAAGACGACGCGGGCGCCCAGGCCCAGGGTGTGGACCAGGACGGCCGCGCAGAGCAGCCCCATTGAGATGGACCGGACCCACGCGCGCCTGGCGCCCCACCAGGCGAAGAAGCCCAGCAGGGCCATCACGTAGAGGGTCATTCCGGAGATGAAGGGTTGGGCGCGGTTGAAGGTTTCCTCGGAACCGGCGCTGGAAAACGCCTTGGGTTTCTCTCGGCTCAGCCAGGCCTCGAAGCCGTGCAGGGCGTCGTTGAAGCCGGCGGCGTCGGCGTTCTTGTAGGCCTTGGCCATGTGGACGAAGGCCGGCAGGCCCGGGTGAGGGTCGAGGCCCCCCGCCGGGCTCAGGATGGATTCGCCGACGGAGGTCCACTCGTCGGCGTTCTCCCCGGAGCGGGGCGGCAGGGGCTTGAAGGCGGAGGCCTGAGCCAGGAAGCGGTATCGGTCGATGAATTTCGCGAGGTTCTTCATCGCCTCCCGGTCTGCGGCCGCGGCCTTGGCCGGGGAGTGCAGGGCCTTCAGGGCGCCCGGCGCCAGCTTGACGAAGGTCTCGAACTCGCCGACGGGATCATCGGAGCCGCTGACCATCACGGTGTTCTTGATGCGCTCGTAGAGCTCGAGGCGGTGGTCGAGATTGATGATTGAGGTCTGGAAGCGGGACCTGCGGCCGGAATCCAGGCCGTTGGCGCGTTCGGCCTGGCCGCGGATCTCCTCGCGTTTCGACTCGATCTGCCAATAGGCGAAGCGGCGCTCGGTGCTCCGTTCCATGCCCAAGAGACCCAGCACGTCCGGATCGTCGATGACGAAGGCTTTGTAGGTGTCGGCGGCTTCGGGGCGCAGCATCGCGTCTAGGATCCACTCGGAGGCGGAGAGGCGGTGCGCATCCACGGGAAGGCTTTGTTGACCGCGGATGACCAGTAGGGAGTTTCGCGCGAAGGAATCTATGGGCTTGATGCGGCCGCCCTCGAGGAGGGGCAGGCGCGAGAAGCCCCGGACATCGAACTCGCTCTTGGGGCCGCGGGAGAAGAACGGCCATGAGGCGAACAGGAGTCCGGAGACGAAGGCGGCGGCGAAGATTCCCGAGGAGCGCCTCACTTGGAACCGCCCATAGCGCTTCCGAGCTTGAGCCCGAAGTGGAGCATCATGCCGAGGGCGACCAAGGCGCACGACAGGTAGGGGATGAGCCAGCCGGGATTGCGCACGACCTGGAAGACCGAGAGGGTGTCGTTCTTGCCGAAGCTGGCCTGGTAGAAAGCCTTGCCGGCGTAGCGCAGCGGGTTGTTCATGTAGATGAGGACGTCGCGGTCCTCGCCGCGCATCGGGTCTTTGAGGCGGACCAGGCTCGAGAAGTTCTTGGGGATGTCGGTGCCAGCGTAGCGGTCGTGGTGGAACTCCTTGAGGGTGAGCGAGAACGGCAGGTAGTAGCGGCGCGGCCGCAGGGACAGCTTGTAGTCGCGGCCGTCCAGGAGAAAGCCCTGTGGCGCGCCGAGGGCGTTGGACAGCCATAAAGTTCCCAGGTTGCGTCCGTCGGCGGCGACGGCCGACACGAGGGCGGCCGCGGCGTTTTGCTGGTCGTCTCCGGACACGGGCGGTTCGGGGTGCACGAGCAGGTTGGCGCCGACGCCGCCGGTCGCCTCGGAGGGCGGGTCCGTGGGGCGGCGCATGTGGAGCTCGGCGTTGTCGTAGTAGCGCTTGACCCTCAGCTTGAATGGGAGGGATGCGTGCGCGATCTCGCCTCCGGCCTTGACGATGGAATCGGGAATGGAGGTCACGGTGTCGCGGGCGGCGTCGGTTGCGTCCACGACGGCCAACTCGAGCCGGCGATAGTCCTCGGTGAAGTCGCGGGTCTGGCCGATCTCGACGGGCATATGGCTCTCGACTTGGAAGAAGGCGGTGGCGAACTCGCCCAGGAAGAGCAGGGCCAAGCCGAGATGCATGATCCAGAGTCCCGCCTTGCGCCGGCTCCAATCCAGGCGCAGGAACTGCGCGAGGGCCAGGTTGACGAACAGCACGAAGCCGACTAGGCCTCCTCCCGGGAAGACGGGGATCTTGAGGGAGCTTGCCTCGGGCTGCCACCAGACCAGGAAGGTCCGGATGGTGCGGTCCACGGCGACGTGGGTCCCGAGGGGGACCTGGGCCAGGGTGCAGATCACCGTGAGGGCCATCAGCAGGGCCAGACAGACCAAAGTGAGCTTCAGCGAGCTTAGGGCGCCGACGACGCGGTTCCAGCGAGCGTTAGGAGGCATTGTTCTTGAGCCCCTCGAGGAGCTTAAGGAAAGCGGGCTTGTTCTTGCCGACCGCCCCCTCATCGCCCATCAGTTTAAAGTACCAGGTGGTTGCGTCCACCTTGATCATGCCGGCGACGAGTCGGGGCTTCTTGGTCCCAGAGCCGATGAAGTCGTAGATCAGGACCGCGCCGGCGCGCGATTTTACGGTCTTGCGCGCCGAGGCGAGGGTCCCCTCATCGATCGGGGTCAAGCCGATCTGGCCGCGCCAGCGGTTGACGTTGGCCAGTTCGCCTCCGGCGTCCCCGGGCAGGGCCACGACGGTCGCCTGGGACTTGCCCGCGTCCTGCGGCGGCGTGAAGGTGGCCACGCGCATGCCGTCGCCGGGCTCTTCCTTCCAGCCGGCGGGGGTCGTCCAGCTCAGACTCTTAGCCGGGGGGGGGTTCTCGACCGCGCCCGAGGATATGTCGGCGGGCGCGTTTTCCTTGGGAACCTGCCGGACTTCGATTGCGTCCCGGCGGCAGGCGAAGATGCTAATGACTGCTATTAAAGGAAAAAGGGCCTTCATGGGCGCATTATAACATTTGCCGTGAACGCGTCGGGATCAAAGCGCTTTCGAGGGTTCGAAAGCGCGCCAGGACCGCGGAGACGAACTTACGCTTGTCGTTGTGGCTGCCGGGGAAGAAACTTCCCTTGAAGCCGGCGACCACCAGCTTGCGCAGCTGCTCGCGGGTCAGGCCCGCGTGCTCGACGATCAGGCCCAGCTCGCGCGAGACCGTCGTGTTGGAGATGAGGCGGTTGTCCGTGCAGATGCTGACCGACAGGCCGTAGTCGATCATCTTCTTGACGGGGTGGGCGGCGATGGACTTGATGGAGGGGATGGTCTGCAGGTTGCTCGTCACGCAGACCTCCAGGCCGATGCGCTGGCTGGCGAGGTAGTTGGCCAAGTCTTCCACGTAGCGCTTGCGGTCCTTGATCAGGGGGTCCTTGATCAACTCGTGGGCGAAGAGGAAGGTGCAGTGGCCGATGCGGTTGGCGTGGCACTGGGTGATGGCCTGCCAGATGGACTCGGGGCCGTAGGCCTCGCCGGCGTGCACGGTCTTGCGCAGGAAATGGTTGTGGGCGTACTGGTAGGCGGCCCAGTGGTCGACGGGCGGATAACCGGCTTCCTCTCCCGCCAGGTCGAAACCCACGACGGGGAGGCCCTCTCGGACCAACTCCACGCCCGCGCGCGCCAGCTCCAGGGAGGCCGCGGCGTAGACTTCGTCCTTGGGGGCGTGCTCCATGAGGCGCAGGAGGTCCGCGTAGTAGGGCGACATTCCCGTCTTGAAGCGGCGCATGGCGCAGAGGAGCATGCCGTAGTGGAAGGGAAGGTCTTCGCCGGAGCAGACCTCCGGTGAGGCGTTGTGCGCCTTGGCGCCCGCCTGCAGGCCCTTGTTGACGGCGGCCACCACGTCGCGCACCGTCGTCGTGGGCGTCACGTGGAGTTGGGGCGCGAAGCGGACCTCGATGTAGCGCACGCCCTCGGCGAGGTTGTCCTCGACGAGTTCCTGGGCCACGCGCGAGAGGTTGTCTAGGTCCTGGAGGACCGCGCAGGTGTACATGAAGCCGTGCAGGTAGTCGGGCAGATCTTGGTAGGCGTCCTTGAAGACGAGCTTTCGCATCCCCGACTCGGAGAAGGAGGGGAGCTTGACCTTGCCGCGCTTGGCGAGCTCGATGAGCGTGGACAGCCGCAGGGAGCCGTCGAGATGCAGGTGGAGGTCTGACTTCGGGACGGCGCGGATGAAGGCGGGGGTGATTTTGTCTTTCACGGTACGGATAAGACTACTAATTTCACCGCTCCCCGTTCAGGAACGTCGGGCGCCGGGGTGCACCCACTGAAAGTAGGCGCGCCTGAGCGGGCTTGGCCTGCTTGCTTGAAATAGCGCGGCGGGTCCTGTCGGCGGGGGGCCCATCGCTCCTCTGCTCGTCTGGCGCCTATGGCGCCGCTCGC
>Ga0209211_10008837_pt1 | contig 13652 bp, 12 predicted proteins | sample RifGroA2_FD_183992 | JGI IMG/M metagenome (GOLD analysis project Ga0209211, IMG submission 183992) | Groundwater microbial communities from Rifle, Colorado, USA - Groundwater A2 (SPAdes) (version 2) | ecosystem: Environmental > Aquatic > Deep subsurface > Groundwater | place: Rifle, Colorado...
AGACTAAATTATAAAGAATGCAGAAAAATGACATGCTTAAAAGAAACAGAAAAAAAGGTTCTTTATAGTCTATTTTTTTTCTATAAAAATACAGGATAAATATTGTAAGTAATATTCCCATAGGAAATATTAAAGCTAATTCGTTAAAAAAGGTTGTTGGATAATCCCAGGAAATTAATGTGTATAGCTGATTATGAGATTTTGGATTTATTATTGGAAAAAAGTTGTCAGCAAAAAAAATTAAATTTAGAAAGAGTTTTAATTTTCCCGTTTTCCAGGCTAATACTAAATAAGTAACCAGACCTAAAAAAGGTATTCCTGCAATTATAAAAATGTCACAAAGAGACTTTAGATTTCTATTTTTTATTGATTTTAAAAAGACTAAAATAATTAAAGCAGGATATAATAGGACAGTGGTGATTTTTAGTGTGCAGGTCAGAATAAGAAAAAATATAGGTAAGAATATATTAGTTTTTCCTTGGATATAATAAAATGATAAAAGTATGAAAAGCATTCCTCCTGCCAAAGGTACTGCATAGCTCTCCACATGACCAAAAAAAATCTGGATTCCTCCCTGCGAAAGAATTAAAAAAAAGATAAAGAATCTTCTGTGGATACTGTCTGTGAACTCTTTGCATATTAGCAGCAGGGGAATAATAAATAAGCTTCCCAAAAGACAATTAATCAGAGCAAAGGTAACAAAATATCCATACGGATAATTTACTCCTGATAGTGTTTTATATAGATGGGATATTAAAAAATGGGAGATGATAAATATTGAATTGTATAAGCCATCTATTGTTAAATAGACTGAATCTTTAATGACATATCCAGCGAAAACACCATCTCCGTAAAGACGTCTTGACCGCAGTAGCCAGAATATAAGGAAAAAGATACAGGATAAAATAATGTAAAATGTTTGTGTTGAGAAAATACTAAAAAATCTGTTCAGAAAATTTAGGATAAATATTATCTTTTTATTGATTTTATTATTTAGATATGGAATACAAATTAAAAATCCCAAGAGAACTAATCCTATCTGAAAAGGTAGTGGTATAAACCTGAAAAAGTTAAATCCCCAGAGATATTTTAAAGGGAAATAGGGGCTTATGATGTGGACTATTGAAATGACTATTCCTGATATTATTAAGGCATATTTTAGTTTATCTATATTTTTCTTTACGATTTCTTTATCCATATGAGATAATAAAAAAGGTGATTTTTTAAAGATTATTATTATTTGTATCACCATTCAAGCATTTTCTTGATATAAAAGACAAAATAATGATCAAATCAAAAACGTTACAAAATATCTTTTTGCTCTTATGTTCATTGTTCTTCTTTTTCTTAATAATTGAAATCGGCATTAGAATCTTTGTAAAAGACAAACGTCATTATTTTCCTCACCCCCGATTTCTTTATGAACTTGATGAACACAGAGGTTATAAATTGGCAAAAAATTTCAGAGGAGTTTTCCGTGATCCTCAGAATGAATATATAGCAAGGGCTGATACGAATTCTATTGGACTGAGGGACTATGAGTATGGAGAAAAAGGGGAGAATACTTTCAGGATTTTGGTTCTTGGTGATTCTTTTACATTTGGAGCAGGGGTAGAGTTTGAAGAGACGTTTGTGAGACAATTAGAGACAATTCTCAGGGAGAAAAATAGGAATAGAAAGTATGAGGTTATAAATGCTGGAGTCTTAGGCTATGGAACTGACCAGGAGTACTATTTTTTAAAAGAATGGGGATTTAAATTAAAGCCTGATTTGGTAATAGTAGCTTTTTATATTCAGAATGATTTAGAGGATGTGATGATCGGTGCTTTAAATCATTATACGGTAAGGGATGGTTACCTCTTCGATCTTTTTTCATATAAGCAAAAAGAGAGGGGTAAAAATTTTTTCGAAAGGTATAGCAGGACTTATGAGTTTATCGAGGATAGAGTTAATAACTTATTGATTAAGACAGGATTTAAAAAAAAACCCTGGGAAAGTTCAGGGCTTCCTTTAGATATGAAATTTTATTTAAAGAAATATCCTCCTAAGTTTGAAGAGGCAATGAATAAAACAAAAGGATTCCTAAAAGGCATTGACTCTTTAGAAAAACAGATTGGAGGGAAATCGTTGATTGTTTTAATTCCTACCAGAGACCAGGTTTTTGATGGATGGTGGATGAAGAAGTTAGAAAGATTCCATGAGAATCCTTCAAATTACAATATCACACGGGTAAATGATGAAATTGCAGACCTTGCTAAAGAAAACAAGATCCCTTTTCTTGATCTTTTGCATTCTCAGCGTGAATATGAGAAAGAAATTGACCTTTTCCTCACATCAGATTCTCACTGGAATAAGGAAGGACATAAACTGGTTGCAAAAACAATTTATGACTTTTTAGTTTCAAATGGAATGGTACAGTAAAGAAATTAAAACTGAAAGTACAAAGCTAAAAACTATTGAAAAGGGTTCATGAGGGTTAAGGGTTCTCGGGCTTCTCAGATAAACTAAATTTTACTATTATATATAAATATCTAAAAACTGTTCTTACGATTTTTAGCTTGCTTTTTCCTTTTTTAAAGTCATAGCGGAGAACTAAAGGGACTTCACTCATTCTGGCGCCAATTGACCTTAGTTTTAAAAGTAGTTCTACTGTAGCAGTAAATCCTGATTCTTCAATTAAATTAGTTTTATATTTATCAAATGCCTTTTTTATGGCAGCAGCTTTGAAAGCCCTGTAGCCGGAGGTATAATCACTTATGTTTTGAGTATGGAAAAGAAGGCTAAAAATTATTTTAGCACATCTGCTTAAGAATTTTCTCAGGTTAGGGACACCGATTTCTTTACCCCCTTCCAGAAATCTTGATCCTATAACAGCATCATAACCTTTATTTATTTCGTTAGCCATAAGGGGGATAAGTGAGGGGTCATGGGTATTATCAGAGTCCATTGTGACTACGATATCATCATCCCCGAGTTTTGTGAGGAGAAAAAGAATGCCTGATTTCAGGGCTTCGCCAAGACCTTTATTTTTCTCATGGGATATTACTTCAATAGAGATATCTTTTTTGAAATTATCTAAGGTTTTGGCTGTATTGTCTGTGCTTCCATCATCAACTACTAATACTGAGAGGGAAAGTCCGGAACTTTTTTTAAGGTTTATTACAGACTCAATTAATTTCCCTATTGCTTCTTCTTCATTATATGCCGGGAGGAGGAGATGAATCATTTTATTTTGAGAGTTTAAAGATTTGAAAGTTTAACATTCTTGCGGTTATATAAAAAAATGTTTTCAAAACCTCACTTGAGATTGAAGCAAGTTATCCAAAATATTCATTATCAGTTCCGACTTTTGTGATTTCATCTTTTTTGAGCTTTCCCTCAAAAAACTTTGCTACCCGGAAGCCCATATCAATGACATGGTGCATATGGATATATTGGAAGTTTCCCTGGCGGCCATAATAAATCAAATTTTCAAAATTATCAAGATAGTTTCTTATAGCATTGATGTTCTCTTTATAGCCTATTTCAAAAACCGGATAAACTTCTTTTTCTTTTACAATAAAATAGTCTTCAATTAGTCCTTCGCCGTTTATTAAGCCCATTTCTTTAAGGTCAGTGAGACATTTACTATAAATTATTTCAGGTTTTTCATTCCAAATTTCATCCCCGTCAAAGCAGCTTATTTCAAGTGAAAGGGAGGTTTTGTTTGCAGGAGCCATCTTTGCACTCCAGAGTTTGAATTGCTCGATTCTAAAGAAAAAATATTTTGGCTCCGGAATATAGAGGGCGTCATTTTCTGTAACCAGGTCTTTATTTATCAAAAGATTTAAAAACATTATTGAACGGAACCGCAGATGATTAGCAGATTCTTTTATTTTCGGAGGGACTCCAGGCTTTAAATACAGAACAAAGGAGTTCACAGGGATTGTTGATAAAACCCAGTCAGCGTTTGTCTGATGCTCCACACCATCTTTTTTAAAATGTACATGGGTAATTAATTTACCATTTTGCTCTAACCCGGAGACCTCTGAATTAAGATAAATTTTTCCGCCATTCTTCATGATAGCATCAGCCATTTTGCTTGCGATCTGGCCAATGCCTTCGGTACAGTAGTAATATTCTGTGGTATATGTCCTTGGTTGATTTTTTGGCTTGAAGATCAGCTTTTTTAAAACATCAAACAGATTAAGCAGACTGATTCTTTGAGATGCCCATTCCTTATCCATTCTTTTTGGTGATATTCCCCAGACTTTTTCTGTGTATTGGCCAAAAAAAATAAGGTAAAGTGTTCTTCCGAATCTGTTTACTACCCAATCTTCAAAAGATTCTTCTTTCACCGGTTTAATCTTATTGCTGAGAGCTGTCCAGAGATAATCCAGCATCGCTTTTGCTGAAACCAGCGGGTTCACCTTCAGAAGCATGTCCTTAAGCTCAAGAGGATAATTCAGGTATTTATGCCAAAGGAAATACTGGGTTTTCCGCTGATTGGACCAAAAGTCATTACCAAGAAGGTTTTTTATTTCTTTTATGATTTCCTGGTTTTTGGTAATGAATCTGTGTCCACCGTAATCAAATAAAAATCCCTTGTAGCTTAAAGTGCCGGACAACCCGCCTACTTCCGGCTTCTTGTCTATTACCTCAACATCATAACCTGCTTCAGATAATTTCCAGGCGCTGGACAATCCTGCCAGTCCGGCTCCAAGAATCACTATTTTTTTTCTTTTATCCATTTTTTTTAGCCAAAATATTCTGCCTGTATCGGGTGAATTCGAAGCAATGTTATTACTTCATTTTTACTATCATATTAATTTAATTTTTAAAAGGCAAATTTAAACTTAGAGCGAGGAAAAAGTAAATAGTTAAGGCATTTTAAGAGGAGTGTAGAGGTCTCTCCTGTATTTTCCAGAGACCTTAAAAAAATCCTTGCAAAGTTTTTTTCTTTATGCTAACCACAAGCCGTTTTTTCGGGAAGAGGTTTGTATTTACAGATAAAAATTGTTATAGTGTAAAACATGATTACAGACGTGATTAGAGCCATGGCAAAGGATATTTTTACGAACTTCAATACTTACCGGGAAATAGACCCTTTTATCCCGATAGTATTGCTCCTTTTTGCCGCATTAGCCTTTGCAATCGGGACATTGTTAGTTACTATAATTTTCAGACCCAGTAAACCAGATGATATAAAATTGTCGCCTTACGAGTGCGGTGTGGAGCCGGCTACGCCGGATACGCGCGGTTCATATAATGTCCGCTATTTTTTAATAGCTGTGCTGTTTATAATATTTGATGTTGAAACAATTTTTTTATTTCCCTGGGCTGTTGTTTTTAAAAAAATAGAACTTTTTGGTTTTATTGAAATGTTGATTTTCATAGTAATTCTCTTTGTTGGATATTTTTATGCCTGGAGAAAAGGGGCACTCGAATGGGTTTAATTGAAGGAAGATTTGGACCTAATGTTCTGATAACTTCAGCAGATTTCGTATTTAACTGGGCAAGAAGATCAGCCCTCTGGGGGATGACCTTTGGCCTTGCATGCTGTGCCATTGAGATGATGGCAACAGGTGCTTCAAGGTATGATTTCTTTGAGAGGTCAGGGATGGTTTTCCGCGCATCTCCGAGGCAGTCTGACCTCATGATTGTTGCAGGGACAGTGACACATAAGATGGCACCGATTATAAAAAGGCTCTATGAGCAGATGCCGGAGCCAAAATGGGTTTTAGCTATGGGGGCCTGTGCAAATACAGGGGGGATTTTCCCGACCTACAGCGTTGTGCAGGGAGTGGATAAAATAGTTCCTGTTGATGTATATATCCCCGGATGTCCGCCAAGGCCCGAGGCTTTATGCCATGGTCTTATGCTTCTGCAGGAAAAGATAGGTAAAGAGACGATGGCAAAAAAGGCAGCAGGCAGCGAAAAGTGAGAGTGAATAGATTGTAGTTGAAAGTTCGGAGAAAGAAAAAGATTTTTAAAATGTAGAAACAGACCTTTAGGTCTGTTATTAACAGGTCTAAAGACCTGTTTCTACATGTTGGATTTGAAAAGTTGAAATGCGAGTAAACAGTAGTGGCCGGCCTCTGCGCCGGTCATTGCAAGAAGTTAGTTATGGAAGAGAACGGTTTGGTAAAGTCATTGAGAGAAAGATTCCCTGACGCGATACTTGAAGTTACCGCGTTAAGAGACTTAAAAAGCGAGATCACTATTAGGGTAAAAAAAGATAGTATTCTTGATATCTGTGCATGCCTTAAAAAAGAATTCAAGTTCAATTTACTGTCAGATCTATGTGGTGTCCACTACCCTGACAAGGATGAAAAATTCGAGGTTGTGTATCACCTTTTTTCCATTGAAACAAAAGAAAGAGTTAGGCTTAAGGCAGGTTTAAGAGAAGGGGAAAAGGTAAAGTCTGTTACTTCAGTATGGGGGACAGCTGACTGGCATGAGAGAGAAGCTTTTGACCTTTTAGGAATAGGTTTTGAGGACCATCCGAATTTAAAGCGGATACTTCTTCCCGATGACTGGGAGGGTCATCCCTTGAGAAAGGATTATCCTTACAGAAGTAAGGATGCAGAGCCGGAGAAAACCCCTTAAGAGAGGTTTTGATTACACAGATTTAAGGAAGATTACAGGGATTTAGAAAACAGCGTTTTTAGGTGAAAGCGGAAACGCATAATAGACAAAGTAATATGGAAGAAAAGGGTTTTGGCACAGAAGAGCTTATAGTCAATATGGGGCCCCAGCACCCGAGCACACATGGTGTTTTGAGGCTGCTGCTGACTTTAGACGGTGAAAAGGTTGTGGATTGTGAGGTAATAATTGGCTATCTCCACCGTGGGGTTGAAAAGCTGGCAGAAAACCGCGATTACAAGCAGAACATAATTCTCACTGACAGGTTAGACTATCTGGCTTCCATGACCAATAACCTTGCCTATGTTCAGGCAGTAGAAAAGCTTATGGATGTAAAGGTTCCTGAAAGGGCAGAGTATATTCGAGTAACAGTAGCAGAACTTCAGAGGATTGCCAGCCACCTTGTCTGGTTAGGAACTCATGCAATGGATATAGGGGCTATGACGGTGTTCCTGTATTGCTTCAGAGAAAGGGAAGAGATCCTTAACCTCTTTGAAATGCTTTGCGGGGCAAGGCTGACTTATAATTATATGCGAATCGGCGGGGTCTCATGCGACCTTCCTGATGATTTTGCGGGAAAGGCTTATAAGTTTGTGGAAAAGTTTCCAAAACTTATAGATGAATATGAGGTGCTGCTGACAAAAAACAGAATATGGCTTGACAGGACAGTAGGAGTCGGAGTCATTTCAGGTGAGGACGGGATTGATCTGGGGCTGAGCGGGCCAAATATAAGAGGTTCCGGTGTAGAATGGGATGTGAGGAAGGCAGAGCCTTATTCCATATATGACCGCTTCAATTTTCAGATCCCGGTGGGTGAAAAAGGGGATACCTATGACAGGTATTTAGTCAGGATGGAAGAGATGCGCCAGAGCAATAATATTGTAAAGCAGGCTCTTGAGCAGTTGCCTGAAGGCGAGATAATGGCTAAGGTGCCAAGGATAATCAAACCTCCTAAAGGTGAAGTCTATCATTCAATTGAAGCGCCAAAAGGGGAACTCGGTTTCTATATTGTCAGTGACGGCACATCAACATCTCCTTACAGGCTGAAAATAAGGCCACCGTCATTTGTAAACCTTGAGTCTTTTAAAAAGATGATTAAAGGCCATTTAGTGGCTGATGTGATAGCAATAATCGGAACTCTTGATATAGTGCTTGGTGAGGTGGACAGGTGACGTTTCACCCTCACCCCGGCCCTCTCCCATCAAGGGAGAGGGAGAAAAGTTGTGCTTGGTGAGGTGGACAGGTAGGAAGTGGGCAGTAGGGGCGCATTGCCATGCGCCCAGTTTGAAGTAGGGGCACAAAATTTTGTGCCCCTACAGTGATTAGTGAACAGTGGTAGAAGAAAGAATGTAGGATATAGGATTAAGGATTAAGTAGTAAGTAGAAAGATTAAAGAAGCAAGGTTATGGAAGGAATAGTCAGAGATGTAATAATAGCGTTAATTAAGATTGCAATTGTCCTTGGGGGCGTTGCCTTAGGGGTTGCCTATTCTACTTACCTTGAAAGAAAGGTAGCAGGCTGGATTCAGGTTCGGTTTGGGCCGATGCGGGTTGGACCCCATGGGCTTCTTCAGCCAATTGCTGATGGGCTAAAGCTTTTTATAAAAGAAGACATAATGCCACGGCAGGCTGACAAACTGATTTTTTATCTTTCACCCGTTATCTGTCTTGTCCCTGCTTTTGCTGTTTTAGCAGTAATCCCCTGGGGGCCTGACTTCTATATTACTGACCTAAACATAGGGCTTTTATATATTTTTGCGGTGGCATCTCTTGGTATTTTTGGGATTGTCATGGCAGGGTGGGCTTCAAACAGTAAATATCCTATGCTTGGCGGTTTAAGGTCAGCAGCCCAGATGGTTAGTTATGAAGTCTCTCTTGGACTTTCAGTGATAGGGGCTCTTATTTTTGCTGAGAGCCTGAGCATGGTAGGAATTGTGGAGAAGCAGATGACTACAGGCGTCTGGTTTGTGTTCCTTCAGCCTGTGGGATTCGTTATTTATTTTATCTGCGGGTTAGCTGAAACAAACCGCCTCCCCTTTGACCTTCCTGAGGCTGAGCAGGAGTTGGTTGCAGGGTTTCATACTGAGTACAGTGCCATGAAATTCGCTTTCTTTTTTCTGGCTGAATACACGAATATGATTGTAGTTTCGAGCATTGCAACCACGGTTTTCCTCGGAGGATGGGGAAGCCCATTTGCATTTTTAGGAATTGAATTTCCAAGAAGTTTGGGAATTGTAAAGTCTGTACTGGATTTTGGCATGCCTATTTTCTGGTTTCTCTTAAAGGTTTTTCTTCTTATGTTTTTTATGATCTGGGTAAGGTGGACATTCCCGCGGTACAGATATGACCAGCTCATGAATATAGGGTGGAAGGTGCTTCTCCCCTTTGCAATACTGAATATTATTTTCTCCGGTTTGGAATTTACCCTTTATGAGGAGCTGGACTGGTATCTATTTTATCCATTGGCCTGGCTAATCATGGGGGTTATGGTGGTGTTCGGGTTTAGGCTAATAAAGAATTTTGACCAATTCTCTTACAGCAAGATGAGAGAAGAGGGGATAGAATAGCGGGTCTTGTCTTTAAAAAATGAGAGAATAGAATAATAAAGAGAAGGCTATGGAAGACTACATAAAAGTTAAAAGAGAAGTTGGTAATAGGAAAGATGAAATGTGGTATGCTTTCCTTCAGGATCTTAAGGCAGGTCTGTGCCTGACTCTGGGGTATCTTTTTAAGAAAAAAATAACCATGCAATATCCCTACGAAAAAAGCACAGCGGAGTGGTCTATCCCTTTGCGCTGGCGCGGATTGCATGCCCTTTCGGCTGATGAGAATGGCAGGTTGAAATGTATCATGTGCCTTCAGTGCATGAAAATATGCCCTGATCACTGTATAAAAATCCGTTTCTCAGGCGCGGGGAAGGAAAGGGTTCTTGAGGAATTTACTGTTGATTTGAGCCGCTGCTCTGCCTGCGGTCTTTGCTTTGAAGCCTGTCCGGTAAATTCGATTACAAAGGCTATTGTCCCTACAGAGAAATATGAACTATCAGTTTATTCAAGAGAAGGGCTTGTATACAAAAAGGAAGATCTTTTAAAGAATTGGTATGACAGCGTGAAGAGCAGGATAGCCCTGGAGAAGGCTGAGAATATGAAGAAAGAGGAAGTGAAGAAAGAGGAGAAAAGTGTTGAATCCTGAAACTATGAATGAACTCATCAACTACCTTATATTCGGGAGCCTTGCTTTTATAATCCTTGCTTCTGCAATAATGGTTATTACAAGGAAGGAAGTAGTCCATAGTGCACTTTTTCTTATCCTTTGCTTTTTTGGTGTTGCCGGCTTATATATCCAGCTCCGGGCACAGTTTTTAGCCGCAGTCCAGATCCTTGTTTATGCCGGCGGTATAATGGTTTTATATTTGTTTGTAATCCTTCTTGTCAACCGGAAGGTAATAGAAGAAACAAAGCGTTCAAAGAGCTTTAAAAAAATTTTTATTTTAGTCGGGCTTGTTTTGCTTCTGGAATTTGTTCTGATCTTTACGGGAACAGTCTTAAAAGAAGGGGTTAAGGAAAAAATAGTAGAAGAATCTTTTAACATGGGATCTACTGAGTATATAGGAGGTATCCTTTATACGAAGTTTCTTTTTCCCTTTGAGCTTGTTTCATTGGTATTGCTGGCTGCTATGATTGGAGCAATAGTTCTAAGTAAGAGGAAGATTTAAAGAGATTTCTAAAAACTTAGAAATCTCATGATTACAGTGATTGCAAAAGGGGGCATTTTAATGACCCCTAGGAGAAGTGGGATTTGATTCCATTAAACTGGTATCTTTTTTTAAGTGCTGTACTTTTTATTATAGGGGCTGTAGGGGTACTGACCCGCAAGAATGCAATTGTGATCCTCATGTCCATTGAGTTGATGCTTAATTCAGCAACTATCAATTTTGTTGCTTTTTCCCGTTATCTGAACTCAGCAACTGGTCAGATTTTTGCAATCATGATAATTACTGTTGCAGCCTCAGAGGCTGCCATTGGTCTTGCTATTATTATTTCTATGTTCAGGAATAAGAACTCAATTAATCTGGATGACTATAGTTTGTTGAAAGGATAAAAAGGGGAAATGGATTTAGTATTTCTGATTCCGCTGTTTCCGGCTCTTGGCGCCATGATAAATGGCATTTTCGGGTTATTTAGCCCAAGCTACAGGAAAAACCACAAGCTTGTCCATACAGTTGCCTGCGGTGCAGTAATACTCTCATGCGCAGTTGCTTTGTGGGTGATCTTTGATTTTATAGTTTTAAACCGCCCTGCCGGGAACATCTATGAAAAAGTAATTTTTGACTGGATAATTACTTCTGATTTTAAGACCCCTATCGGGTTTCAGATCGACCCATTATCCTGTGTCATGCTCTTTTTAGTTACCTTTGTAGGGATGCTTATCCATATCTATTCAACAGGATATATGCATGGCGAAGAGGGTTATTACCGCTTCTTTGCTTATCTTAACCTTTTCATGTTTGCTATGTTGATTTTAATACTGGGGAATAATTTTCTGATGATGTTTGTTGGGTGGGAAGGAGTCGGACTCTGTTCCTATCTGCTAATCGGGTATTACTTCACCAAGAAATCAGCTTCTGACGCAGGGAAAAAGGCTTTTGTCGTTAACAGGATAGGGGATTTTGGATTTATCCTGGGTATAATGGCAATTTTCACTATTTTCGGGAACCTTGATTACACCGAGGTTTTTCATTCTATAGGAACGCACAAGGCATTTCTTTTAAGCGCAACACCTGTATTTGGTTTATCTGTTGTAACTGTTATTACACTCTCTCTATTCTTAGGAGCAACAGGGAAATCAGCTCAGATCCCTCTCTATGTCTGGCTTCCTGATGCTATGGAAGGACCAACTCCGGTAAGCGCCCTTATTCATGCTGCCACAATGGTGACTGCCGGGGTTTACATGGTTGCACGATGCAGTCCTCTCTTCCAGATGGCGCCAATCTCTCTGGCAGTTGTGGCAATGGTAGGTGCTTTGACTGCGATTTTTTCAGCTTCAATAGGTCTTGTGCAAAATGATATAAAAAGAGTCCTGGCGTATTCAACAGTAAGCCAGCTTGGATATATGTTTTTGGGCTGCGGAGTAGGGGCTTACAGCGCTGGTATTTTCCACCTTCTGACTCACGGCTTTTTTAAGGCTTGCCTGTTCCTTGGATCCGGAAGTGTAATACATGCCCTTAGTGGCGAGCAGGACCTGCGATACATGGGTGATTTGAAAAGTCATATGCCCCGCACTTACTGGACATTTCTTTTTGCAACTCTTGCTATTGCCGGGATCCCGCCCTTTGCAGGGTTTTTCAGCAAGGATGAGATACTCTTTAAGGCATTTACTGCAGAGCACCTCGGGAATCTGAGGTTTATACTCTGGGGAGTAGGAGCAATTGCAGCCTTTATGACCTCCTTCTACATGTTCAGGCTTGTTAACCTGGCTTTCAGAGGGAAGTCGAGAGTTTCAGAAGAAAGAATGCACCACCTCCATGAATCACCTGCAAATATAACGCTGCCTCTGGCAGTGCTTGGAACCTTCTCACTTTTAGGAGGGTTTATCGGAATACCGCTTATACCCGGAGCAAACGTCTTCCATAGTTTTCTTTCCCCTGTTTTTGGAGGACACAGCCTTGCAGCGACTGAAGGAGCCGGGCATGAGAGCATGGCTCTGGAGATAGTGATGATGATGGTTTCAGTTATGATAGCACTGGCAGGAATGCTGCTTGCAAAGAAGTTTTACATAGTCTCTCCAGAGATTCCTGAGAGATTAATGAACAAATATAAAATTGTTTATACTATGCTGCTTAATAAATATTACGTTGATGAACTTTATGAAAAGGTAATCATTAACCCCTGCGAGGCGATATGCAGATTTTTCTGGAAATGGGATGATAAGGCTGTCGATGGCGTTGTCAATGGAGTTGGAAAGTTTACGCTGTTTTCAAGTTTTCTTTCCCATATCTGGGATGAATATATTGTGGATGGGACAGTAAACGGAATTGCTGCCACCATAGAAATGGGGAGCAAGGCAGGGAAAAAACTGCAATCAGGGTATGTAACCACCTATGCCTTTATAATGCTCTCAGGTTTATTTCTCCTGGTGAGTCTGTATCTAATTTTAAGGTAAGATTTTTGAGGAGTAGATGAATGGATTTGAGTTATTCACCGTATCTGGATAATGCGTATTCTTATATTAACCAAATTGGGTTTCCAATATTAACCTATATTACCTTTATCCCATTGCTTGGTGCAATCGTACTGCTCTTTGTACCAAAGAAAGAAGAGGGTTTCATAAAATATTTTGCGAACATTGTTGCAGTAGTAGATATGATCCTTTCGTTTTTCCTCCTCCCCTTTTTCAACACAAATACATACAAGATGCAGTTTGTTGAGAAATTCACCTGGTTTGAAATGAAATCCATAAATTTACAAGTATTTTATTTCTTCGGGGTTGATGGGATAAGCATGCTTCTTGTTCTTCTCACTACAATTTTAGGGTTCCTGGCAATTCTTTCTTCCTGGACAGCAATTACTGAGAGAGTGAAGGAATATTATATATTCCTCCTTCTGCTGCAGACGGGAATGCTCGGGGTATTTTTCGCCATGGACTTTTTCCTTTTTTATGTATTCTGGGAAGTAATGCTTGTGCCAATGTATTTCCTGATTGCTGTCTGGGGAGGCGGGCCGAGGAAGCTTTACTCGGCAATAAAGTTTTTCCTGTATACACTCTTTGGGAGCTTGTTCATGCTTCTCGGTATACTGGTACTTTTCTTCAACCATCATAACCTTTACCCATATGAGTATACTTTTGACCTCTTTAAATTTTTACAAGACTCTCTGCCGTACTCATTGGAGTTCTGGGTTTTTCTGGCCTTCTTCATCGGATTTGCCATAAAGGTCCCCATGTTCCCGTTCCATACATGGTTGCCTGATGCCCATGTGGATGCCCCGACTGCAGGAAGCGTAATCTTGGCAGGTGTCCTTTTGAAAATGG